>Ga0073900_10000153_pt1 | contig 54658 bp, 55 predicted proteins | sample KloWWTmetKNB5Kit_FD_66666 | JGI IMG/M metagenome (GOLD analysis project Ga0073900, IMG submission 66666) | Active sludge microbial communities from Klosterneuburg, Austria, studying microevolution and ecology of nitrifiers - Klosterneuburg... | ecosystem: Engineered > WWTP > Aerobic digester >...
ACATTGGAATTGTTTTGCGTACAACCAAAAATGAGTCCAACCGAAAGCCACAACAAAAAATGATATACTCTCATAAGTTAACTTCTATTATAAAATAGCTTCAATGGCATTTCGCACAACTCATAAATATACGCAACTCCCACAAAAACCCATTATTTCGTCCCCTAAAAAAATTAGTCTACAAAATCTTAGCAATCAGCCCAATCTTAAAATATATGTAGTACGCATTTCAAATATGCTCAACTCAATTTATGTGCATATTTGTTTCAGCGCATTGCGCATTGCGCATTGCAAATAACTTAGCAATATATCAATCTTTTTATGAATATTTTTTCCGCCCATCGTCCCTCAATTTTCCCATCTAACATCAGATCCTCAACATCCGCACCGTTTCTGCCTATGTCTGGCTGAAAACATTTTTATCTTACCTGTCTTTATTATATGTAGTATTAAAAAAAGATTTACCATATAAACTCTCTAAGGCCTATATATATAGGATACTTTGTTATAGGGAGTTTTTTGTCAGTTCGTTTAATGTGTTAATAAATTTTGTCAAGTCGTCTTTTGTTTTATTGTCTGTTATGTGTCCTTGTACATTTATTTTCCCTTTCACACCTTGAATTAACAGAGTTGTGTCTGTCGTGAATTTTGCCATTACTGTTTTCATTATTAGTTTCAATTCTTCGTGTCCTTTTTCGCCATTTGCAGAAGCAGTGATAAGCCCTGTTGGCTTGTCTTCAAATATAGTTGTTGAAACGCACCATTCAATAGCATTTTTAAGTCCGCTTGGAATACTGAAAACATATTCGGGTGTGCAAATTAAAATTCCGTCTGCCGTTTCAATTTCATGTCTAAAGTCTAAAATTGCCTTTGGGGTGCCTGCAATGGAAAGTTCGGGGTCAAAATGCGGAAGTGTTTTTAAGATGTTGAAAACTGTCAAGCTAAAAAAGTCTTTTGCCAAATCCGCAATGTTGTCAATGAGTTTTTGGTTTGAGGAGTTTCTACTCGCACTTCCGTTTATTACAAAAATTTTTTTCATCGTTATGACATTCGTTTCATGGTCTTTTTAAAAATACCTTATAACGGTTTGGGTATTGCTGAAGGCTGGATATTTCAGCTCTACCGTACATTTGAAAAACCAATGATGAATATAGCACAAAAGTTTCATAGTTGTTCGTCAGCACCGCTTTTGGCAAGCATCTATGCTATAAAAAAAAAGGTGTTTTGATTTTAGTAGTATCTTAAATACATTAAGAGCTACAAATAATTCTTTTCAAATTTAAAACGCTAAACGCCTTGACTAAAGTTAAAGCAAATTTTGAAAATCAAATTGTTTTTGCTGGAGTAGACATTCACAAACGCAGTTGGAAAGCCGCTATTTATTTGGGTGATTTTTCCCCTGATATTACTTACAAAAATAAAAGGCAGGAATATAAAATACCAAAACGTTTATGTCTTATTTTTAAAAGAAAATAATAGATAAGCCATATAAACTCTCTAAGGCCTATATACATAGTATACCTTGTTGGCGGTTCGTTGTTATTCTCAGAAGTAACTTTGCATATAATTCATTTGCTTGATTTCATCGCCTTTACTTTCTTGATTTTAGTGTCATTCATATACTTTTGGTATCCATCAGTTTCCACCCCGTAAAGGGCAATTTTACCATTTTTATCACTGTGAATTCCAAAACCATAAGTTTTTGTCAAAGGCGAAGTTCTTAAACAAGGTTGTCCTTTTGAGAAAAATTGTTCTCTTGCTTGTTTATATTCTTCTTTGGTTAAATCATTCCTGTCTGCAAATACCTGAAATAATATGTCGTCAGAAGTATATTTATAAGGGTTATGGGCAATCAAGTCATACTGAATTTCTGCAATTGTTTTTTTGTTGCTTTTTGACGGTGGTTTTGCCCCACTTATTGCCTTTGTGTCTTCTGCTACTTCAATAAAAGTGTCAAAATAGTTTGTTGTGTGAATTTTCATTATCATAAATTATTTAAATGGTTTTCCTGAATAATTTTACTTTCTTTCTATCTCTGAACTGATAATTGTTTATAGCCAAGTTTACCAAATTTCTTGGTTGTGAAAATGTGAAGCCAATGTCCAACTGGTAAATTTTCATCTACAATTGTTGAGAGTAATTCAATTTTTCCAATTTCTGAAATGGAAATAAAAAGCTCCCTCTAAAAAGGAGCTTTTTAAAAACAAATATTATAACATTTTACTTCGCCAGTTCGGCCAATAATTTTTCATTAAGTTTTACATAGTCATCATTCTTTGCTTCGGCTGCAAGGGCTTTTGATTTTTCTGCTGCTGCTTTGGCTTCGTCTTTCTTACCTAGTTTGGCAAGGCAGTTGGCCATTTGATGCTGTATCCAAAATGCTTTAGGCTGTATCTCTGCCGCCTTTTGAAACCATCCAAGTGCCAGGTTCAAGTCCTTACCATTGTCCATATAATACATAGCTGCGTTGAAGTAAGGGCGATTGTCTTTATTCATCAATTGATCTATCTGCGACATTACTTTTGTTTCTACGTCGGTGCTTATGGGCAGACTTACTGATGTTTTATCCCATTTTATTTCCAGGTCGCAAGTGTTGGGTTTTACATTGGCAAACTCAATCGTAAATGTTTCAATGGCATCACCGGTTGCATTTGTTTTTGCATCTACTCGTACTACATCCTGGTCTTGTTTGTAATCGGCCGGGCTGGTTACACCGGTTTGCTTACTGATGATGATCGTCCAGCTCTTTTTCTCCGGTATTGTCAACAGACCGTATTTTCCTGCTTTTACTTTTACATCACCAATGGTTACATCATCAGCAAAGGTGAGTGTGGTTGCCTGATTGGCTCCGGTGCGCCATACATTGCCATAAGGCACCAGGTCGCCAAATATTTTTCTTCCCTTTACGCCGGGGCGTGAATATGAAAGTTCAATACTGGACAAACCAAAGTTTTGTTTTACGGTTTGTGTGGGGCTGGGCTGTGGTGTGTTTAAGCCCTGTGCATCGACACTTAGCATCATTACTAATGCTATTGCAGAAATAAATAGTTTTTTCATTACTGTAGTTTTTGGAGGTCAAAGGTAGGGATTTAAGAAGAAGAGAGAAGGTGAAGGGTGGAAGGGAGAAGGGGGAGGGTAAATGGTGAAAAGAAGAAAGTGAAAGGCAAGGGAATTGAATATTTAGAAGCTGATGGTTACTGTAGTTCTGCCGTTTTTATTGGCATTGCTTCTCCATTTTGGCCCTACTTTTACAAGGCGAATGGCTTCCTTATCACATTTTTTACAAAGCGATTTTTCTATTTTGAAGTTTACAGGCTCTCCATATTTGTTTACTTCAAACGATACATCTACAGTACCACTGCTAAAACTTGGTTTGCTCTTAAACTCATCCGGCTTGTCCAGATTGTTGGTTATATAAGTATCGTAGTTATCCCAGCCGTCCATGGGTTCCGATTCGGTAAGGCTGATAGTAATATTGCGTCTTTTCTCTGTATTGATTTTTTTTGAGTCTATAACTACGGCAGTTACATTTTTATCGTTTTGTAAGGTTACATTATTATTGCTCAGGCTGCTTTGTAGTTCAACATTGCTGTTGTCAAAACCCACCGAATTGACTCTTACATTTACAACTGTATCAGGGTAAGTAATGGTAAAATATCCTTTTACATCGGTATAAGTACCTGCATTATTATCTGCCGTATTCAGCACCCTTGCAAATGGAAGTCCTATATTGTTTTCATCTGTTACCCTGCCATTAAATATATGAGGCTCCACATTTTTACTACGTTGCTTTCTTGCATTATTGGCTACTGATGCATTATTGGTTGCTTGTCTGTTCTTACTATCGTCAAATACATCATTTACTCCGTCTTTATCGATATCGGGGATGGGTTGTACTGCATTATTTCTTTTAGAAGCTATATCCTTTGCAGTTTTATTCATAACCGCAGTTTCGGTGTTTACAACTTTTGCATCATTTTGTGCTGCATTAGGCGAATTGGTAACTACCATTTCAGGCTTTGATAACTTACCGGCTGCTTCCTCTTTCTTTTCAGCTACTTTTTCAATTGTTTTTTGTGGTAGGGTAGTGCCATTGCCGCCATTGTTGCTGCTAATTGAAATATCTTTTGAATCTGTATGATCGTTATTTTTAGTTGCAGATATTGTTGCAGTGTTATTGTTTGTTGCTGTAGCATTACCAACTTGTACAGTATCATTAACAGTAGCAGGTGCTACTTGTTGTTCCGAATTATTTTTTTCCTTATGCTGTGCCACTTCATTTGTTTTTTGAGTCGACATCAACATTTTTTGCGCCACAATACCCGCACCGGCTACAAGTAAAACAGCAGCTGCTACACGCAACCAGGGTATTTTTCTGCCGCCACCCTCAGTCTTCATCTGTATCACCTTAGTTATACTGGTCTTTTCATCAAGTCTGTTTTTTAAATCTTGTAAATCTGTAGCGGTCGCAATGTCTGGCAAAGCATATCCCTCTAGTGCATCAGCCAAAAAAGGGTCTTCGAGGGCTGCTTTTTCCAGCTCGTGCATTTCCTTTGCCGTAAGCAATCCTTTGTGATATTTTTCTATCACTGCTGCCGAAAATTTTTCTATGTGGTTGCCTTCGCTCATTTATAAATACAAAATAGTAAAATCAACTTCTGTTTTCCTCCATACAGTTTTTCAAGTTACGTCTGCCGTTTTGTATAAAGCTACGCACCTGGTTCCACTCATGCCCTGTTATTGCTACTATTTCATTATAGCATTTACTTTCAAGATAAAAGAGCCTGATCGTTTGCTGCTGCTCGCCGGTAAGGGTGCCCAGACAGTATTCCATCAATTTAAAATGCTCTTCTTTTTCTAATACACCATTCAGATGCACAGTTTCTTCCGATTGCACAAATTCAGGTTTAAATTCTACTGTTTTCAGATTCTTAGGTGTTCTTAACTGCATCAAACAGTGGTTTTTAGCTACCATGTGCAGCCATCCTTTGAAATTGTCCACCTCATGCTTTTTCAACTTTGGTACCAGCTCTTCAAAAATCTGCATTACACTGTCTTTGGCTTTTTCACTGTCTTTCAAATATTTAAGGCAAACCCCATATACCAATTCCATATAACGCTGATAAAGATCGCCCAGCACTTGCATACTGCCACTTGCCTTATACTGTGCCACTAGTTCCTTATCATCAGTTTGATGTGCAGCCTGTTGCGATATATTTTTTACAAATGCCAAAGCGTAAAAATAGCCAATAAAAAGAGAATTTGGGGCTCTCAGCTTCAGAATAAATCCCAGCATCAGTTCCGGCTGCTTGCTCGTCAGTCGCTGTGCTCCATCCTTGCTGCGCATCCGGCAGCCCATGGGGTGCAGTGCATAGCCGGTCAAAAATATTTTTCAACTTTTTTGTGCAATTCAATTTTTGGCTGCATCAACCAATCATATCAAATCATTTAACAGCCGGTTAGTGATTTCGGGGCTGGTTTCTACCGGCCCCTGTTTTTTAAAGCAATAAAATTTTTCTTATGTCAAAAAATATTCAGCTTTCCATCCCCAAACCCTGTCACGAAAACTGGGATGCTATGTCTCCCGTTGAAAAAGGCCGCTTCTGCGGCTCCTGTCAAAAGCAAGTGGTTGATTTCAGTAATATGAACGACCGGCAGATTGCTGAATTTTTTAAAAGGCCATCCACAGGTTCGGTATGCGGACGGTTTATGAACGATCAACTCGATCGTGATATTGAATTACCTAAAAAAAGAATTCCCTGGTTCCGGTATTTCTTTTCGATTGCATTACCTGCATCCATACTCTCGTTAAAGGCAGGTTCAACCAAAGCTCAAATAGGAAAAATAAAAGTTGAAGAAATAAAACGAGATACAATCAAAACACCTTGCCGACCTACTATGGGCATTATTGCCCGTCCGCATCAATTTGAAAATACAAAAGGAAAAATTATAGATGGAGAAACAAATTTGCCGCTTCAAGGTGTTACTATTACTCTAAAAGCAAATAACAATATCATTAAGATAGTTACAAATAAAGTAGGCGCTTTCGTAATAGAAAATCAGCCACTCTCATCCGAGGCACAAATGGAAATTTCTTTTTCAGGTTATGTTACCCGCACCATCACCTGGCAATATTTTATCACCAATTTTGGAAGCACACATACCATTTCGCTTTGGCCTGCAATACAAAAAGGGGATAACGCAGTAACAGATGTGAAGGCACAACAATTTTTAACTGGAGAAACAGTTGTTGTAAATAACAAAATTGAATGTAAGGCCGTTTCCGGTCGGGTGTTGAATGAAGAAGGTTTACCTGTATCTAATGCGAGTATTCTTTCAAGCACTCCGTTGAACTATATTATAACGGATGATGATGGAGTCTTTTCTATTTCGTCAGATAAATTGCCTGCCGATGAATTGCTCAGTTTTTCTGCTCCGGGTTTTGAAAATGCAGAAGTAAAAATTGCTAATGATAATAAAAAAGGGAAAGAACTAATAGTGGTTTTAAAAACAAAACTGCTGCCTGAAGTTGAAGTGATTTCCAGTAATAAGTTAGACGCAAGAAATATTGTAATGGGTGGATTATACATTGTAAATGATTATAAAAAAGATAATCCTTCAATGAAAATAATTGAAGCTCCCTTGCAAACGGAAAGTCGGTTAAAAATTTTCCCAAACCCCATTCCCCAAAATGCTTCTCTAAATCTGGATGTAAAGAAAATGGAAGAAGGTTATTACCATCTTCAAATCATCAACAGCGAAGGTCGTGTGTATGTGCAAAAGGAATTGTGGATAGATGATGAAGCGGGTTTGCTCAACATCAATTTGCCAACACTTTCATCAGGTACTTATTTTGTTGTACTTACCAGTAAGAAATCAGCAAAAAAGTTCACTGAAAAATTAATTGTAGAGTAGCTTAACCTCTAAACCCCGGATGAAACTGCTCCAGTGTTTTTCTTAAAAATGCTCTGTCAAGGTGTGTATATATTTCAGTTGTGGTGATGCTTGCATGGCCAAGCATTTCCTGCACAGCACGCAGGTCAGCTCCGCCTTCAATAAGGTGTGTGGCAAAGGAGTGCCTGAATGTATGTGGAGATACAATTTTTTTAATTCCGGCTTTAGCCGCCATTTCTTTGATGATATAAAAAATCATCACTCTCGAAAGTTTTGCGCCTCTTTTATTGAGAAATAAGATGTCTTCATTTCCTTTTTGCACTTGTAAATGGTTGCGTACATTATTTCTGTAAATATTTATATGCCTGATTGCAGTGCTGCCAATGGGTACCAGTCTTTCTTTGTCTCCTTTGCCAAGTACTCGTATAAAGCCTACGTCTAAATACAGCTGAGATAATTTCAGATTGACTACTTCGCTTACACGCAGTCCACAGCTATACATAGTTTCCAGTATGGCCTTATTACGTTCGCCTTCCGGTGTGCTTCTGTCTATTTGATTGATGATGTTTTCAATCTCCTCAAAACTCAGCACATCGGGTAATGTTCTTTTTAGTTTGGGTGCTTCCAGCAGGGTAGTGGGGTCGGTAGTGCAAATATTTTCCAGCAAGCAGTATTTATAAAAAGATTTTATTCCAGAAATAATTCTTGCCTGCGATGTGGCTACCAAACCCAGCGTAGCAATAAAACTTATAAATCCTTGCAAGTCCTTTAATGTTAAATCCGCTGGGGTTTTTAGCATTTGTTTTTCCTGCAGGTATTGTGTTAGTTTATCAATATCACGCAAATAAGCCGCTACCGAGTTGTCGGATAAAGATTTTTCTAATTGCAGCCAGGCTTTAAAACCGTTTTTATAAGATTCCCACATTAGTCAACGGGGATTTATTGCATCAAATTATTTCAATTGAATATCTTGCTGTAACTCCTTCCATTTGCCACCCAGGTTTACTTTGGCCCATATCCTTGTTGGTGTGATGTTTACCGAGTCAATTGTCTCGTGTATAGCATCAAAATCAAGTCCTGTGTCTTCGCCAAAGGTCATCATAGCTGTTTTACCAGTTTTAAGGTCTTCAATAAATAAATTTCCTCTGTCGGTATAGGCGACTATATTATCAGGCATTGAAAATTTTCTGTCAAAATTATTGAGAGCACCACTTTTGCGACCAATATCTGCTGTTTTATTAAAAGGTAGTTTGAGCCAGTAACCTCTTCCGGAAACACAATCGTTGAAAATTACAAATGCAAATGCCGTATCACGTATATAGCAACGCAAATAATCTTGATTAAGTGTAATATCTCTTTTCATCACATCCGGAATACTGATTTTTCTATAATTCTTCATGCCTTTATAACTCCATGTAATGGTGTCCGCCTTGCATTTATCCCCACTGATTATTACATATGGCTTCAATGCATGCTCACCGTTAAAAATCAGCGAATCACCAAAGCAGGAAGTATCGCAAAATGTTTTGGCCACATTACTGTTTTTAGAACCTCCGCATGAGCTTATTAAGAATCCTGTAAACACCATCACTATTAAAAAGTAGAAACGCATATCGTATTTTTTATTGCGACAAAAATAGCCATTGAACAACAGTATCACTAAATTTCTTTTTAGTTTTAAGATCGAGGTATTATCTTCGGCTCATGAGTACTATTCCTCCTGTGAACATGCGTTCATTCAAGCAAAAAGCACGACACGCTAAAACAAAAATGCGTCGTTTTCTCAGCAAGATTGAAAAAGATCCTCCGCGTCATCTTGATAAAAAAATTGCAGCACTAGAGCCGGAAGTGTGGAAAGAAGTGGATTGCCTTTCTTGCGCCAACTGTTGCAAAACGATGACGCCTACTTTTAATGAAAAAGACATTAAGCGCATCGCATCGCATTTTAAAATGACGCCAACAGCATTTAAAGAGAAATGGCTTTACCAGGAGCGGGGCGGCGACCGTGATTGGATGAATAAATCAACACCCTGTCAGTTTTTAAATCTGGAAGACAACAAATGCAGCATTTATGAAATAAGGCCTGAGGATTGCAGCAACTTTCCACACATTTCAAGAAAGTATAAAGACTATGGTTACATACACAAGCAAAATGTAGAATATTGCCCTGCTACATTTAAATTAGTAGAAAAAATGATGCAGGAAATCAAATAGTAAACATCAATCTATAGAAAAACATCCTGTATAAGAAAAAACTCCGCCTCTCTGTTTTTATGAAGTGTGATAGCGAGTATGTCATACTGAATCCATTTGTACCCGGGGTTTTTAAATAAAAATTCATCAGCAGCTTTTTGCAGATTTTTAAATTTCTTCTTGGTTACACTGTCTTCAGGATTGCTTCCGGGGAAATATTGCCTTGTCTTTACTTCCACAAAATGTAAAAACTTGCCCTTTGTAGCGATGATGTCAATTTCATGATTAGAGTGTCGCCAATTTCGGTGTAGCAAACTATATCCATTTTCAACAAGCCATGCTGCTGCCATTTCTTCGCCTTCTTTTCCAATATCATTATGCTGTGCCATGCTTATCTTTACTTCAAGATAAATGTTTTTTTCATTATGAATGGTGCTTATCGCTTATTTGGAAATATAAAACACTACGACTGGGGAGGCATTTCTTTTATTCCATCGCTGCTTAAAACTGCTAATGCTCAAAAACTTCCTTTTGCAGAATATTGGTTGGGTGTACATGCCAATGATAATTGCCGGATTGATTTGGGTGGCAACCGCATCGCAATGCTGAAAGATATCTTGATGGATAATCCTTCATTGCTGGGGGAAGCTGTTAAAAAGCAATTTGGCCAATTACCTTATTTGCTTAAAGTACTGGATGTTCATAAAATGCTGTCCATTCAGGTACATCCAGATAAAGAAGCCGCAGCAATTAATTTTGAAAGGGAAAACAGCAATGGAATTCCTTTGGATGCTCCAAACAGAAATTACAAAGATGCCAACCATAAACCGGAACTGATGGTTGCGTTAAGTGAATTTTGGCTCTTGCATGGCTTTAAGCCACCTGAAGAAATGGCGGATATATTAATGAATGTAACTGCATTACGAGAATTACTTCCTGTTTTTTTGCAATTCGGATATGAGGGTCTTTACAAGCATGTAATGGAAATGCCACAACCTGAAGTGAATCGTATTTTGTCACCATTAATTCAAAATCTTTCTGAAATTTATAAAACGGAGTTGCCTGATAAATATTTGGAAGATTATTGGGTATTAAAAGCTTTGGAGCAGTTTACTCATCATGAAGATTATGATCGTGGTATTTTTTCAATTTATTTTTTCAATCTGGTACATTTAGAAAAAGGAGAAGGTATCTATCAGCCTGCAGGTGTGCCACATGCCTATCTGGAAGGGCAGAATGTGGAGATAATGGCCAGTTCGGATAATGTATTACGTGGTGGCCTTACCAACAAGCATATTGATGTTCCCGAATTATTAAAGCATGTAAAATGTGAGCCTACTTATGTACAAATTTTGGAAGGTGAGGGTGATTTGGAAAAAATTTATTCTTCCCTTGCGCCTGATTTCAGACTCAGCGTATATGAATTGAATGAAAATGATGAAGCAGGTTTTAGGCCTGTAACTGCAGAAATTGTTTTATTGACGGAAGGGAGCATCCAATTACATTGTAATACAACTGTAATAAAACTGGAAAAGGGGCATCCCGCAGCTATTATTTTTCCTGGAGAAGATGTAAAACTGATTGCCGCTTCAAATGTAGTACTGTACAGAGCAACCGTACCTGTAAACATTGGTGAATAAGTTCGACGGCTATTTATTTGAAATCTTTTATTTTTGTACATTAATTTTTAGATATGAAAATAAACGGACGTATAATTTTATTTACCATTGTATTAGTGGCATTGCAAACCATTTGTAAACTGGCATTTGCTGATAAGCTGGATTGGTCGGGCTTTTCTCCTTTAATTGTCATTGCCTTGTTTTCTGGATTTATTATAAAAGAAAAGAGTATGTCTTTTCTGCTGCCATTGCTTGCATTGATTATCAGCGATGTTATTATTCAGATACTTTATAATAGTGGGCAGTTTTCATTCCCGGGATTTTACAGCGGTCAGTGGATTAATTATATCATACTATTAACCATAACAGTAATAGGTTGGATTTTGCAGGGAAGACGTTATGGAAGTTTGGCACTTGGCGCAGTAGTTGCTCCTACACTGTATTTTCTGGTTTCAAACTTTGTTGTTTGGCAAGGTGCATCGGCAAGTTGGTATTCAAAAGATTTTTCAGGATTGATGAATTGCTATGAAGCAGGGTTGCCTTTTTATAGAAATTCAGTGTTAGCCATGTTGGTTTTTCTTCCTGTAATCCTTGTTTGTTATAATGTTATAGTAAAGCAGCGCACTGCATTGAAGCTGGCTTAATATTTTGAAGTCTTCAAAAGGAAACCCGTAGGTTATTGGCCTACGGGTTTATTATTGATATCTATTATGTGTTAAATAGAAAATTAAACAGACAGGGGAGTTGCAATTTATTAAAATCCCAATCCATTCTCCTGATCATTCGTATAGCCTGAATCTTCTAATAAAGTAGCAGGCTCTCCATCGGCTGCGGCTGTTGCCAGCAAATCACAACGATTGTTGAAGGGATTATCGGCATGGCCTTTTACCCACTTAAAACGTACTTTATGTTTTTTTGATATTAAATTATATGCTCTCCACAAGTCAGGATTTTTCTTATTTCCTTTAAATCCGTTTTTCAACCAGGTATGCAGCCATCCTTTTTCTACTGCATCTACTACATATTTACTGTCGGAGTAGATGATGACATTTTGATTTTCTTTTTTCAAAGCTTCTAAGCCAGCAATAACGGCCATTAGTTCCATGCGGTTATTGGTTGTGTGTTTATAACCCTGCGACAATTCTTTTTTATGTTTGCCAGACATTAAAATAGTGCCATAGCCGCCTCTACCCGGATTGCCTCGGGATGAACCATCTGTGTATATGGTTACTGAGTCCATTTATACTTGAAAAACACCTGTTTTAAATTCAGCAATCTGAGAATTTTGATTGGCTGCATTTATGCCCTCGCTGATTACTTTTCTGGTTTCAGCAGGATCTATAATTGCATCAACCCACAAGCGGGCCGCAGCATAGTAAGGAGAGGTTTGTTTATCATACCTGCTTTTTACCTCGCTCAATATTTTTTGTTCTTCTTCAGCACTTATTTCTTTTCCTTTTGATTTCATAGCGGCTACTTGTATTTGCAACAAAGTTTTGGCAGCAGAGTCGCCACTCATTACTGCAATTTTTGCAGTAGGCCATGCGTATATAAAACGTGGATCATATGCTTTGCCACACATGGCATAGTTGCCAGCACCATAGCTGTTGCCGATGATGATGGTTATTTTTGGAACCACACTATTTGCTACAGCATTTACCATTTTAGCTCCGTCTTTTATAATGCCTGAATGTTCACTTCTGCTTCCCACCATAAAGCCGGTTACATCCTGTAAAAAAATCAAAGGAATTTTTTTCTGATTACAATTAAGAATAAAACGGGCGGCTTTATCGGCGCTATCATTATAAATTACGCCACCCATTTGCATTTCACCTTTTTTGTTTTTTAGAATCAATCGCTGGTTGGCAACTATGCCTACTGCCCATCCGTCAACTCGACCATAGCCACATACAATTGTTTTACCATAGTCGGCTTTGTATTGATCAAAAACTGAATCATCCACTATTCTTTCAATAATTTCAAGCACATCATAAGGTTTTCCATTCTGTGGAAAAATGCCATAGAGCTCTTCTACATTTTTTTTTGGAAGTTTTGGAGTGCTTCTGTCAAATCCGGCTTTAGGTTTTTCCCCTATTAAACTTACTATTCGTTTAAGCTGCTCCAGACATTCCTGTTCTGTTTTAAATTTATAATCTGCTATTCCACTTATCTCAGTGTGTGTAGTTGCCCCACCCAGTGTTTCATTGTCGATAACTTCTCCAATAGCAGCCTTTACTAAATAGGAGCCGGCAAGAAAGATAGAGCCATTTCCTTCAACCATTAAAGTTTCATCACTCATGATTGGTAAGTAAGCACCACCTGCCACACAAGGACCCATTACCGCAGCTATTTGTGTTATGCCCATTGCACTCATACGGGCATTATTGCGAAAGATGCGACCAAAATGTTCTTTGTCAGGAAAAATTTCATCCTGCATGGGTAGAAAAACACCAGCGCTATCAACCAGATAAATTATTGGAAGATGATTTTCCATTGCAATTTCCTGTAAGCGCAAATTTTTCTTTCCGGTAATGGGAAACCAGGCACCCGCTTTTACGGTTTGATCATTAGCTACAATCACACATTGTTTGCCACTTATATAACCCAATCCGGCTACAGTGCCGCCAGCAGGACAACCACCTTGCTCCTCATACATTTCATAACCAGCAAAAGCACCCAGTTCAATAAATGGCGCATTTTTATCAATTAAAAATTCAATGCGTTCACGTGCTGTCAGCTTGTTTTGTGTGTGTTGTTTATCTATAGCTTTTTTACCGCCTCCTTCATAAATTTTTTCAAGTTTGCGGCGCATGTCGCTAAGACTGAGCTTTAATTGATCTTCATTCTTGTTGAATTCTATATTCATCAGCTAATCGTTATAAAGCAAAGATAGGGAGCCCGTTCAGACAGTAGTATTTTGAAATTTTGTATCTTCCGACATTCAGGGCAATCATGTTTTTTATGCCAAGAAATTGGATATTGAATTTGCAAACTTGTGCTTTGCAATTTATTAAACATGAATATTCCATAACAATAAAATATATGATTATGGATCTTGCATTAGTTGCTGTATTAGGCTTGGTGGGCGGCTTGTTCTTGTTGATTTGGTTTCTGGTAGCCCGACATGATAAAAAAAAGCGAAACCATTGATTTCGGGTTAACAATTCAAAAGAGTTAAAATAGTAAAACATGGCGAGGCAAAAACCATTTGAGAAGGGGAGAACTGTATCAGCTTATCTGAAAGCTAAAATGTACAGGGAAGCCAAGCTTACATTGCGAGGTTATTTAAAAGATTCATTTCTGATTTTTTTGGGTATTTGTTCAGCAACATTCGGGTTGAAAGGGTTTTTGCTTACTAATAAATTTATTGATGGAGGCGTTACAGGTATTTCACTTTTGGTTTCGGCCATTGCTGATGTTCCGGTTTATCTGCTGATCATTGTATTAAACATTCCATTTATTATAATGGGATATAGAACGCTGGGTATTCAGTTTGCAATTAAAACTGCCATTGGAATAACTGGGCTTTCACTATTTATAGCCAATGTAAGTTTTCCAAATATTACAGATGATAATTTACTTGTTGCAGTATTTGGCGGCACTTTTTTAGGGGCTGGTATCGGGTTTGCCATCAGAGGTGGTGCAGTTATTGATGGTACTGAAGTATTGGCAATTTATCTGAGTAAAAAAATAGGAGCAACGGTAGGTGATGTAATTATTATTATAAATGTTTTGATTTTTTCAACGGCCGCTTATTTTCTTACAGTTGAAATTGCGCTTTTCTCAATGATTACCTACTTCGCCGCATCCCGTACACTCGACTTTATCATTGAAGGGATAGAGGAATATGTGGGTGTTACCATCATCTCTTCACACAGTGAAGAAATAAAGAATATGATTATAAATAAACTGGGGCGAGGTGTAACTGTTTATCAAGGAAAATCCGGATATGGCAGGAGAGGGGAGAAGAAAGATTTAGAAATTGTTTATACAGTGGTCACCCGTTTGGAATTAAACAAACTAAACTCCGAAATTGAAAAAATAGAACCCGATGTTTTTATGGTAATGACACCGGTTAAGGATACTAGAGGAGGAATGATAAAGCAAAGACCTTTAAAGCATTGATGACTTTGTTATTTATAGTAAAGTTGAAGTTGGTTGAAAAAGATTGAAAATTGTTGAATTTAGCTGCCCGAATAACTTCTTTGAAATGTAAAGTCAAAAAAAACCGCTTCAGTTGTAGAAGCGGTTTTTTTTATATTAATATCTGTAATGTTCTGGTTTGAATGGCCCTTCTTTGGGTATGCCCAAATATTCGACTTGTTCTTTTGTAAGTTCGTCCAGTTCTACTCCAATCTTGGAGAGGTGTAATCTTGCAACTTTTTCATCCAATACTTTTGGTAAAACATAAACTTTGTTTTCATAGTTTTTATGATTGATCCAAAGTTCAATTTGTGCCAAAGTCTGATTGCTGAAAGAATTACTCATTACAAATGAAGGGTGACCTGTAGCGCAGCCCAGATTTACCAGACGGCCTTCTGCAAGAATAATGATATCTTTTCCATCAACATTATAAATATCAACTTGAGGTTTTACAGTGTCTTTGGTATTACCATAGTTAGTATTTAACCATGCAATATCAATTTCAATATCGAAGTGGCCGATGTTGCAGACAATCGTTTTATCTTTCATCAGTTTAAAATGATCGCCTTTAATCAAATCACGACAGCCGCTTGCAGTTACAATGATATCTGCTTCTTTAACAGCATCAATCATTTTCTTTACTTCGAATCCATCCATTGCAGCCTGAAGCGCACAGATAGGATCAATTTCAGTAACGATAACTCTACATCCGGCACCGGATAATGAAGCAGCAGAACCTTTACCAACATCACCATATCCACCCACTACAGCAACTTTGCCAGCAAGCATAACATCGGTTGCACGACGAATGGCATCAACCAATGATTCTTTGCAGCCGTATTTATTATCAAATTTTGATTTGGTTACTGAGTCATTTACATTAATGGCCGGAACAGGTAATGTTCCTTTTGCCATACGCTCATACAAGCGATGAACTCCTGTTGTAGTTTCTTCTGAAATGCCTTTTATATGTTGTACCAGTTCGGGATAGGTATCAAGTACAATATTGGTTAAGTCGCCACCATCATCCAATATCATATTCAAAGGGCGGTCTTTACCTCCAAAAAATAATGTTTGTTCTATACACCAGTCAGCTTCTTCAATTGTTTGACCTTTCCATGCAAATACGCCAATACCTGCGGCAGCGATAGCAGCAGCGGCATGGTCTTGAGTTGAGAAGATATTGCAGGAACTCCATTTTACTTCTGCTCCCAAGGCCGTTAATGTTTCAATTAACACAGCGGTTTGAATGGTCATGTGCAGACATCCTGCTACTCTGGCGCCTTTCAAAGGTTGAGAAGGACCATATTCCTTACGAATACTCATTAAGCCTGGCATTTCAGCCTCAGCTAATCTTATTTCTTTACGTCCCCATTCAGCAAGGGTAATATCTGCTACTTTAAAAGGCAGACTGAAGTCAATTGATTTTGTTGCGGTTGACATTTTATTGTTTTTTTATTTCGGCGGCAAAGGTACAGTTAATAGAGGTAAATAAATGGAAGAAAAATTGATATTAACAACTCTCATTTTTATGATTTTGATCCACATTACAGTTAAATGACCTTTAAAGGCTTTAAGATTTGTAAATTTGAGAAAACCCAAGGTTATGATAGTATATGAAACAGTATCGCAGGCTGTAAAGGGCCTAAAAGAAAGGGGATTTTCAGTGGATTTTAATTTGGCTGAAAATTGCATTGTATGTCATGAAGACAAATTTAACTCCGAAGAATTTGAAATAACAGAAATATATCGATTTGAAGGGAATAGCGATCCTTCAGATGAAGCAGTTGTTTATGCAATTGAATCAGTTACTGGAATAAAAGGGGTATTGGTAAACGGATATGGAATATCTGCCGATCCCTTGACATCGGCCATTGCAAAAAAATTAAGCATTCATAAAGGTTGATTACAGCATCGATTTATTTTAATTGAATTTCCATGACATAATCATTCATAAAATAGCCGTTTCCAATTTCAAAATCTGCTTCCTTAATGACTGTAAAGCCCATTCGTTCATAAAACAATTTGGCATTATTAAAACGATTTACCTGCAACTGTAATGCTTTCCCATTTTCTTTTCTGACATGCAAAAGAATATGCTCCAAAAAAAATCGGCCACTCCCTTTTTTCTGTTGATCAGGTAATATATAAATTTTGTGAAGTTTGAAAGTATTGTTCTCGATTTTTTGAAAAGAAGCAAATCCAATGGGTATGTATTCTTCAAACAGTATTAAAAATTGACAATCGTTTTGCATTTGTTGTTGCAAAGCTGTTTCGCTGTACATCAACTCCAGCATATAATCTATTTGCTGCTTGCTTATAATGTTTGAATAGGTTTGTGGCCATACTTTGTATGTAAGCTCTCTGATCAGCGGTATATCTGCAACTATTGCCTCTCGTATATTAAACAAGTTCATTATCTTTTTTATTGAAAAGCGATTTTGAAATGGCTCTTTGATTTTTGATGAGTTTGCGGCTTAACAATAGCGCAATACCAAATGAAATAAAAGCGCCACTGGCCAATAAAATATCGCCTTCTTTTTCTGTAACCATTTTTAATTGGTTAAGAAAGATGAAGTAATCAAAGGATCCATGAAACAAAATTGCAGCAAGCAAGCCCATGATTAATAGCCATAAACTGTTTTTAGTATCAAATTTAGCTTTACCTACAAAGTATCCCATCAACACTCCAAAAGTGCCATGTGCCGGCACACTTAAAAACATTCTTTTCAAGCCTACTTCCATTCCCATTCCCATTTCTGCATATTTCAGCACATACAAAACATTTTCAAAAGTTGCGAAACCCATGCTTACCATTACACTATACACAATGCCGTCTAATGGTTCATCAAAACTTTTTTTATTATAGGCATAAAGTCTGACGCCTAAAAATTTGGAAAATTCTTCACTAAATCCAATAACACCATAACACAGTATAGCCAAACCCGCTTCAGTATTATCATTTAAGTAATCAAAAGTTTGCTCAAACCAGATGGCAGGAAAAATTGCCAGGCAGCCCAAAAAAAAGCTTACAAATAAATTAAATTTTGGTTCGCGGTTATAGATATCCTTATAAAAAATATAAAGACAAATTGCAAGACCTGGTGCTATAGCAATAGCAATGTACTGCATAAAAGTATTTTTGCTTTGGAAAGATAGGTAAACTGTTTGAGTAATTTGAGCTAGCCGAAATGGGTAGTTACATAAAAAACCTGTCTTAATTCCAGCTTTACAAAAATTGAGTCATTATTTAATTTTCTTTTTTGCCAAATATTCTTTTGAGCAATCCTTTTTTCTTTTTGGGTTCTTCTACTTTAGAGCCAATAGGCTTGTTAACAGGCTCTTCTTTTTTTATGGGAGATTTAGTTACAGAATCTTTTTTTACTGGCTTTTGATTGTTATCGTTTTCTATTGGCTTTGATTCAGGACCTAATGTGTCGCCATTATAATCATATTCCATATAATCGTTAACTGTTCCAGTGCCCTGGTCCTGACCTTGCCCTGCAGGATCGGGTTCATATTCATCCATTTCTATATCCGCACTATTAATTTCATTTTCTACATCGGCAGGTTTAGTAAACCTGGCATCTTTTTCAATTCCAAGTCTTTTATCTGCCAGCACTTTTCTAAAGAAATATTCAGGTATTGGACGTGCTATTGCATTACCATCGCCCTGATTTCGCATAAAGTTATATTCAAAGCCTACCCATGCGCCGGCAAGTAGCTGTGGTGTATAACCTATAAACCAAGCATCCGCATTGTCGTCAGTAGTACCTGTTTTGCCAGCCATTTCTGCGGCACCTACTCTGCTTCTTAAGCCACGGGCAGTACCTATATCCACAGTTCCCTGCATCATACGAGCCATTGTATATGCAGTCTTTTCAGTAAGTACTTCTTTTCGGTTTTCACTGAAATCAAATCTTTTTATCACATTACCATTGCGGTCTTCTATTCGACTTATGCAATAAGGTTTGGTAGAAAACCCGTTACCTGCAAACATCGTGTAGCCCCAAAGCATTTCATATAATGAAAGATCGCAGGTACCCAGAGCTATAGATGGGTATGGTTTTACAGGAGTGGGGATACAAATTCGTTTTAAGAAATCGGCAAATTGTTGCGGCCCTACTTGTTTCATAATATATGCAGTAGCACAGTTTTTGGAATATGCCAGCGCATTTGCCATTGTCATTGTTCCGCCTCCACATTTTTTTCCAGAAGGCACCCAACCACTACCTGGAAAAAACTGGGCTACATTTTCTACCTCTGTTTTTGGTTCAAATCCTCTTTCTTCCATTGCCTGAGCATACAAAAAAGGTTTGATGGTAGAACCAACCTGTCGTTTTGTTCGAAGATTTACGTGGTCATTCTTATAAGTTTTAAAATTGATGCCACCCACCCAGGCTCTTACTTCACCTGTTACAGGATCCATTGCCATAAAGGCTGATTGCTCCATTTGTAATAAGTACTTTATGGAGTCTCTTGGCGTCATCACAGTATCTCTTTCTCTTTTTGCATTCCACGAAAATATCTTCATTGGCACTTTTACATCAAAGCTTGCCTTAATCTCTTTTTCTGTCATGCCGTCTTCTTCCATATTTTTCCATCGGTCTGATTCTTTGATTGATTTCTCAATCAATTTATCACGACCTTTCCACACACTACCCGTTTTCATATCATATCGGACATTAATATCCTTTTGCAGTCTGGCCATTTGCTGGGCCATTGCCTCCTCGGCATATTGCTGCATAATGGGGTTAATGGTGGTATATACTTTTAGCCCATCATCATAAATATCATAGCTATCACCATTTGGTTTCTTTATGCCTTTTAATACTTCACGCAATTCGCCTTTTAAAACTTCTCTGAAATAGGGAGCATAGCCGGTATTTTCATCCATTTTCTTATAACGGCTCATGTCATTGGGAATAATTTTTAGTTTAGCTTCTTCGGTTGCAGAAAGTTTACCAGCCACTACCATTTGATGGAGTACTACATTTCTTCTATCAAAAGCTTCGCTTGGATTTCTTACTGGGTTGTAAATAGTATTTCCTTTTAACAAACCAACTAGCATGGCAGCTTCGTTTACAGACAGCCTGTCGGGTTCCTTTTGATAAAAAGTACGTGAAGCATTTCTGATACCGTAAATATTATTACCAAAAGGAACTGCATTGAGATACAATGTGACAATCTCTTCTTTTGTGAAATTTCTTTCTAATTTGATGGCGATAATCCATTCTTTAAGTTTTTCAATTACCCGCCAGGCTTTGTTTTTACTTCCCTGATCCAGCAATGCTTTTGCAAGTTGTTGAGATATGGTGCTGCCGCCACCTTGGCTTCCCAATGTAACCACGGCACGCATGGTTGACCTAAAATCAATACCACTATGATTTTCAAATCGTACATCTTCTGTAGCAATGAGTGCATCAATTACATGTTTAGAAATATCCCTATACTTTACGTTGCTACGGTTTCCTCTCTCTCTGTAATATTTGCCCATTAATGTTCCATCCTGTGCATATACTTCAGTTCCCTGAAGGATGGATGGGTTTTCCAGATCGGAGAGGGAAGGCATTTTGCCAAATACACCAAAGTTGGCCATCATTACTAATGCAAGAAATGCAAGAAAGCCACAAAAAAATATACTCCAGAAAATACGGACCGTTCTTTTCATGTAAAGTTGGTTAATATCAAATGAGCCATGTAGAAATTAATACCGAAAGTAAGAAAAACCATTTCAGCTTGTATAGTGAAAGACTTTAATTTTTTGCCAAAAACCAAATTGTTAAAACTTGCCTGGAAAATGCTGGTTCAGGAATGTTTTATACAATTCCAGATCTTTTGAAGCGGTAAGTATATTCAGATTTTTCTCTGTTGCTATAATAAATGAATATTTTCCTGCCTTCATCCAGGGCACAATCTCTGATGATGCTTTAGGTTTTGTTTTTTCGACATAATCCAAAGCTTCAGTTGCATTTTTAAAAGGACTGATGAGCAGTAACTTGTAATCAGCATCTAATTCTGATAAAACTGCATTCATGGGTTTATTATAATAATTGTCCCGGTTATATCTTGCGAATGCATTTTTAGATTCATTTACATATACAGGATCAATTTTATTCAAAACTAAAATTACAAAGTGAGCATCTGATTCATTAAAAGTGTAGTTGCCTGTTGGTACATCTGGCTTTTGGTTATTATTGTTTTTATTATTGTCTGGTGTAGGTTGTTTTCCGGGGTTTAGTTTTTGTGTTGTATCGGGCTTGGGTTGTGGCACATTTACCCAATATACATCAGGTGTTTTACTAGCAGTAGTATCTTCATTTCTTGTAACAACCAGGTTCTTGAGTTCTTCTTCAATTTGTGATCTGCGAGCTAAAACGCTTCTCAGGTTGGTTGCCTTTACGGCCAATGGTGTGCCGTCAAAAGTGCTGATTAGATCACTCAATATGGAATGTGCTGTTGAGTCCTTTCTTTGTTTTATGTAATAAACAGCTTCAATGTACATTAGTTGAGGTGTCCAGAAATTTTTCCCATACAAGCTGTCGGCATTTTTTTTATCTGCAATTGCCGCTTCAAAATTTCCTTCAATAAATTCATCATAAATTTTTTCGTAAACCCTTGTTGCTTCACTATGATCACCTTTGGCTAATGGATCTTTTCCAGTAGTAACAATAGTTGTAAAATTGCTGGAGGAAAAATTTGTTTCCATTAATTTTTTCATTTCGGCTGCTTTTGCCGATTCTCCGTTTTTCTGATAACAATAATACAGATTGAATAACACTTCATCCATTTGTTTAAACATTGGAAAGCGGGAACGCAATGTTTCCAGCGTTTGTATACCTTGATTACATTCTTCTAAATCCTGAATGTAAATCTTTCCAGAGGCAAACAAAGCCTGACTTATTGAGTCCTTAGCCTGAGCTACCTGTGTTTCAGTTAATGGAAGATTGGCATACATGCGATCAAAAGATATTTCGGGAGTGGAACCAGAAATGCCCTGTTGGTTGTTGCCTGTCTGTTGTTGATTGTTTAAGTTTCCTGCAGCGATATATCCTGCAATGGCAGAAGATCTGCGCCAGTTATCAATATTAGGTCTGTTTCCCCAACGGCTTTTAAATGCTGCTAATCCTCTTGTTTTTGATTCTTTATTATAAAAATACCATTCACCTTTCTGACCTTCAGATTGGAACAGTGATGGTGGTGGCGCATTATTAAATGGTGATGATGAAGGATCTTCGCCTTTAATCCCCTGGCTTTTGCGAAGCTCTTTCACTAATTTTTTTACGTAATCTTTTCTTGCATCTTCGGGCATGGATGCGATGCGTAGCAAACTATCCTGTCTGTCAATAACTTCCAATTGGCTTGCAAGTTTGTTTAAAATCAACTGGCGGCTTTTTAATTCATCAGGATTTTTTAAAGTGGGATCGGAAAAATTAAGGCTGTCATAAAATGCAGCAGCTTTACGATATTCTTTACGACTATAATAAATAGTTGCTACTTCCAAAAAAGCTTTATTACGTTGTGAAGGATCGTTGCTGGAAAATTTTGTACTTTTTAATAACAGGGGTAAGGCGGCATCAATATTATTTCCTTCCAGTTGCATACGACCGGCCATATAATAAATGATATCACGATATTCTTCATAACGGCCCTGCTTAGACATTTTTAAAAGCTGTGCTACATTTTTATCAATGGTATTGTCGCCCCCATCACGATTTACCCTTACTTTAAACAGGCGTGCATAAATATCCAAGATAAGGTCAGTGGTGTGTTGTGATACTTTGCTATAATATTTTTCTGCTTCAGAATAATTTTTACTCATTTCAAAAAGCTGTGCAACCAAAAATTCCCATCTGGCTTTTTCCTGTGCATTGGTGGCATTACTTAAAGCCTGTTTCAAATGGACGGCAGCACTGTCCCACATATTTTGTTTGTAAAACCAAAAAGCTTGTACTTCATGCAAATCATTTTTTAGCCTTTTAGGAAAATTGGGATCATTTTTTAATGTAACAATCAGGCTTGCCGCTTCTGCCATATCATCTTGAGCTAAAGAGTTTCTTATTTGCCAAATAAAGGCATTATTGCGGCTGGGTGGCTCTGTAAAAATGCGGCGGGGCAAACTGTTTTTTTCTTTAGTTGATATGCTGTATGCTGAATTGCCGTCTCTGCCACTACCTATGGTTTTTAAAGTACCGTCTTTTTCTTTTGGAGAAAACGCATAATTAATGAACTGAAACATTAAGTAAGCAGAGTCAAATTTTTTTTGCAGGTAGTAAGATGCGCCCCAGAGCAAATACATATTATCCACCCAGTCATTTCTTAAATCATGTAAGGCAATAGCAGTGGAAGATTTGTATGTAAGAGAATCTAACTGAATTGAATCACCAGCAGTAGCGTCTAAAGTATAATTATAAAATGGTAATAATTGAGAGTAGTCATCCTTAAAGGATTGCTTGGCTCGGTCCAATACAGCATTTAGTTTGTTATTGGCGTTAAAGTAATAATTGTAATGGGTAGTCGTATTTTGAATAAAACGACGAAGCAGTGTAAATTTTTTGTCTTCTGATTTTTCAGATCTTAGTTGCTGGTCTTCATATTCCTTTGGTTTATTAAGGTTGAAGCTAAAACCCAACTGGGCATTTACCGGCTTAGCAGCCTGTAAAAATAAAATCAGGAATAAGGTAGTTAAGGTATATTGTGTAACTCTCATTTTCAGGCGCAATCTAAAGTCTTATTAACTGAAATTCAAATATTTTAGTATAAAAATAGGCCATTTTTTTTGAAGCTATTTTGATAAATGTCAGCTTGTCTGAAGTCGCATCATTGCTTATCTTTAAAGCCCAAATTGCGGACATGGCTAAATTGGATACAGATGCTACTTTAAAGCGACTGAGAAACCGATACAGATTGGTGGTGATGAATGATGATACTTATGAGGAAGTAACCACCTTTAAGTTATCTCGGTTGAGTGTTTACATTATGTTGAGCACAATATTTGTTGTATTAGTGGGTCTTACGGTTGCTTTAATCATTTTTACACCTTTGAAATATTATATTCCGGGTGCAAAATCTGATTACAAATCGGTTCAGGAGTACAGGCAATTGAAATATCAGGTAGATGAATCTAATGAAGAGGCAAGAAAACTAAATCAATATCTGGATGCATTAAAATCAGGACCATTAAATTCAGGTACTGCTGTAAAGTTAGATACCGTACAAATAAACATACCAAAACCCGAAGAAAGCAACGATTAATCTTTTTCAATGTTTAATAAAAAAAATATTACCGAAATGCAACAAACTTCAGGCTCCGGCAATGGAACTACCATTATCAGTACAGGTACTACGCTTAAAGGGGATATCAGTAGCAAGAACGATTTGCGTATTGACGGTACCATTATTGGAAATATTTCAAGTTCTGCCAAAATTGTTATTGGCAGTAGTGGAGTAGTAGAAGGCGATCTAAATGGCAATCAGGCTGATGTAGTAGGAAAGGTTTCAGGAAATATAAGAGCAAAGGAATTACTGCAGTTGAGAGGCGATGCTGTTGTAAATGGAAATCTGTATGCCGGAAAACTTCAAATAGAACCTACAGCAACATTTAACGGACAATGCCACATGGGGGCTAATATTGTTGATATGAGCAACGGCAATGAACAACAAGCAGCCGTTAAATAACAAGCGGGATGTAATGAAGTACGCTGGTTTGGCTTCCCAGCTACTGGCATCCATAGGTGTTGCGGTGTTTATTGGATTTCAAATTGACAAATGGCTTCATACAAAACCGGTATTTATCTGTATCCTGCCCATACTGGTATTGGTGGTAATTTTTTATAAATTATTTAAAGAGACAGGAAAAGAATCCAAACATGAAAAGAAATAGGCACTGGCTAATATTAGTTGTCATTTTTGCGGCCTTAAATGGTATGTGTATTTTTTGGGAAAACTGGTTTGCCAAAAAAGGGGTGGATACGGATGTAGTGATACTGGGAAATCTGATTGTATTTGTCGCTACCTTATTTTCATTTTTTATTTATATCGGCTCTTTAAAAAATAAAACGGGCACTGGTGCATTAAAAGGTATGTACGGAAGTTTTGCTGTAAAATTTTTTATTTGTTTGCTAGCAGTAGTAATTTATCTTATTGCTTTTAAAGAAAACATAAACAAACCTGCATTAATTATTTGTATGGGCTTGTATTTTATTTATACTGTCATTGAAGTATCCGCACTTCAAAAGATATTGAGAAGAAAAAAGAATGACTAAAAACGAAGTTCCACTAAATTGTCTGGATCAATATTTGCCGGCAGGCACAACCCATATTGTAACCAGTTACTTAAAACAACACCATATTCATTTAACCATTGCAAGGCAGCGGCAAAGTATATTGGGCGATTTTCGACATCGTACCATCTACAAAAATCACCGGATAAGCGTAAATGGAAACTTAAATCCTTACGCTTTTCTTATTACCCTGTTACATGAAATTGCTCATCTGCTCACATTTGAAAATTACGGAAACCGGGTACAGGCGCATGGAGATGAATGGAAAAAAATGTACGGCTCACTACTACATCAATTTATAACACATAAGGACGAAAACAATTCTGTTTTTCCTTCCGATATTGAATCCGAGCTTATCAGCCTATTAAAAAATCCAGCTGCCAGTAGTTGTGCCGAAGATGGCTTGATCAGGGTATTGCGTAAGTATGATAAAAAAACTGACAAATTATATTTGATAGAAGAACTACCTGAAAATTCTGTTTTTCAAATAACAGACGGCAGGAAGTTTAAGAAAGGAAATAAAATGAGGAAAAGATATAAATGCGAAGAGTTGTCGACAGGAAAATTTTATTTATTTAGCCCAGTTTACGAAGTTGAAGTATCTGCTTAACCTCAACCTATTCTCATATTCATCCACAAACTACATCCCGTATGTCCGCTATTTCCCATTGGTGCTTTGAGGTATTCGAATCCAAATTGAGCATAAATAGACAAGGCTTGCTTTAGTTCGGGCATTGTTTCTAAGTATATATTTTTAAAACCCAGTTCAACCGCTTTATCAATACACAGTTGAATGAGTTTTTTACCAAGTCCCTTGCCTCTTGCATCGTGTGATAAATACATTTTTACCAGCTCGCAGGTATCTGATGGCAAACCGTTGGTTGGATAGATGCCACCACCACCCATAATGATTCCATTTTCCAACGCAACGTAGTAAAAAGATTTTTCGGTTTTGAAAACTTCAAAAAGTGCATCGGTACTGGCATCATAATAAACAGTGCCTGGATGATTGGCGCCAAATTCTAACAGCGTAGATTTAATAATCTTTGATAAATAGGGATTGTCGGATTCTTGTATGGCTCTTATTTGAATTGGCATTTGCTGAAAAAAATGTTAGAGAAAAATTGATTTTTGTTTTTGATAATCCGGATTATCAATGGCCATTTTCAATTATATTATGCTACGTTAGCCAAACACCTATTTATCAGTTCATTTTTGGCGCAAAATTCACCATCCATTTGATACCAAACTTGTCGACGAAGCTTCCATAATATGCTCCCCAAAACATATCACTCATGGGCATTTCAATAACACCGTCGGCAGAAAGTGCATTGAAAAGTCTGTCAGCTTCTTCTCTGCTATCGGGTTCTAGGTTAATATAAACATTGTTGCCCTTTACCACAGGTGGGCACATGCCTTCAGGCGCATCGGAACCCATTAATTCAAATCCGCCGGTAATAGGAAGACATACATGTAGCACTAGATTTTTAGTAGCCTCATCAACTGGAGGCATACCTTCCTGCGGTGGCATATCACCAAAGCGACGAATGCCGCCTAAGAATTCACCGCCAAAAACTGATTGATAGAATAAAAATGCTGATTCAGTCTGATTGCTGAAGTTGAGATAAGTGCTGACTTTTGCCATAATTGTAGTTTTTAAATTGTTTCTGTATATTTTTTAAAATTGTTGAGTATTGACTGCCATCCGCCTTGTTGCAATTCTAATGAATTCATAGCTTCTGCTTCAAATCTTTCTATAACGGTGGTCGTATTACCGTTTTCTTTAAATAAAGTTTTCCACATACGACCATCATTCATAGTTGCGACAATTAATTCGTTTTCTTTTACTTCAATATAATCGCCGCCAAACTCAAAGCTAAAACTTCCGTCTTTGGCTGCCATGGTCGTGGAAAATTTCCCTCCTGTTTTTACATCGTTGGTAGCAGCAGGGCAGTGCCAGTCGTCAGTCGCCTGATTCCAATTCATTATATGACCGGGTGTTGTCCAGCTTTCCCACACTTTCGTAACTGGGGCATTTACCTCCGCAATAACGGTGATAATAGGATTTACAGATCCTTCTGCAAGTCCCTTTATTTTTTCTATGGCTAACGGAAAATTGGTTGCAAAATAGTCCCTCATTTGTTCATTGCAATCTATGGATGTATTTAATGTGGTTGTTCCATCTTTCTCAATCAGATGATAACTTTCATTAATTCCACACCAGGCTTTCACTTCATCACTAGTGGTGTCTTCAATACCAGCTTTAATCATTCCCAGATGTTGAAAGATCATGGTTTCATTTTCTTTGTTAGATAAAATTTTACTCACCATTCCATTGCCAGTATGATCCACAAAAAGTATTTTACTTCCTTCTTTCCAGTTCTCGGTTTTTACTGTAGAGGTTTCTGCAAAAACGCTGGTCCATGTTTGGTAGTAAATTAAATTCCACAGACAGCTCCATACTTTTTCTTTTGGAGCCTGAATGTTTGTTGAAAATTGTAATTTTTCCATTGTTGCAATTTTAATGTTGGTTATCTGTTTCTATTGAATTTGAAACAAAAATTTTTGACTCCGTTCTATGTAGTGCTAATCAATGCCTGAAATTCCTGATTTTTATTCATTATTGCATTTGCAAAAGGACAAACGGGCCTGATCTTTATTTGTTTTTCAATGGCGTATGCTACTGCCGCTGCAACTAATTTTTGTCCAATGTGCTGGCCTCTCAATTCATCACTCACTTCGGTGTGTTCTATAACCATCAATTGCGGGTTGTGTAAACTGTATTGGAGCATGGCTAACTTTCTGCCTTCTTTTTCAAGAACAAAAGTGCCGCCATTTTCGTTTGGCTTGTTTAATATTTCCATACATCATTTTTTTGGTGAGTAAATCTAAAATTTATTTGGCAATCCCGTTTATGCTTTTATATTTGCGGTATAATGAAGATGTTTAACAATACATGGTGGTGGACTACAACTCAAACGGGGCTGTAGTGTCATTGCTATAATTGTAATATAATATTCAGGCCCCAACATCGTTTGGGGCTTTTTTAATTTATGCAAATGAAACGAATAGAAATTCAAACCAGGTGCAAAAAAATGCTGGCAGACATTTATACACCGGTAGGCATTTATCTGAGGCTGAGAGATAAATACCGTGACACTATTTTGCTGGAAAGCACCGATCATCAGGCTACCGAAAATAGTTGGTCATTTATATGTGTAAATGCGATTGGAGGAATTGAAATTGCCTCAACAGATAAGGCGGAGTTTAAACTTCCTGGAAAAGTTCCAGAAAAAATAGAAATGAAGCGTGAAACCAGGATAACTGACTTGGTTTGGAATTTTTTACAGCAATTAGATATTATAAAAGGGAGTTGCAGCGAAGAAAGATTTGCTCAGGGTCTTTATGGTTATACGGCTTATGATGCAATTCCTTTTTTTGAAAGTTTGCCATTCAAAAAAACAGAAGAAACAATTCCATTGCTCCGCTACCGCTTATATCAATATGTTATTGCTGTCAATCATTTTAAAGATGAACTCTTTTTATGTGAAAATGTGGTGAATAATGTTTCCGATGACAGTGCTGCGCTGGAGTCTTTGATTAAAGGGAAAGATGTTCCGATCTATCCTTTTCAAACTGCGGGCGATGAAGTTTCAAATATGTTGGACGATGATTACAAAGAACTGGTAAGTAAAGGTATTGGTGCCTGCAAGCGGGGCGATGTGTTTCAAATTGTATTGAGTAGAAGATTTCAGCAAAAATTTATTGGAGATGAGTTTAATGTGTACCGCTCATTGCGCAGTGTCAATCCTTCTCCCTATTTATTTTTCTTTGACTATGGCGATTACAGATTGTTTGGATCTTCTCCGGAGGCGCAATTGATTATTCAGGGGAATAAAGCCATAATGCATCCTATTGCAGGCACAATAAAGCGAACCGGTGATGCAGATACCGACAATAAAGCTGCAAAAAAATTATTGAATGACGCAAAAGAAAATGCCGAGCATGTGATGCTGGTTGATCTGGCAAGAAATGATTTGAGCCGCGAATGTGAAGAAGTAAACGTAGCTCAGTACCGGCAAGTACAATATTTTTCACATGTTATTCATCTGGTGAGTGAGGTAGTCGGGCATTTCAAAACAGGTACAAATTCATTCCAATTGCTTGCCAAAACTTTTCCTGCAGGTACTTTAAGTGGTGCACCAAAATTCAAAGCGATGGAGCTGATACAGCAATGGGAGCCTACGGCCCGAAGTAATTATGGAGGTGTAATTGGTTTTTTGGGATTTGACGGCTCCTGCAATCATGCCATTATGATTCGTACTTTTTTGAGCCGGCAAAATACACTTACTTATCAGGCAGGCGCTGGTGTGGTAGCTGCCAGTAATCCCGAAAGCGAACTGCAAGAAGTAAATAACAAATTGGGTGCATTGAAAAAAGCAATTGATCTTGCTTCATCCGTCTAAAAAAAATAAAATGAAAATCCTTGTTTTTGATAATTACGATTCCTTCACTTACAATCTGGTACATCTGGTAGAAAAAATTATCCATGTAAAGGTGGAGGTATTTAGAAATGATCAGTTGCCATTGGAAGAGATAAAACGATATGATAAAATTATTTTATCACCGGGGCCTGGTATTCCCGATGAAGCTGGTTTGTTGCTTACACTTATAAACGAATATGCGGCTACCAAGTCAATTTTGGGAGTTTGTCTGGGTCATCAGGCTATAGGAGATGCTTTTGGTGGCAGGTTAGTGAATCTGAATGAAGTTTATCATGGAGTAGCTACTCCGATAAACATTTCACAATACAAATCGGATATATGCAAAAATTTATTTCAAGGATTGCCAGATAAAATTGATGTGGGGCGATATCATTCATGGATCGTGAGTGATGAAAATTTTCCTGCAGAACTTGAAGTAACTGCAAGAGATGAAAATGGTTTCATCATGGCATTGAAGCACAAGACATTTGATGTACAGGGAGTACAGTTTCACCCCGAAAGTGTATTAACGCCTGAAGGAGAAACGATCATGAGAAATTGGTTATTATAATTTTATTCAAAGTTGAAATTGGTATGAAGAAATTTTTGCAATATTTATTTGAACACAAAACGCTGGATCGTAAAGCCGCTAAAGACGTGTTAACTGGAATTAGTAACGGTTTATATAATGAACATGAGATAACCGCTTTTATGACGGTTTATCTGATGCGAAGCATCACTATTGAAGAGTTGCAAGGATTTCAGGATGCTTTGATGGAATTATGCATAAAAGCAAATTTGAACGATTATGAAACTATGGACATTGTAGGAACAGGTGGCGATGGAAAAAATACTTTTAATATTTCTACTCTTGCCTGTTTTATTGTAGCGGGTGCGGGACAAAAAGTAGCCAAACATGGAAACTATGGCGCAACCTCCATAAGTGGAGCTAGTAATGTGATGGAGGCACTGGGTTATCGCTTTAGTGTTGAGAATATCAAACTGCAAAGGGAATTGGAAGAAGCAAATATTTGTTTTCTGCATGCGCCATTATTTCATCCTGCATTAAAACAGGTAGGTTCTATTCGAAAGAATCTGGCAATGCGCACCTTTTTTAATATGCTTGGGCCAATGGCAAATCCAGCTCATCCATCTTTCCAGTTAGTGGGTGTTTATAATCTTGAAATGGCAAGAGTGTATAATTATTTATTGCAACTTTCTGGGCGAGCTTTTACCATTATTCATAGTCTGGATGGTTATGATGAAATATCTTTGACCGGCGATGCCAAGGTTATTTCAAACAATGGAGAAAATATAATGACTCCAGAACAATTGGGAAAAAGAATGGTGAGTGCAGGAGACATTTCGGGAGGTAATTCGATAGCTGAGGCAGCAAAAATATTTACAAGCATATTAAAAAGGGAAGGCAGTTGGGCGCAAAATGCGGTTGCACTTGCCAATGCAGCTATGGCCTTGCATTGCACAGGAAAATTTAAAGACTATGAAGATGCTTATCAGGCAGCAGTCGTTAGCTTAGAAAGCGGAAAAGCAAATGATTGTTTGATTAAGTTGATATCGATACAATAAATATTTTTTATGGAACATTTCATATTCTGTTGAAAAATTTGAGGGGCATGAATTGATATAAGTAACCTGCGAGTGAAGATGGCCGTAGGTTTACATCAGCAAAAATGCCATCACCATTATAGTATTAGAAATAAATCAAATCAAGTTTAAAAAAAATCAAAATGATTATTCGAGAAGCTAAAATTGAAGACATTAAACAAATTCAAATTGTAAGAAATTCTGTAACAGAAAACACTTTATCAAATCCTGACTTAGTTACAGACGAAGATTGCAAAGAATTTCTCTTCGTAAGAGGGAAAGGTTGGGTTTGTGAAATTGATAAACTTATTGTTGGATTTGCAATTGTTGACATTAAAGAAAACAACATTTGGGCTCTGTTTTTAGACCCAAAATTTGAGAAACAAGGTATAGGACAACAACTGCATAATATAATGTTAGATTGGTACTTTTCGCAAACAAAAGATAAAGTTTGGTTAGGGACTGCTTTTAATACAAGAGCAGAGAAATTTTACAGAAAAGCTGGATGGTCAGAAGCTGGGACTCATGGGACGAAGGAAATAAAATTTGAAATGACTTATGATGACTGGATAAAAAATTTAAATAGCTAATCTCGGTAAACCGTATGATGAGAAGATAGTAGCTACATAAATTTTTTGTATGTATATTTTAGGATTTTTTTGTTCATTTCAAAAGAATTTTAATCGTTATTTTGGAAACAATTTTCTGGTGTACATGTTGTTTAAAATGCACTATGAACAACAGTCAATGCCAATTTTGTAGGTGACCCGATGATGAAAGCAGTATTGTTGTATAATAATTTAAAAAAATAACTTTTTTTATAAAAATGGATATTTTAGAAAAAATTGTAGCTGCCAAGAAAAAAGATATTGAGACATTCAAAATTAAAAGTTCAATTGAACGATTTGAAAAGGATGGTTTTTTTTGGGAAATTAGAAACCGGTCTTTGGCAGATAATTTACTAATGCCTGGTAGCAATGGCATCATCGCAGAATTTAAAAGGAAAAGTCCTAGTAAAGGCGAGTTTAAACCAAAATCATTAGAAGTAGAAGATGTGGTTGTACATTATAATAAGCGTGCAGTGGGCATTTCAATTCTTACTGATGAATTATTTTTTGGAGGCGATTTAGATGATTTAATACAGGCAAAAGTGATAAGCGATGTACCTGTTTTAAGAAAAGATTTTATCATTGATAAATGGCAGATAGCAGAGTCAAAAGCTTTTGGTGCAGATGTTGTTTTATTGATAGCAGCCTGTCTTACTCCGTCAGCAGTAAAAGAATTTGCCGGTTATGCAGCATCTATTGGATTAGAATCGATACTTGAAGTGCATAACGAGAAAGAACTGGAACACTATTGCGATAAAGTAAGTATGATAGGTGTCAACAACAGAAATTTAAAAACTTTTGAGGTAGATATCAATACTTCATTGCAGTTGATAGACAAGATACCTGCCGGTGTGCCTGCCATTGCCGAAAGTGGCATCAGCGATGTGGAAACGATTAAAACTTTGAGAAATGCCGGTTTTCGGGGATTTCTTATTGGAGAAACATTTATGAAGGAGGATAACCCGGGCAGTGCGTTTGAAGATTTTGTAAATAAATTGAATGTATAATGATGTGATTAGTTTGTCATTATTCCATAAGTGGAAACAAATATACTTGCGATTCACCATTGTTAAAAAGGCCATTAAAAATAACGAATATGAATATAAAAGTTTGTGGTATAACTGAAATGAAACAGCTTCAACAGTTGGATGGTTTGGATATTGATTTTGCTGGATTGATTTTCTGCCCCGAATCGCCAAGATATATTGGCGACAAACTGCCCAAGAAAGATGTAAAAAAGGCTGATTTTGATTTGAAGAAAGTAGGGGTTTTTGTAAATCCTGAGTTGATTGATGTGTTGGATGCAATAGACGATTATGGTCTTCAGGTAGTGCAGTTACATGGAGATGAAAGTGTAGAAATGTGTAATGACCTGAGCGGTGAAGTGGAAGTGATAAAAGCTTTTCGTATAAGTGGCAATGAAAATATTGACAAGTTAGTAGCTCCTTATGATGCGGTGTGTGATTATTATTTATTTGACACGGGAGGCTTGCAAGAATCTTTGGGAGGCACGGGAAAACAGTTTGACTGGAGCATTTTGAACAAAGCAAAGATTGAAAAACCATTTTTTCTTAGCGGAGGTATTGGTGTTGAAGATGCGTTTAAGATAAAAGCGTTTAAACACCCCGATTTTTTTGGAGTGGACATTAACAGTCGGTTTGAGTCAGCACCTGGAGTAAAGGAAATGAGTAAGCTTTTACAGTTTAAAATGGCAATGAAATAGAAATGCTCAGCTTTTGAAAATGGAGTTTTCGCTTTTAGATTTTTTTCTTTTAATAACATCCCCTCCTTGGTGGGTCGGTATTAAGAAAATCAATTGCTTTAAGAAATTTTGGGTAGGTTATAAATGTCGATGACCTGAAATACAAAAGCTTGAAAAAAAATGAATTCAAAAAAATCATATACTGCTCCTGACGAGCATGGCTACTATGGCCAATTTGGTGGTGCATTTATTCCCGAAATGTTGTACAGGAATGTAGAAGAACTGCTTTCAAAATATTTAGAACTCATTTATGATATAGATTTTCAAAAGGAACTAAATCTATTGCTGCACGACTATGCCGGACGACCTACGCCATTATATTTTGCCGAAAGACTGAGCAATCAATATAATGCTAATATTTATCTGAAGAGGGAAGACCTTTGCCATACAGGTGCACATAAAATTAATAACACCATTGGCCAGTTGCTATTGGCGCAGCGAATGGGGAAGAAAAGAATAATTGCAGAAACAGGAGCTGGGCAGCATGGCGTAGCCACTGCAACCGTGTGTGCCTTGAAGGGAATTGAATGTATTGTATATATGGGCGAAAAGGATATGCAACGACAGGCGCCCAATGTAGCCCGTATGAAAATGCTGGGTGCTCAAGTGATACCTGCTACAAGCGGCAGCAAAACATTAAAAGATGCTACCAATGAAGCCATACGTGACTGGATCAATCATCCGGATGATACGCACTATATTATAGGCAGTGTAGTAGGGCCGCATCCCTATCCTGATATGGTTGCCCGATTTCAAAGTGTGATTAGCAAAGAAATTAAAGAGCAATTGAAAGAAAAAACAGGAACAGCACTTCCCGACTATGTAATAGCCTGTGTAGGAGGTGGCAGTAATGCTGCCGGTGCTTTTTATCATTATTTAGATGAAGAGAAAGTAAAACTGATTGCAGTAGAAGCAGCAGGTGAGGGTGTGCAGACTGGTAAAACGGCGGCAACAACTGTATTAGGCAAGCCGGGTATATTACACGGGAGCAAAAGTTTGTTGATGCAGACACCTGACGGACAAGTGCTGGAGCCTCATAGTATTTCGGCGGGTTTGGATTATCCGGGCATTGGTCCTCTTCATGCAAATTTATTTACTAGTGGAAGGGCGCAGTTTTTACATGCAACAGATAAGGACGCATTGGATTCGGCTTTTGAACTAACAAGACTGGAAGGCATTATTCCTGCGTTGGAAAGTGCTCACGCATTGGCAGCATTAAATCAGCTTTTTCTTAATAATCAACATAGTCAACCAATAAGAAAAGAAGTAGTCGTTTGCTTAAGCGGACGTGGAGACAAGGATTTAGAAACCTATATGAAGCATATTTCCTAAGTAACTGAAAGCAAAAAATGAAGAACAGGTTAGAAAATTTATTTGAGAGTAAAAAGCACAACATACTGAATGTATATTGCACTGCAGGGTTTCCACATTTGCATAGCACCTTGGAAGTAATGAAAGCATTGCAGGAAAGCGGTGCGGATATTATTGAGTTGGGAATGCCTTATAGCGATCCATTGGCAGATGGACCAGTAATACAACAAAGTAATACGAAGGCTCTGGCAAATGGAATGAGTATAGAAAATTTATTTTCCCAGTTAAAAAACTTTAGAAAAGAGATTCATGTACCTGTGGTATTGATGGGTTATTTAAATCCCGTACTTCAGTTTGGATTTGAAAATTTTTGTGCAGCGGCAATGGAAACTGGAATTGATGGATTAATTATCCCCGATTTGCCTGAATATGAATTTGAAAACGAGTACAGCGCCATTATTTCAAAATATGGATTGTGTTTTACATTTTTAGTTACACCTGAAACCTCGGATGAAAGAATAAAAAAGCTGGACCGTTTGAGTTCGGGATTTTTATATGCAGTTTCTTCTTCGGCAACCACTGGTGGCATTCAAAAATCTGAACATATTGAAAGCTACCTTAAACGGATAGAAAATCTTGGGTTGAAAAACGCTGTTTTGGTGGGTTTTGGAATCAGGGATAAGGATAGTTTTCATGCCGCTTGTCAATATTCCAGCGGCGCTATTATTGGAACGGCTTATATTCAGGCATTGAAAGAAAATGAGAATGTTAATGCAGCCACAAAATCTTTCCTTTCGTCAATAACGGGATAATAGGTTATTTAAATAATAAGTGGAATATCTAAATTTGCACCCATGAGGAAACTACTATTCATACTACTTTTTTCTCCCATTTTTTTGTCGGCACAAAATAGCTCCAAAGGATTTACGATTAATGGTAAATTGGATGGATTTGTTGATGGCACTGAAGTAAAGCTGATTAAAAATGGAGAAGGCACTGTTTTGTCAGATACCAAACTTAATAAAGGAAAATTTATATTGAAAGGGAAATTAACTGAACCAGCACTTTATTATTTGACAGTGGGGGATCAGTCTCCTTTAGAAGTGTATCTGGAAAACTCAATTATTAGTATTAAAGGGAATAAGGCAAATTTGAAAGATGCAGAGATAAGTGGTTCTAAATCTCAAAAGGAATTTAAAGATTTTACTAAAATATTTATTCCTTTGGCCAAAGAGTTAAATGCAATGGCGGCAACTATCAATGGCACAATGCCGGGAGTTGAAAGAGATTCATTGATAAATATTCATAAAAATGAAGGATTAAAAATCCAAACAGCGATTGACAAATTTGTAAATCAAAAACCGAAATCAGCGGTTTTACCTTTTATTCTTTCTGCTACTTATGGCTTTAATGAAGATCCAATACAATTGGAAAACCGGTTTAATAAATTGGATGCAAGCATACAGAAATTGGAAATCAGTAAAGACTTGAAAGAGTTTATTACTGAAAGTAAAATAGGTGCTGTAGGTACTGAGGCTATGGATTTTTCACAACCAGATACTTCGGGTAATATGATTTCATTGTCATCGTTTAGAGGTAAATACGTTTTGATTGATTTTTGGGCTAGCTGGTGCGGGCCTTGTCGCAATGAAAACCCAAATGTGGTAGCAAGTTTTAATAAGTTTAAATCAAAAAATTTTACTGTTCTTGGCATATCATTAGATAGACCTGGGAAAAAAGATGCCTGGCTGGAAGCGATAAAAGAAGATGGGCTTGTATGGAGTCAGTTAAGCGACTTGCAAGGTTGGAGCAATGCAGCAGCAAAAATGTATAAAGTAACAGGGATACCCCAAAACTTTTTAATAGATCCACAAGGGAAAATTATTGGTCGCAATCTTCGCGGGCCAGCATTAGATGAAAAACTTTGTGAAGTGCTTGGATGCAATTAATACAACCTAAAATACTTAAAAACCTTCTGTTTATATACAGAAGGTTTTTTTTATGAAGCAAATGTAAATGTCATAGTACAAATTTTAATATTTCATCGTAACTTAACACCTACAAACCTTAAATAATCCTTTTATGAAAATGCTATTTGCAATTATCTTGCTCACATTCGCTGTGAACGCTCCATCACAAATTCTGAAAAAAATAAAAGACAAGGCTGTTAACAAAGCAAAAGAAAACACCGTTGACCGTGCCCAAAATGAGGCAAGAGATGCCTATTATAAAAAAATGAGCGATATAAGAGCCGAGTTTGATTCAAGCGATTTTGACTATGCGGTGCTGGTAAGTGACAACTCCGGATTGTTCAACTTGAAGGACAAAAGAGAACTGGGTGGAAAATTTATGAATTTAAAAAACATTGGCACACAGTTATATCATAAAGACATTGACTTGAGCGATGAGGAAAAAGCTATTTTCAATTTGCATCAGGGTCAATCATCGTATGCAATGGGGCGTTATGTATTTGCTGAAAAAAGATTTGCTGCTGCACAGAATTTTTTTGAAAATGGATATAACACCAGTCACCCGGGTTATATGAAAACGATATCCAGTGAAGGATTGCTGTATGCAACGATGGGTCGCTATCAACAGGCAGAAATTTTTACCTTGAAGGCTTTGGAGATGCGGGAAGCTGCTTTTGGTGAATCGCATATGGAAGTGGCTGCTTCTATAAACAATTATGCAGTGTTGCATTATAATTTAGGAAAGTATAATGAAGCCGAAAAAGAGTTTGAACAGGCATTGCAGATTATAGAAAAAAATAAAAAGCAACAAGGTGTACAATATGCCATTGTATTAAATAATAAAGCCATGCTTTTTCAGGCACTGGGCAGATATGAGGAGGCTGTAAAACTTTTGCAACAGGTAATTACTATTGGCGAAGCTTTAAAGAGTGATGTAAAGAATAGTAATAAATTTCGTTTTATGTCCAATCTTGCATTGCTTTTTCAGCAAATGGGACGCTATAATGATGCTGAAACAATATATCAGCGTTTGCAAAAAAGAATTAACGACCGTAACTCGCCTGATTATGCCAATGCACTAAACAATCTCGCAATACTTTATTTGGTGATGAACAAGCAAGATAAGGTGGAAGACATGCTTCAAAAAGCAGCTGATATATACAAAAAGAGTTTTGGTGAAGAGTCACCTGCTTTTGCAAAAGTAACTGGCGATCTGGGAAACTTTTACAGGTTCAAAACTCGTTATAATGAAGCGTTGCCTTTGTTGAAGCAGGCATTACAAATCAGAGAACAGTCATTGGGCATTGATCATCCTCAGTATGTACAATCGCAGGAAGACCTGGCTTTGCTTTACTGGAAAATGAATGACATCAGCAATGCTTACCCACTTTATAAAATAGTAATGGAAAAAAGTCTGGATTTTGTAAATACTTTTTTCCCGCCCATGAGTGAAGTGGAAAAGGCAAAATACTGGGATCTGCTTTCGCCACGGTTTCAACGGTTTTACAATTTTGCACTTGCTGTAGCTGCCGATAATCCCAGTGCAATTACAGATATGCTTGAATACCGATTTGCTACAAAAGGAATATTGCTAAGTGCAACACGAAAAGTTACACAATCTATTCTCAACAGCGGTAATACTTCACTTATCGCCGATTATAATTCCTGGATCGACAGTAAAGAAACATTGGCAAAGCTATATGTGTTTTCAAAAGAAGAATTGCAGGAGCAGGGGCTCAATATTGATTCTTTACAGAAAGCAGTAAATACAACTGAAAAAAGATTATCTGAAAACTCCAAAACTTTTGCCCGGTTTATGTTTTCAGAAAAAGCAGATTTTAACGAGGTTAAATCAAAATTGAAAACGGATGAAGCATTAGTTGAAATCATCAGGTTAAGAAATTTTGATCAGGTGCTTACAGAAAACATTCGTTACATAGCATTGGTGGTTACTAAAAATAATCAGAAACCGATTGTTGTACAACTGTCGCAGGGAAACGATATGGAAGGAAAGTATTTTAAAACCTATCGCAAATCAATGACCAACAGGATTAATGATGAACAATCTTTTACGAATTTTTGGGCACCTATTGACAACGAATTGACAGGGAAAAAGAAAATTTTTGTATCGGTGGATGGAATCTATAACCAAATAAGTTTAAGTACACTAAAAAAACCTGCTGGTGATTTTCTAATTAATAAATATGATTTTGTATTACTGGGAAATGGAAAAGATTTATTGAACTCCCAATCAAAAGCTGTTGCAATTAAAAAAGCTACACTTTTGGGCGATCCTGATTATGGTGCAGATAAAAATGTGCCTCCATTGCCTGCTACCAAAACTGAAGTTGATGGCATTACGAAAACTTTAAAATCTTCGGGCTATCAGGTAGCAGAGTTTATTCAAGAAGATGCAAGTGAAGCGAATTTGAAAGCTGCAAAAGAAGTTTCTATTTTACATATAGCTACACATGGTTTCTTTTTTCCAGATGTAGATAAAGCAAGCTGGCCCATAGGTGTACATGCTGAAAATGCAAAAGACAATGTTTTATTACGCTCCGGTCTCATGTTGTCTGGTGCTGCTGCTGCCAATAAGATAAATCCCACGCTGGATAGTACGGATAACGGTATCATTACCTCTTATGAAGCAATGAATCTGGATTTGAATGGAACAAAACTGGTCGTGTTGAGTGCCTGCGAAACCGGATTGGGTGAAGTGAAAGCAGGAGAGGGTGTTTATGGCTTGCAACGTGCCTTTTTAATAGCAGGCGCTGATGCGATAGTAATGAGCCTGTGGAAAGTGGATGATGCAGCTACGCAGCAACTGATGAATAATTTTTATACCAACTGGATAAAAACTTCTGACAAGCAAAAAGCATTTAAACTGGCGCAACAACAGTTAATGACAAAATATAAAGAGCCATTTTACTGGGGTGCTTTTGTAATGATGGACAACTGATTTAAGGTTTGCCCCAGCGAAAACTGGAGTTTTCTATTCCGGCAAGATCAAGAACTCTGTCAGTTACTGTAGCTGCCACTTCTTCAATGGTTTGTGGTTTGCTATAAAAAGATGGAGTAGCCGGACAAATAATTCCACCCGCTAATATAATGGTTTCCATATTGCGGATATGAATGAGGTTATAAGGCGTTTCTCTCACAACACAAATGAGTTTTCTTTTTTCTTTTAAAATCACATCGGCAGCACGGGTGATCAAATCGTTGGATACACCGGAGGCAATACGGCCCAGCGTACCCATAGAGCAAGGAACAATAATCATCGTATCATACTGGCCGGAGCCAGAGGCAAACGGCGCTGTAAAATCAGTTGTTTCAAAATATTTAACAGGAAAATTTTTCCAGTCCTCTTGAAGTAATTCAGTTTTCCAAACCACCTTTGCATTGTTTGTCATTACAACTGATAAATCTTGCCACTGTTCTTTGCAGGCCATTAATTTTTTCAAAATGCCATTGGCATATATAGAACCACTGGCTCCCGTTATTGCTATTAAAATTTTCTTATTTGTCATGAGTTATCTGCAGTCAAAGTAAATGATATTTCGCTATCTTTTCTCAAACGTTTGCATAAAACATGATTTTCGTCTATAGAATTAATTCTATTGAGCAAGGTCAAGAAATTTTGAAATACTGTCCTATTTGGCAAAATAAATCTCAAAAAATTGATTTAATATTTGGTGGTATGACATTAAGTACGATATTAGCAGTGAATTTTCATAGGATAAGGTTTAATGGTTAATGGTTTTTGATTAGGGTCCCCCGGTTTTTTACCGGGGGTACTTTTTTTTATACCTATCTCAATAAAAAAAACCCACTCTAAAAAGCAGGGTTTTTAATAATTATCAAACAATTTATTAAAATGGTTTAGGAGTCAACTTCGGAGTCGATTTTAATTGTTTAGTGTTTTCATTTCCGAGGTTGTCTAATATCCAGTTTGTCATTTTACTCCACAAGTGGAATGAGGTGTTATCCATCATTCCGGAAATACCATGGTTCTTATCAGGATAATAGGCGCTTTCAAAATCAATATTACTTTTTACTAATGCTTTCACCATTTGTACACTGTTTTGAAAATGTACATTATCATCAGCTGTACCATGTATCAATAAATATTTGCCTTTTATCTTATCAGTAAAATTGATGGGGGAATTGTCATCATAACCTTTTGGATTTTCCTGTGGTGTTCTCATATATCTTTCTGTATAGATATTATCATAAAACCGCCAGTTGGTCACCGGTGCTACAGATACAGCAGCACTAAAAGTTTCACTACCTTTTGTAATGGCCAAGGCACTCATAAAACCGCCGTAGCTCCATCCCCAATGTCCAATGTTTGCTTTATCAACAAAAGGTAAGGTGCCCAGATACTTGGCTGCGTCAATCTGATCTTCAATTTCATATTTGCCCAATTGCAGATAAGTTTTCTTTTTAAACTCTTCTCCACGATAGCCTGTTCCTGTATTATCAACACTTACTACAATAAAGCCACGCTGTGCCAGCAGTTGATGCCAGGAGCTTACAGCGCCAAACCTGTTAGCTACTTGTTGTGAACCCGGCCCTCCATAGTTGCAAAATAAAACTGGGTATTTTTTTGCAGGGTCAAAGTTTAAAGGCTTCAGCATCCAGCCATTTAATGTGTCGCCTTTGCTGTTGGGTACACGTATGAATTCGGCTTTACCATAGCTGTATTCATCCATTTTTGCTTTCATCTTAGCGCCTTCATCTACCGTTTTTTCTTTTGACACACTTACAGTACCATTGCCATATTCAATATCATTTAAAGTAATTGATTGAGGCGAATTAATGTCAGAACGAAAATCATAGAACTTACTGAAATCTTTATTTAAAGTAACTCTGTGCCAGGCTTCCCCCTCAGTAAGTTGGCGGGTATGATTGCCATCAAAATCTGTGACAAATAAATTGCGATCCATAGGTCTTGGATAAGCCTTAGTATAATAGATCAGTCTGTGTTTCTCATCTACACCGTTTACTTCGGTTATTTCAAAATTACCATTGGTTACTTGTGTTTTTTTGGAACCATCAAGGCTGTAGAGAAATAAATGGCGATACCCACTCATTTCACTTGTAAACAGAAAATTTTTACCATCTTTCAACCACCACCAGTCGTCGTTTATTTCTACAAAATATTTATTCTTTTCTTGGTATAATGTTTTACTGACTCCGGTTTGTGCATTGGTAAGCAATAGTTTCAGGTCATCCTGATGACGGTTCATCCAGTAAACCACCAGTTCATTATCTGCCTGTGTCCATTTAATGCGGGGAATATATATGTCGCCCTGTTCGTAATTGGCTTTTACTTTTTTACCTGCGGCAACATTATAAATATAAATATCTACTTTAGAATTGGTTTCACCGGCTTTAGGATATTTATAGCTGTATTGTTTGTTGTACTCATTGTCAAACATGGTGAATTCATATTCTCTCACTTTACTTTCATCAAAACGATAGTAAGCAAGATAACTTCCTTTAGGGCTCCATTCATAAGCCTGGCTAAATTCAAACTCTTCTTCATAAACCCAATCGCAATTTCCATTAATTATATAATTCCACTTGCCATCTGTTGTTATTGCTTTTGTTTTTTTAGTTGCAATATCATAGAGATAAAGGTTGTTATTCATTACATAGGCCAGTTTTTTTCCATCGGGTGAAAAACTGGGGTGCAGGGCTTTATCCTTTGTTAACTTTACCAGCTTTTTAGTATTGTCATTATACAAATACAAAAATGCTTTGGATGAACGACGATAAATAGGCTCGTAGCCCTTTTGAAAAATGGCTAAAGATGGATTTATCTCATTGTAAACCGTACCTTCGGAACGACCAAAAAATTTCCCATTTTCATCCAGCAGGCTATCTGTTTTGAATTCAGGTTCTTTGTTTCCTTCATCAAAACCGGCCCATACAGGGGCCACTCGAAGGGAGCCTTTTTTGTAAATATCTTCTAAAGAAATTTCTTTTTTCTGGGCCGCACCTATAATGGGAAGCAGCAAAAACAGAAAGATGAATTTACGCATAGTGATAACTTTATTTTGTGGTAAATGTAACACAAAGCCTATAAAATGGAATACCGTATATATAAATATTAAAAATAGCGGGGTGTATAGTGATTGAAGTCTCGCTTCAGGACTTCTTGAAATATAAAACTGACACTGCAAGCGATTGTTTTGAAATTACAACCGTAATAGGAAGGGCAGCCATGTTTTTATGATTTACCCACCAGCACCCGCCATCTTTTTTTAGATTTTTACTCTTTCTTTTATGATGACTTTCAGTGTATCAATATTGATATCGGCTAATTTTTTAAACTTGATACAGTAGCCGGTTACCGATGCTTTCCCAATTTTATCGCCGTAAGTTTTGGGTAAATAATTTTTATCTACAATCCCCATAATATAAACGGAGATTCCGGTACTATTGGCACTCAACCCTATTTGATAAAATTCTTTTTTTGAACCATCAGCATATTGAGCAAAATAGGAGCCGTATCCAATATTGGGGTTTGAAACTGTTTTTTGCTCACTGTTTTTGCCGTCAAGAAACCAAAGCTTGCAAGGGAGCAAAAGTTTTAGAAAAAGATTATGCAATATCAGCATATCTGCTCTTTTAGGTTCGGCAATACTTTGAATATATGCTTGTATTTGTTTTTCTGTTTTCAAATGGATGAAATTTTTTTAAATCAATTTTATAAAATATATCAGAAGGAAAAGAAAAATAAACAGATCAGTCCATAATGCAAATTTCTCATTGATACCCGAATTCTTTTTTAGTGCATGTTGAAATCCTGCAATGCCGTAATAAATGCCACTGGCAAATGCACTTACGATTCTCCAATCGGGTCTGAATAGTGAAACAATTCCTACTAGCCCGAAACAGATATTGGCAAAACCAAGTTCACGGAGAATGGGATAACTCTCCGGTCTGTCAATATGGAAAATTTGTTTTGCCGTAAACTCGGGATTTTTTACTTGCTTGATGCCTGCTAAAAACAATCTTAGTCCCACTGCCGAAAAAATAAACCATTTGCCAAATAACTCAAATGTCAAGGATGTATGCGATTTTAAATGTTCACTTATAAATCCAACAACGGGAATTAAAAAGGTTAACATCGATACGCTTATGATATAAAACTTATTTGGTTTATCGTGAGTGATTGTTACTTCTGACATTTTTACGGGTTGTATTTAATGCTTTGCAAGGTATTGACTTTTTGAACTTGTTGCTTGCAAAGTATAGAAATAAGAATGTTTGATTGTTTCATCTTTAATACTTCATCTTTTAGATCCTGTCTCATTCTTATGCGGTCATTTCGCTTTCTACTGTTCCTTTATGTTTCGTTGCCTTCGGTTCAAAAAGCAGATCAAAGACAACCTCAACATTGGTGTGTGGTATTCTACTCCTTTAGGAACTATTAAAATTTCTTCTTCTATTGCCTCATCGCTACTCCCATCTCTGAAATCCATCAACAGGGTGTCTTTATAGACTCTAAACAGCTCATCTTCGTTTTCATGAATAAGCCAAACAAATTCATTTTTGAGTTTGTAAAGTTTTACATATTGTCTATTGTTTTTCAAACAATGAAAGCTTTTCCATGATGTTGATTGGTTTCATAAATGTTGAAATGTATATGTTGGTATTTTGTTTAAGATTTTTTTGAAATAAATGATAACAGCAATTACTTCTCGAAGATATAAAAACGATACTTCGTTCTTTAAATTGAAATTTATCTGCTAAAGTTTCTGTTGGAATATTATATTTTTCAATGCTTACTTTTCCTCCATTCCCATGGTGCTATCGGATCGGGCTGACTCCAGATGCCGATTTTTTTCTTTCTGGCCTCTGTTTCGAGATTGGCATACTCAACATCTTCAGAATATTTTTTGAAATGCCAGGCAAGCCCATTACTTACGAGTTCTTTATTGACATTACGGCCGTCTTCTAGAATTAATTCAGTTATCAGTCGTTTGTTTCTGTCGTACCCGTTTTGATGAACCAGTGTTATATATTTCCCAAAGCATAAATCGGTTGCAAATTGTTTTGCTTTATTGCCAAATGGTTGCTTTTTCTCCGGACAGTCTATATGCGCAAGTCTTACTGTTTGTTCTTTACCATCAATGAGCAAAACAAATGTATCGCCATCCTTTATACCTATAACTTTATAGCCGGTTTGATGGTTGTTGAATACTTGTTGAGATTGAATATTTGGCTCAGTGTAGCTGTAAATAGGATGAGCGTCTACAGTATGAAACATGAAGACTGAACTTAGAAATGACAGTTGTAGAAATGAGTATATTTTCATTTGTGTTGGGTATGGGAGAATCAATTCTCTCTTAATTCTGCCGTTATTATATAGCAAAGTTTCTGACGAAAATACTAAACTGCCTATTCATGATGCAATTTGCAAACTAAATCAGTTTCCTTTTGCGATACAAAATAATAGCAATAAAATTGAGTTAATAACTACAAAATGGAGAATTTGAAAAATTTATTCATAGATTCAAATAACTTTCAATACAGAAATTGTTTAAAGAATTGATCTCTGAATTTAATATTCCGAGGTCTAAAATATATACAATTTCTTATTTCTAATCCTCATTTATTGGTATGGCAAGCAATGGTATATTAGTATGGTACGACATTTTTTTGGTCATACTGGAGTTGAAAATGCTGCCTATTAAATTGCGTCGGTGCGTAAGCATTACGAGCATATCCACTTTGTTTTCGTTGAGCCAGTTTTGCAGGGTTTCTCTAAAGTGTTTTCCGGCAAGGTGTACGGCAAATATTTCAGTATTGGGGAACTGTTCTTTTAGTTTGTTGCCAAAGACAGAAATTTTCTTTTTATGTTCATCAAAATCTTCTACATAGTCATCATCGGTATCGGTAAATATTGCTACCTGTACAGCGGCGTTGTATAAATTGGCCAATTGAAATACCGGAGTTGTCATTTTTTCTTTTATGGTAAAATCATTAACGGCCACCAGTATTTTTTTTGGCTCGGTCCATTCGCTTAGCAAGGGTACGGTCAATACAGGCACAGGGCTGCGGCCAATGATAACACCTGTACGGCTGCCATAAATTAACTCTTTTACACCGCTGCTACCCAGGGTGCCCATTACTACCAGGTCGGGCTTGTATTCATGTATGGCTGTAGTGATACAGTTTACCGATGAGTCGGCATATATTTTTGAATGAACTGATATAGCTTCCGCTTCGGCTATACTTTTCTTCAACAGTTGCATTTTTGATTCAGCGTCCTTTGTGCTTTCGGGTAATTTTTGAGTTTCTACACCATGTACAATATTTATTTCTCCTCCACTTCTACGAGCAAGTTGTATTGCATAGTCAAGGGCTTTTTCTGCATTGGGTGAAAAATCAGTAGGAACCAGTATCTTTTTCATCTATTTATTTTTTACAATGTAAACAAATAAAAATGAACCCATTTACCGCTTGATTTTTATCAGTCGTGCAGATGATTTTCCCTTTTTTGATGTGATTTTTAAGAACTTGTGAATAAATCTATTTGCAGTTATACATTTTCTGCATCAAAAGAAAGGCTGATATTGCTGAGTTTTGTTTTTACTTTCCTTGAGCTGATTCCCGCTTTCTCAAGCAATATTTTGGATGCTTTGAATATTTCTGTATCCGCATATTTATCCGACAGATAAATAACTTCTGTAATACCCGATTGTATAATGGCTTTTGCACATTCGTTGCAGGGAAATAATGCCGTATAAATTTTGCAGCCACTCAAATCCATTCCTATATTATTGAGTATGGCATTAAGCTCGGCATGGCAGACATAGGGATATTTTGTTTGTAAAAAATCACCTTGTTTTTCCCATGGAAATTCATCGTCATCGCAACCAATGGGAAGCCCGTTGTATCCTGCACCTACAATCTTATTTTTATCATTAACAATACAGGCGCCTACTTGCGTACTGGGGTCTTTGCTGCGGCGTGCCGATAGCAGTGCCACACCCATAAAGTATTCATCCCAGCTGATGTAGTCTTTTCGTTTTTGTAATGCTGCCATTATTTACGAATTGAATTTTTGAAATAATCAAAACTTGTCATGGTGCCATTCTCCAGATTGATACAAAGCAGCAAATTGACTTCATTGCTGCTTAAGTCTTTATTGTCTGTCCCCCACACAAATAATCGATTGCCACTATACTTCCAGTCGGCCCAGGTTGTGAGACCGGTACTGAGTTGCCATTCTTTTTTATTTTCAATACCGGCAAGTGTGAGTTGTATTTTTCCTTCCTGGCCTATTTGATCTTTAAATACAATAAGATAAGCGTTTTTATTTTTTAGAAATAGTGGGTGTCCTGTTTTTTTATTTAGCAAAAGACCGCCGTTGAGAAAGCTTTCTGAATTTTTGGTTACAGCATCTTTATCAAAGTAAGAATAGGATTTATTTGAATTTAAGTAGTTGCCAAAAAATAAATTTCTTCTTGCCGTTTCATCATGTGCATTACTTTCATAAAACCGGTCTCTCAGGTCTGAAAATTCGGCTCCTGAATAAAGGCCAAACCATTTATTATTCATGGTATCCTGATTGATAAACATTTGTTCATAACTGAGGCCAGTTCGGTTTAATGATTCAAGTTTTCTTTTCTGGTTCTCGGCATCATTATTCGTTTGACTCCATTGTATTTGTAATTTATATAAACTGTCTCTTGTTGCATAAAGTGCTGTTCTGTTTTTAAAAAACAAATCTTGATAAGCACTTAATTGTTTATAATCGATTTTCTTTTCTCTATATAGTGATGCGGGATAAACACTATTATGTTGATAGTTGCTGTCTATTGCGTCTTTATTTTTTTTAATGTGCTGATTCAATGTAGTTAAGTTATTATCTGTGTTGTTTTGTGAGCCTTCAATTTCAGTTGCTGTTGCTAAAAGTGTTTGCGTATTAATAAGCCATTTGCCGCCATCTATAGCAGTAAAGAAAAGTTGTGAGCCATCGGCATTCAGTTGATAATACCTACTTTCAGTAGGAAATTTATTTTTGAGAGCAGGATTTTTAGATTCTAAAATATCAATATCCGCTGTTTTCTCCAGGGTACGTATATCAAACGCCTGTGGCTGACCATAATAAATCCATGCCTGATTGCTGCCTGCGCCCAATATTACTACTGTATAGATTTTTTTAACTGATTTTATTTTTTTATTTGCAATTAAAGCAGCCGTAATGCCATCATTGGTTTGTATGGAATAAGAAACATTTACTGACTTTCTTACCATATTTCCTTTTTGGGAATAGGAAGTTGTTTTTTCAAATCTGCAAACGCTAAAAATTACGGGCTTTCCTTCTACCTCAAATAATAGGGAAGGCGAAATGGCCGAACGTTCATCAAACTTTGAAAGGCAACCCCTAATTAAAAAAAACACACCCAGCGCAAAGGCAAGAAAGATGAAAAGGCCACCGAAAATAAATTTTTTAGAAATCATCGTCAGATTTATTTGATTTTTCGCTAAATAGATTTTGACAATTTATTATTGATTTGAGATTATTATTTTTTCTCATAAACTTTTTCACCTCCAACGAATGTTTTCATTACCTGTACTTGCAATAAATCTTTTTCATCGGTTGTTAGCAGGTCTTTATCTAAAATAACGAAATCAGCAAATTTTCCTTTTTCCAAACTCCCTTTTTCATTTTCTTCAAAATTTGCACGGGCAGCCCATATCGTCATACCTCGCAGTGCATCTTGTCGGCTCAATGCATTTTCCATTTGATAGCCAGAAGCAGGCCATCCTTTTGCATCTTTTCTAATAACGGCTGCATAGAAAGTTTTGAATGGCGAAATATCTTCCACCGGAAAATCGGTACCTAAAGCTACCCAACCGTTTTGCATCAGTAAATCTTTAAATGCATAAGCGCCTTTTACTCTTTCGGCACCCAGCCTGTCGCCGGCCCAGTACATATCGCTGGTGGCATGCGTAGGTTGTACTGATGGTATGATGCTGTATGCGCCAAATAGTTGAAAATCGTTTTTGTTTACCACCTGTGCATGTTCAATTCTCCAGCGCAAATCATTTTTGCCTTTCAGATATTTAGCATAAGTTTTTAAAATCGTTCGGTTGCCGCTATCGCCAATTGCATGCGTACACATTTGCCAGCCCAATTGAGCAATGGTGTTAGCTGCCGAATCGAAATGCTGTGGACTGCTTAATAAAAATCCATAATGACCCGGTTTGTCGCTATATGGTTCCAATAAACAAGCACCTCTGGAACCCAAAGCACCATCGCCATAAATCTTAAATCCGCATACCGAAAGTCTGTCTGTTTTTATTTTTCCATTTTTTTTAGCGTAATCATAATTTTCAGGAGCATCGCTTAGCATTATATATAGCCGCATTTTAAGCTCACCGGCATCCTGCATGGCTTTAATTTTTTCCATTTGCTGATAGCTCAACCCACAATCATCAATGGTAGTAAGCCCCACTGCAAAACAATTTGCTTCAGCTTCTTTTAGTCCTTTGGTAAATTGAACCTGCGTTTGTGCAGGAATTCTGGAGAAAACTTTTTCCATTGCGTTATCTACGAGTACACCGGTCATTTTTTCAAGCCCGTTTTCTCCTGAACTGATACTGATTTTTCCAGTAGGCTGTCTTAAGACAATTTCGCCTCCTTCAATCTTTTCATCCGCCTGCATTCCGGCAAGTTGTAATGCTTTATTGTTGGCAATGGCAGCATGGCCATCAATGCGGGTAAGTACAACGGGCCGGTCTGGAAAATATTTATTTAGAGAATCGTTTACCGGAAATGATTTATCTGTCCAGTCGTTTTGATCCCAGCCATGTCCCCGTATCCATCCTTCAGGGTTTTTTTCGGCAAATTCACTGGTGCGATGCAATACTTCATTCCAGCTTTTGGTGCCCACCAGATTTACAGCTTGCAAACTGTTGCCATATCCTGCAAAATGAGCATGTGCATCAATAAAACCGGGATAAATAAATTTGCCATCGGCGTCTAATTTTTCTTTAGCATCAAATTCTTTTTCCAATGCTTCTCTATTCCCTGTGGCCATTATTTTGCCGTTGGCAATTGCCATAGCATCGGTTTTAGAAAAACCGGAATCGATTGTATAAATATGGGCATTATAAATTAATAAGTCTGCGTTCTTTTTGTTGCTGCAGGATGCCAGTATAACACTTGCCGCAATGATATAATATTTTTTCATTGGTAATAATATATTTTGAATTATTTGAAGTATCTAAGATCTGTAAAAAGAAGCCATTTTAAATGTTTTCAATGGAGATATGAAAAAAAAAGACAACCTGTAAAAAGTTGTCTTTAAAAACTGTGCCCAGAACAGGAATCGAACCTGCACATCCTTGCGGACACCAGATTTTGAGTCTGACGCGTCTACCAATTCCGCCATCTGGGCTTTTGTTTCGGGCTGCAATATTAAGCCATTCCGTTTAATTGGTGCTTAATGCGGTCAAGGTATTTTTTCTTGAAATAATATTCTTTTACTTGCAACAACTCTTTTTTGGAAGTAATGCCTTCCTGATAGCCCTCCACAATTTCTTTAACAGGTTCATATATTTCCGATTCTAATTGATCAATCCGGTTTAAAATTTCGGCACTGGTGCCACTATCGGCAAGTGCTTCGTTTAACTCCATTACTTCCATTAAAAAGGAAGCGGGCAGCTGGTATTTCTCATCATTAACGAGCAGTCCTTTTAGTTCAAGTACATATTTAATCGTTTCGCCACTTTGCTGAAAAGTTTTAAAAGCCTTGTTGAGCAAGGTGGTTTTTTCCAGCATCAGTGCTTTTTCATCCTCTGCTGCATTTGCATACAAGTCGGGATGATAAAGCCGGCTCAGCTCAAAATATTTTTTTGGAATTGATTTTTTATCAATTGCCAACTGAACCGGTATGTCAAACAGTTCGAAATAATTCATCAGTCAATTGCTGGTTTTATTCAAATGAGATTTTCTTTACATTCTCAAAGTATTGAAAATATCAACTGCAAATTTACAAATAACTAAGTGAGCAAAGGTGAAGTTTCCTTTTTTCGGAAACAGTTTTTAAGTGATGAAATAGCGTTTGATAATGATTTTGACAGAAATCAGTTGGCCAAAAGAAGTTAATAAGGCAACTTTGCGGTCTGTCGTTTAATATTGATTCTATATGATAAAAATTGGATTAATAAGAGAAGGAAAAGTTCCTGCTGATAACAGGGTGGCACTTACACCCCCACAATGTAAATGGATACATAAGAATGTGCCTCATTTAAAGGTATATGCCCAATCATCGCCCGACCGTTGTTTTTCAGATAAGGAATACCAGCTGGCAGGGGTGGAGGTAGTTGAAGATATTTCAGATTGCGATATTTTGCTTGGAATAAAAGAAGTGCCTGTAAAAAATCTGATAGCAGGAAAAACCTATCTCTTTTTTTCGCACACCAAAAAAATGCAGCCGCATAATCAAAAACTTTTAAAAGCCATTATTGAAAAACAGATTACATTACTCGACTATGAATGTCTGGAACATGAAGACGGGCAAAGGATTATTGGCTTTGGCTTTTTTGCTGGCGTGGTAGGTGCTCACAATGGAATGTTGGCTTATGGCGAACGTACAGGGCTGTTTAAGCTGGATCGAGTATATAAGCAAAGAAGTTTCAGGGATTTGATACATCAATATTTCGGACTGCGGTTGCCCAATGTAAAAATTGCTGTTACCGGTTCGGGAAGGGTGGCACATGGAATTTTAGAAATTATGAACCTGATGGGTATTCATGAAGTGGAGCCTGATGATTATTTGACACGACGCTTTGCCTATCCCGTTTATACACAATTAAAAGGAGCAGAGTTGTATGAACGAAAAACTGATGGTAAATATAGCCGTGAAGATTTTCATACAAACCCGCATTTGTATCAATGTAAATTCTTGCCTTATGCGGCACAATCAGATATTTTGATGAACGGGGTGTATTGGGATAAAGGCGTTCCCCGTTTGTTTATGTCTGATGATGTAAAGCGTGATGATTTTATTATTCAAACCATTGCTGATATTACAGATGATGCGGGCGGCTCGGTACCCATCAATGCAGGAGATCAAACAATGGAAGATCCTGTTTATGGTATTGATAAACAAACTTTAGAAAAGACTGCTCCTTACTTACAAAATGCTATAGATATAATGGCGGTAGGTAATTTACCCAATGAACTTCCCAGAGATGCCAGCCGTTATTTTGGTGAGCAATTGATAAAACATATTTTGGAAGATCTTACCGGCAATGGTTCTGCTATCATAGACAGAGCAACAATGGTAAAGCAGGGAAAACTTACTTCAGCTTATGCTTATCTAGAAGCTTATGCAAATGGATAGTTTTGAAAAAGGGTATTAAAAATTCAAATAATAATCTTGTAGTAAATGTGTAAACGCTTTTGTATAATTCCCTTTTTCATCCTTAATGCTTAATTGTTCAATAGCAATTTCATTAATGCCATTTTGTTGCAGTCCGCCTTCAATCACTATTCGGAAAAAATCGTGTTGAGTAGATTGACTGATACAATAATATTTTGAGAGATGTAAATGGTGTCTATTTATTAACTCTTTTATTTCATTGTTTCTTTTGTAAGGAAACAAAAAACAAAAACGGCCATTGGGTTGTAAGTTGTTTTTAACGATAAGAAACAAATCATCGATTTTCAAGCCCCTATCATGATGGGCTTTATTCTTTCCTTCATCGTTGCCTTTTAATTCATTTTCATAAAAAGGAGGGTTGCTGAAAATAAAATCATATTTTTTTTTAAACAAATATGTTTTGACGTCGGCATTAATAATTTGAATATTGGAGCTCCAGGGTGAGGCCATTACATTTTCTTTTGCCTGTGTGGCAGCCGTTTCCTCCAATTCAATAGCATCAATAACTGTATTTGGATTTTTTTGTGCATATATTAAAGACAGCAATCCGGTGCCAGTGCCAATATCCAATACATTCTTTGCAGATGAAGCAGGCAACAGACTCCCAAATAAACAACTGTCGGTTGTTACCTTCATTGCGCATTTGTCCTGATGAATTGTAAATTGTTTGAATTTAAAATAGGTATTCGCCACTGTATTGAATATTTTACCATTCGGTCCTGGCTGAAGCGCCAACCGATAAATCAGCAAACTGAGATTGCAGATATTTGTAATAACCCGTTATAGCAATCATGCCGGCATTGTCAGTACAATATTGAAATGCCGGAATAAAAGTTTTCCATTTGTATTTTATCCCCAAAGTTTCAAATGAATTTCTCAGTCCACTGTTAGCGGAAACTCCACCTGCCAAACAGATGTTTTTTATACCTGTTTCTACTGCTGCTTTTTTTAATTTGTTTAATAAAATGGTAACAATGCGGTTTTGAATAGAGGCGCAAATATCTGGCAGGTTGTTTTCAATAAATATTTTTCGTTCTGTTTCTGATGCAGCAAACTCCTCTTTATACAAATTACTTTTTCCTGCATTTTGCAAAAAATAAAGAATAGATGTTTTTAAACCGCTGAAGCTAAAATTCAATCCGGGTATTTGTGGTTCTGGAAAAACAAAACGGTTGGGGTTTCCTTCGTTTGAATATTTATCGATCAAAGGGCCACCGGGATAGGGGAGTCCTAATAGCTTGGCCGATTTATCAAAAGCTTCTCCGGCTGCATCATCAATAGTTTCTCCAATTACTTTCATATGGTAAGGCGATTCGCACAATACAATCTGCGTATGTCCGCCACTTACGGTAAGGCAGAGAAATGGAAATTCGGGTTTTGGATCATCAATCAAATTGGCCAATACATGCGCCTGCATGTGGTGCACGGCAATGATGGGGATGTTTAATGACTGTGCCAGCGATTTTGCAAACTGAACACCTACAAGTAATGAACCAATTAAGCCTGGCGACTGTGTAAAGGCTATGGCATTCATTTGCGAAAGCTTGCATCCTCCATCTTTTAATGCGGCCTGTACAACGGGTACAATGTTTTGCAAGTGTGCACGACTTGCCAGCTCGGGCACCACGCCGCCATATTGCTCATGCACTTTTTGACCGGCAATGATGTTAGAAAGAATTTTTCCATCAAGGCAAATGGCAGCCGATGTTTCGTCGCAGGAAGATTCTATTGCTAGTATATGAGACATAATTGTTTTGCAAATTTCGCTAATGCTGGTGAGATCCTGTGTATAATTTCAGCCTAACTTCTGATGGCCACTACCGGATCCAATCTGGCAGCCTGTCTTGCAGGAATAAATCCGGCACCAATGCCGGTGATGATGCAAATAAGAATTGCCAATCCTATATTGGTTGTTGAAATAAAAACTGGAAAATCCAAAACCCCTGATAAAATTTTTGTAAGCAGAAAAACCAGAATCAATCCGATGAGACCACCTACAATACATAGAAACGCCGACTCAAGTAAAAATTCTGATAGAATCACTGTTCGTTTGGCACCAATTGCTTTTTTCAATCCTATCTGGCTGGTACGCTCTCTTACTGATACAAACATAATATTGGCTACTCCAAACATTCCAACAATCAACGACAATGCGGCAATTACCCAACCACCGATGTTCAGACTTACAAATGCACTGCTAATGGCAGCACTCAAATCATTAATATCATTTAATGTAAAATCATCTTCCTGTACCGGGGTCAATTTGTGCACAGCACGTACAACGCCAGTTAATTCGTCTTTAAGTGCCGTGCCGGATATATTTTCTTTTCCTTTAATCATTATCAAAGGATCAGATTTTTTTTCATCCAT
>Ga0073900_10000157_pt1 | contig 54340 bp, 53 predicted proteins | sample KloWWTmetKNB5Kit_FD_66666 | JGI IMG/M metagenome (GOLD analysis project Ga0073900, IMG submission 66666) | Active sludge microbial communities from Klosterneuburg, Austria, studying microevolution and ecology of nitrifiers - Klosterneuburg... | ecosystem: Engineered > WWTP > Aerobic digester >...
ATGAATCATGAACAAGGAATGATGAATGATGAAGGGGGAATGAATAATGAATCATGAACAAGGAATGATGAATGATGAAGGGGGAATGAATAATGAATCATGAACAAGGAATGATGAAGGAAGGTGAGAGGGATGAATAATGAACAAGGAATGATGAACGATGAAGGGGGAATGAATAATGAATCATGAACAAGGAATGATGAATGATGAAGGAAGATGAGAGGGATGAATCATGAATAATGAACAAGGAATGATGAATGATGAAGGAAGGTGAGAGGGATGAATAATGAACAAGGAATGATGAACGATGAAGGGAGGTGAGAGGGAGGAATAATGAACAAGGAATGATGATTGCCGAAGTATATATTTAGTAAAGCGAAGATTGAGTAACAATATAATTGCGATAAAAGTTTAATAAATTCTTAATATAATTTTAAGTTGTTGGAACAAAAGAGAAAATATGATTTGGAGGAGAGGTTAATTGAATTTGCAGTGATGATTATAAAGATTTCTGAAAGCCTTTTCCCTACCAGAGCAGGCATTCATATTGCTGGTCAGTTAGTTCGATCAGGCACATCACCGGCTTTACATTATGGTGAAGCACAAAGCGCAGAGTCGAGAGCTGATTTTATTCATAAAATTAAAATTGTATTGAAGGAACTAAGGGAAAGTTCAAATGCTTTGAAAATTATTTCTAAAGTTCCATTAATCGAAAATTTGAAAAATGTGGAAATGGCTTTGGATGAATGCAATCAATTGATTGCGATTTTTGTAAAAAGCCTTGAAACTGCAAAAAACAATTTATTAACAGAACAAAAATTAAAAAAAAGTAAGAAGAATACCGAATGATGCCTAAACTTCATCATTCCATGTTTAATATTTAATATTTATTGATTTATGACTTCTCCGGGATTGGAACATATTTTATTTATCAGTGCCGCACTTTTTTTTATCGGCATGTACGGCTTTTTCACCCGTCGCAACCTGATTACGATGCTCATGAGCATTGAACTCATTTTGAACAGCGTGAACCTGAACTTTATTGCTTTTAATAAATATGTGTGGCCCGACAAAATGGATGGCTTGTTTTTTACTTTGTTTATAATTGCGATCGCTGCAGCTGAAGCCGCTGTGGCCATTGCCATCATCATTAATTTATACAGAAGTCATCATTCGGTGGATGTGGAATCGGCACAAGACTTAAAATATTAAAAGAAATTATGTTGTAAGAAATTTATGAACAATATTAGCTACATAGTCCTGATACCGCTACTGCCACTGGCAGGCTTTGTACTATTGGGTCTGTTTGGAAAAAAATATTTTGGCAAAGCTTCTGGTATTATTGGCACATTATTATTATTCGCATCGGCTTCCCTGGCAATTTATACTGCTTACCACTATTTTGCTTCCAATGTAACCGGACAATATCAATCTGTAATTGCACTTAAATACACTTGGCTTCAGTTTTCCAATGGTCTTTCGATTGATATGGGCTTGTATCTTGATTCCATATCTATGATGATGATTGTAGTGGTTACATTGATTTCATTAATGGTGCATATTTATAGTTTGGGTTACATGAAAGGCGAAAAACGGTTCTGCACCTATTACGCTTATTTGGGTTTGTTTACTTTCTCCATGTTGGGTTTGGTGCTTTCATCCAACATATTTCAGATATATATGTTCTGGGAATTAGTAGGAGTATCATCCTATCTTCTTATCGGTTTTTATTATGATAAGCCAAGTGCTGTGGCTGCTTGTAAAAAAGCATTTATTGTAACCCGTTTTGCCGATCTGGGTTTTCTTATTGGTATCCTCGTTCTTTCTTATGTTTCAGGTACACTTGATTTTAATACGATGATTCAAACACTTACACAGCCTGAATCGTCAACATTAAAGACTGCCGTAGCTTCTTCATTTCTCGGCGTATCGGCTGTTACCTGGGGTGGTTTATTAATTTTTATGGGTGGTGCAGGTAAAAGTGCCATGTTTCCTTTGCACATCTGGCTGCCCGATGCAATGGAAGGTCCCACTCCTGTATCGGCATTAATACATGCTGCTACAATGGTAGTGGCAGGTGTGTATTTAGTGGCAAGATTGTTTCCCATTTTTGCAATTACTACTCCGGTAGTTTTAGAAGTAATAGGTTGGGTGGGTGTCATCTCGGCTGTTATTGCAGCCATCATTGCCTGTACACAAACGGATATTAAACGGGTGCTTGCTTACTCCACTATGAGCCAGATTGGTTTTATGATGTTTGCTTTAGGTGTATCAAAATATGGCGGCGAAGCAGGATTGGGTTTTACAGCTTCGATGTTTCATTTGTTTACGCATGCTATGTTCAAAGCGTTATTGTTTTTAGGAGCCGGTGCCGTTATACATTATGTACACAGCAATGAAATGAAAGATATGGGCGGTCTTAGAAAATCAATGCCCATTACGCATATTACTTTTTTAATTGCCTGTCTGGCTATTGCAGGCTTCCCGCTATTATCCGGTTTTTTTAGCAAGGAAGAAATATTGTTAGCAGCTTACCAACAAAACGCTGCTATTTACTGGATTGCATTATTTACTTCCGGACTTACGGCATTTTATATGTTCAGGCTTTATTTTTCAATATTTTGGAATCGGGAGCATCTTGCACATAGTGAAACCACAACACATAAAAAAAGCGAAGGACCTTTTGTAATGATGCTACCCTTAATCATTTTGGCTATTGGCGCAGCAGCGGCAGGTTATATTCCTTTTGGTAAATATGTAAGTACAGATGGAAAGCCACTGGAGTCGCATTTCGATTTGAGCTTTTCAATATTACCGGTGGTTTTGGGTTTTGCAGGTATCGTTACAGCATGGATAATGTATAAAAAACAAAATCCATTGCCAGATAAATTGAGTTCATCATTTGGCGCTTTATACAAAGCTTCATATCATAAATTTTATATTGATGAGATTTATTTATTCATTACAAAAAAAATATTGTTTAATCTGGTAGGAAGACCGGCTGCCTGGTTTGATAAACATGTTGTAGATGGCATTGTAAATTTTACCGGCAATAGCATACAGTGGATGGCGGAGAGTATTAAAAAATTTCAATCAGGAAAATTGCAGTCCTATGCTGCACTCTTTTTGATGACAGCTTTAATAATTGCTACAATTTTTATTTATATCTGGAAATAATATTGAATGAATTTATTATTGTTACTTATTATTCCTTTAATCACTGCACTGGCTGTTTTATTTGCCCGCAGTCAATCGCAAGTGAGGTGGTTCTCATTGGCCGGCTCAGTGGCACAGTTAATTGCTTCTGGAGTTTTGCTTTTTGCATTCAATCAGGCAAGAGATTATGGAAATACTGCCATTATATTATTTGAAGACAATTACAGATTTTTCAGTAATCCGAATATTCAATTCCATTTTGGAGTAGATGGTATTGCAGTAGCTATGATTTTGCTTACTTCATTTGTTTTACTTGCGGGTGTACTCGTATCGTGGAATGTGCAGAAGCTTACCAAAGAATTTTATTTTTTACTGATCTTATTGGCTTTTGGAGCTTTTGGATTTTTTATTTCGCTTGATTTATTTGTGCTGTTTTTCTTTCTTGAAATTTCGGTAATACCCAAATATCTTTTAATTGGCATTTGGGGAAGTGGTAAAAAAGAATATGCCGCCAATAAACTGGCGCTGATGCTGATGGGTGGCTCTGCATTGATACTGGTGGGCATTCTGCTGTTGTATTTTAATGCAGGTCATACATTTGATATTTTGCAACTTTCTCAGACAAATATAAACAGTCAGTTACAAAAAATTGTTTTCCCGCTTTTGTTTATCGGCTTTGGAGTTTTTACTGCATTATTTCCTTTTCATACCTGGGTGCCCGATGGTCATTCTTCGGCGCCTACATCAGGTTCTATGTTTCTGGCTGGTATCTCTATGAAACTCGGTGGGTATGGATGTCTTCGCATCGCTACTTATTTATTACCTGAAGGTGCCAGAGAATACGCCAACATCATCATCATTCTTTCGGCCATTGCCATTTTATATGGTGCATTTGCAACTATGATGCAGAAAGATTTGAAATACATCAATGCTTATTCTTCCGTTAGTCATGTAGGCTTTAGCTTATTGGGTATTGGTATGCTTACACAAACAGCTTTCACCGGTGCTTTGCTGCAAATGGTAAGTCATGGAGTGATGACGGCTCTCTTCTTCGCAGTGATAGGAATAATTTACGATCGCACACATACAAGACAGGTAAACGAAATGGGTGGCCTGATGAAGTTGTTGCCATTTACCATGACTGCTTTCTTTATTGTTGGTCTTTGTTCATTGGGTTTACCCGGACTAAGTGGCTTTGTAGCAGAGATGACTGTATTTGTAGGCTCATGGGAAAATGCAGATGCTTTTCATCGTATAGCAACCATTGCCGCCTGTGTTTCAATTGTCGTTACTGCTGTTTATATTTTGCGGGCTATAGGTAAAGTAGCGATGGGGCCATTGTTTGTAAAAGATATTAAAATGGGAACTGAAAGCAATAGCCTGAAAGATGCAAGCTGGAATGAAAAACTGGCATTGGTTTTATTAATTGCTGGCATATTGGCTATAGGTTTGGTGCCGGAGTGGTTGAATAAATTATTGAAACCATCGGCAGAAATGATTATGAATCGGTTTACAGGCAATTAAAAAAATATTTGAAAACGCAACAAGGAATTTTTATCAATGAGTGATTTTTTCTTATTAATGAAACAGGAGTTGGCAATTACTGTCATTATTTTCTTTTTGCTGTTTGTAAAAATTACTGGCAAAAGAGCAAATGCCGGCTTATTGCCCTGGATACAATTATTGTTGTTGCTCAACTTCCTCAGCGGTTTCTTTTTTATTCAGTCCGGAACCTTGTTTGCTGATATGTATCATACAAACGGATTGCTGGCATTTCAAAAAAGCGTTTTAAGTCTCGGTGTATATCTTATTTCATTATTGTGCAGCGACTGGTTGAAGAAATCTGAACATCTGCCTGAATTTTTTCTGCTAATGTGTTCTTCATTGTTGGGAATGTTTTTGCTGATATCAAGCGGCAATCTGTTGATGTTTTATTTGTCACTGGAGCTGGCCAGTATTCCGGTGGCGGCAATGGCCAATTTTGACCTGCACAAAAAAAGCGCATCGGAAGGTGCTATGAAGCTGATATTAATTTCAGCCTTTGCATCGGCTGTATTGTTATTTGGAATTTCATTAATCTATGGAGCTACTGGCACTATCAGTTTTGCATCATTGGCACAGGTGGTTACAGATAGCCCGCTTCAAATTTTGGCATTCGTATTTTTCTTTACAGCATTTACATTTAAACTTTCAGTTGTGCCTTTTCATTTATGGACGGCTGATGTATATGAAGGTGCACCCATTGCCACCACATCATATCTCTCTGTCATTTCAAAAGGAGCGGTCGCATTTATTTTCATCACTGTTTTGTACAAAGTATTTGCTCCATTGGAAGATGCCTGGTATTGGATGCTGGTTGTATTATCGGTGCTTACCATGCTCATTGGTAATTTATTTGCATTGCGCCAGCAAAACATCAAGCGATTTCTGGCTTTCTCATCTATAGCACAAGTAGGATTTATTTTAGTGGCCATTACAGGTGCTGGTGTTTCAGCAATGGCATCGGTTACATATTTTATATTAATTTATATTTTTTCAAATCTGGCCGCCTTTGGTGTAGCTGCAGTTATTTCCGAAAAAGCAGGTAAAGAAAACATTGATGAGTATAAAGGTTTGTACAAAACCAATCCCTTTCTGAGCTGGATGCTGGTACTTGCATTGTTTTCATTGGCAGGCATTCCTCCTACAGCAGGTTTTTTTGGAAAATTATTTTTGCTGACAGCGGGAAGTGAAAAGGGAAATTTCTGGCTTATTTTGATTGCCGGATTAAATATGGTCATCTCTCTTTTTTATTATTTAAAGATTGTGAGGGCGGTTTTTATGGATAAAAATGAAACACCCATTGAGAAGATAACTGTAAATAGCTATGTGAAGATGGGAATGATTATCTGCGCAACCGGTATCATTTTTGCCGGACTCATCGGTCCTTTGTATGATTATATACGAGAATTAATAATTGCATATTTTTAAAATCGTTTCATAGTAATCATTTTGAATTATGGCACTCAATAAGAATCATGAATACGAAGATTTGGATGGCGTACGTTGCGGTATTGTAGAAAAAAATGTAAAGCCGGAACGTTTGACTTTTTTCAAAAATTTGCTTGAAGCAAATGGATATACGGTAATAGCTGTACCATCGCCTCCTGCAAAAACTGCCACTCCTAAAGCTGATGAAGGCGAAGCCACAGCAGAGATTGCACCTGCAATAGAAACATTTACCGTTGGCGTAACAGATTATACTTTTAACCCAATCAATGCTATATTCGGCCGATTTTTAAAAACAAAGGACGGGCAAGTTGTAACCTGGGCATATTGGAATCAGCAGTTGCCTGTTAATGACGATGCTATTCCTTACTTTGATAAAAAAGAAACATGGAAGTAAAAAATTTATTTGAGCCTGCCGTAAAGCAGGAAATTGAAGATAGAATTAATAAGCTGACCTTACAATCGCAACCCAAATGGGGAAAGATGAATGTAGCACAAATGCTGGCTCATCTGCAGGAGCCAATGGCCATTGCCTTAGATGGAAAAACAGTAAAAGCCAACTGGCTGATGAAAATGATTTTCCCGCTTTTCAAATCAAAGCTATGGGATGATCAGCCTTATAAACAAAATCTGCCTACATCACCATCATTTATTACTTATGGTTCGGAGAAGGATTTTGAAAATGAAAAACAAGGGCTGCTGAATATGGTAAATAGGTTTACTGAAACCAATATTATTTCCGACCGGCATCCGATTTTTGGGAAACTCACCAAAGAAAACTGGAGCAAAGCTACCTGGAAACATATCGATCATCACTTGCAGCAGTTTGGTGTATAGTGTATCATTAATTTTTATTGGGAAACAGTTAAGACTGTATTGAACTACATACGCTTTTCTTTGCATTGTATTTAATATTATCTCTATGTGTTTTACAGCACAGTAAAATTTTCAATCTGTGAAAGTATATTAACAGATTCCTAATCAAATTCTATTAGTACCTGAATAAAATTGATATATCTTCGGAAGATAAACTTTGCCTGATATGAAATTTTTTGTTTCTGTAATATCTCTGTTGATTTCATTGTATGCTGAGTGCCAACCTCCAATTAATTTTATATTCTCTTCTGATACAACAAAAACCGTGGCCTATACCGGCAAACTTGTCAATGGGAAAGCAAATGGCTATGGAAAAGGAGTATTCTCAAATGGAAATATTTATACCGGGAATTGGAAAAATAATTGTATGGAGGGCAAGGGGAAATATTTTTGGAAAAAAGACAGCACTATTCATGATGGATTATTTATAAATAATGTAGCAGAAGGGAAGGGCAAGCTTACATGGAAGAATGGTGATGTATATCAAGGCGATTTTAAAAATTTTCTACGGGAGGGAAAAGGGACAATGAAGTGGGTAAGTGGAAATATATATACTGGAGAGTGGCAGAAAGATAAAAGAAACGGATGGGGAATAATGGAGTATAAAACTGGTGACAAATACGAAGGCAACTGGATCAATAACTCGAGAGAGCTGCAGGGAAAGTTTACTTGGAAAAATGGAAATGAATATAATGGTTCGTGGAAGGCTAATGAAAGAAGTGGGAATGGAGTAATGAAATGGACGAATGGAGATGTTTTTAGTGGAGCCTGGGTAAAAGATAAACGAAACGGGTTTGGTAAAATTGAATTTGCCACAGGCGACAAATATGAAGGTATGTGGGTTGATGATTATAGAGGGATGAAAGGTATCTATACATGGAAAAATGGAAATGTCTATGATGGAGAATGGAAAACAGATGAAAGGAATGGAAAAGGGGTACAAAAATTTGCCAATGGAGAGTCCTATTCTGGTAATTGGGATTTAGATGCCATGCACGGTTACGGAGAGTATAAATTTAAGAGTGGAGATGTGTATAAAGGAGAATGGTATTTGAACACACAAAATGGGAAAGGAGTATTGTATAAATCAAATGGCTCAAAACAAGATGGGACTTGGGTAAAAGGATCATTTATTGTTTCTCCAAAAAATAAAATTGAGCAATTGGCAGGTGAGGTGGGTGCTACTTTAAATATGGCCTTAACCAATGCTGCCTTTCGTGAATACGCATCAAAGAACTTTAGTGTGCCTAATATGAGGTATCAAAACAAGGATAATAATTGTTTTGAATTTACTTTAGGAAGAGGTAAAGTTACCTATATTGTTGTATTAATAGCTGCTAAAAATAGTTATTTGGAAATACTTCCGGAATTGGGTTATTCGACAAGAACTCGACCTCGCACTACTTATAAAGGACCGATGTTTGAAGATAATGCAGAAGGGGTACAGGCTGTTTGGTACATTATCGATTCTTTTGACGGATATGATATAACAGTTTGTCCCAAATCTTCAAACGAATCTTTGAGCAAAATGGAGGGGAAGATTCTTATATACCGTATGTTTAACTGATGAGTTCAAAAAGTATTTTTTTTATTTATTACAAGCCAAGCATTGTTTGTTTTGCAGTAAATTTTAGCAATTCTCTTTTGTAAATTATAGGGGTTAATGCTGCCCGTTGTAGTAGATGCTCTCAATCAAATTTTTGTATTACCCATTTTACATAGGCAGCTGATTAAAATCATAATCGGTATTAGTACCTGCTGCTACATTTGCGTCGGTTATGATGATGATTATCTGGAAAAATATCATTCGCCGCCCCACCTGAAGTTTTGCCACACAAGACAAGTCATTTTATTTGTGAATCACTGTAGCAATACAGGCAAAACTTTTATATGCGTACAATTATTGAACCCTTCAAAATAAAATCGGTAGAACCCATTTATTTTAATACCCGTGATGAACGGGAAGCAATTCTTTCCAATGCTTTTTATAATCCTTTTTTAATTAAAGCCAACGATGTGTTGATTGACCTGCTTACCGACAGCGGCACCAGTGCCATGAGCAGCAATCAATGGGCGGGCATTATGAAAGGTGATGAATCTTATGCAGGCAGCTCCAGCTTTTTCCATTTTGAAAAAGTTATTAAAGAAATTACCGGCTATCCCATTGCTATTCCCACGCATCAGGGCAGGGCTGCCGAAAAAATTCTTTTCTCTATACTGGGCGGTGCAGGAAAATATTTTATCAGCAATACATTATTTGATACCACCCGTGCTAATATAGAATTCTCAGGTGCTATCGGAATTGATTTGCCCTGCGAAGAAGGCAAACATCCATCTATACCGGCACCATTCAAAGGAAATATGGATGTGGCTGCTTTGAAAAAAAAGATTGATGAAATTGGAGTTGCCAATATACCTATGGTGATAATGACGGTTACCAACAACTCTGGCGGTGGGCAACCGGTGAGCATGCAAAACATTAAAGAAGTAAGTACGATTTGCAAAGAAAATAATATTCCATTTTTTATTGATGCTTGTCGCTTTGCTGAGAATTGTTACTTCATCAAACTAAGGGAAGATGGATATGCCAATATTCCTGTACCGCAAATAGTGGCTGAACTTTTTTCTTATGCAGATGGATGTACCATGAGTGCTAAGAAAGATGCATTTGCAAATATTGGCGGTTTTCTGGCAATGAAGAATACCGAACTGGCAAACAGTTGCCGCAACCTGCTCATCATTACCGAAGGATTTACAACTTATGGTGGCCTTGCAGGCCGTGATCTGGAAGCCATCGCCATCGGATTGCAGGAAGTAATGGATGAAAATTATTTGCAGTATCGCATTCGCAGTATTGAATACCTTACCAATAAACTGATAGCAGCCGGTGTGCCGGTAATGCAACCTGCAGGTGGTCATGCTGTGTATATTGATGCAAAAGCATTTCTGCCACATATTCCCGTACATCAATATCCTGGTCAGGCATTGGCTTGTGCACTTTATACAGAAGGAGGCATCCGCAGTGTAGAAATCGGATCGCTGATGTTTGGTAAATATGACAACAACAATCATTTAGTTCCTGCGGCTTTAGAACTTGTACGACTGGCCATTCCACGCCGTGCTTATACACAAAGTCATATTGACTATGTAGCCGAAGTGATTATTGAAGTATTTGAAAAAAGAAATAATATAGGCGGTTTGGAAATTTTAGAAGAAACCCAGCTGCTGCGACATTTCACTGCAAAACTTAAGCCTGTTAAATAAAATACGATGGCAACAAAAATGAAAAGAAGCTGGGCCGAACCCTATAAAATGAAAATGGTAGAGTTGTTGAAAATGACAACACCTGCCCAACGAAAAAAAGCATTAACAGAAGCTGGCTTTAATACCTTTCTGCTCAAGTCGGAAGATGTGTATATCGACTTGCTTACCGATAGTGGTACATCAGCCATGAGTGACCGGCAATGGGCAGGCATGATGATGGGCGATGAAGCCTATGCCGGAAGCAAAAATTTTTATCACCTGGAAGAAGTTGTAAAATCGGTTTACGGGTATAAATATTTAGTGCCCACACATCAGGGCCGCGGTGCAGAAAATATTCTTTCAAAAATTTTGATTAAGAAAGGCGATATCGTTCCGGGCAATATGTACTTTACTACTACAAGGTTGCATCAGGAGCTGGCCGGTGGCCGTTTTGAAGATATCATTATAGATGAAGCACACGATCCGGAAAATGAGTTTCCCTTTAAAGGAAATGTGGATTTGAATAAACTGGATATGCTGGTAAAAAAGTATGGGGCTAAAAAAATTGCTTATGTAAGTATTGCCACCAGTGTGAATATGGCCGGTGGTCAGCCCATCAGTCTTAAAAATCTGAAAGAACTGAGAGCATATACCAAGAAGCATGGCATTCTCATAATACATGATATGACTCGTGTGGCAGAGAATGCCTATTTTATTCAGCAGAAAGAAAAAGGCTACGGTAACAAATCTGTAAAAGCAATTGTAAAAGAGATTTGCTCGCTTACTGATGGTGCTACCATGAGTGCTAAAAAAGATGCACTGGTAAACATTGGCGGGTTTTTAACCATCAACGACTGGAATATTTTTGAAGAAGCTCGAAATATGGTGGTGGTGTATGAAGGCCTGCACACTTATGGCGGACTTGCAGGCAGAGATATGGAGGCTATGGCCATTGGCATAAAAGAAAGTGTGGATGATGATCACATCAGAGCAAGAGTAGGACAAGTAATTTATCTCGGTGAAAAAATGAAAGATTATGGTATTCCAATTGTAAGGCCAACAGGCAGTCACGGAATTTTTGTAGATGCTAAAAAATTCCTTCCTCATATTCCGCAAACGGCTTATACTGCACAAACATTGGCAGCAGAAGTGTATCTTGACTCAGGCGTAAGAACAATGGAAAGAGGCATTGTATCAGCCGGCAGAAAATCCAATGGCGAAAACTATTTTCCAAAACTGGAACTAGTCAGGTTCACCATTCCACGTCGTGTATATACACAGGCGCACATGGATGTGATAGCAGAATCAACAGCGAGGGTATTTGAACGCAGGCATCAGATCAATGGATTGAAAATGGTGTACGAACCAAAATACCTTCGTTTCTTTCAGGCAAGATTTGAAAAATTATAATCAGCCAAACAAATAGGCTACACCACTGTTAACCGGCTCGCAGAGGTTAGCAATTTTTTTCTCTTTGCACAATTGCTGAAAAAGGTCTCTCACCTTTTTATAATCATTATGAATAGGGCAGGGGTGTGTGGCAGAGCATTTGCTCAACCCCAAACCACACTGGTTAAAAACATTTTTGCCATCAATGGATTCTACTATTTGAATAATGGGAAGCTGTATTTGTTTTGCGTTTAAAAAAAATCCGCCATTTGGCCCCTTACTGCTGTTGATGATATTTTCTTTTGCCAGCAGTTGCAATACTTTGCCTACTGTATGTTCGCTTGCATCTATCGTGTGTGCTATTTCAAGAATGCCTGCTTTTTCTCCTGTCTCAAATTTTGAAGCAAGATAGATAACCGCTTTAATGGCTGTTTTGCAAGTAAGGCTCAACATGATTAATAATTTAGAAATTTTTTTCCTTCCTCTGAAATGCGTTCATAATTCCAGGGAGGATCAAAGGTCAGGTTTAATATTACTTCTTCTCCATCAAAGGTAGTTTCCAATGCTCTTTTCGCAGCAGCCGTAATGGATTCGCCCATGGGGCAAAACTGCGTAGTGAGTGTCATTGATAAAAATATTTTTTTTCCTTCTTCATCAAAATCTAATTGATATACCAGCCCTAGATCAACAATATTTAATCCAATTTCGGGATCAATAACATTTTCTAATGCAGCCAGTGCAATGGTACATTTAATATTATTATTGGTAACTACATTCATAGCATTTTCGCTTTATGATTTACCACCGTTAATACATTCATATTATAAAGCACAGCCGTTACTATCAAAATGATAGCTGCTATATTGAGCAATAAAACATTTGCCAATGCTGCTGCTGTTATAAAAAGAATAAACCCGGCCACGTAAGTAACTACCATTAAAGAAAAAATTCGGCTTTTGAACAAGTCCTTTGGATTAGGCGTTTTGCCAAGACCTGCCTTGTCGTGATAAACTTTGTTCCAAATAATAAAAGGCAGCGTTTTAAAAGTCATGCCAAGAATAATAGCCGTTATCCATCCAAAGAAAATAATAAAACCATAAATAAGTGCCATTCTTCCACTTATATCATTGGAAAACAACAATCCGGTGATGCTTACTAAGAAAATAAGCGGTATCAGCATCATCAGTACCGAAACCAGTGATATTTTTACCTGCTCGTCCACCTGTTTTCTTATGCGTTGTTTATAACATTGATAGCAGTACGCTGAAAAAAGCATAAGACCAAGCAATACGGCAATTACGGGTAGCATAAATAACGAATTGCCGGGAGCAAAAAGAAATATCAGTACAAAAGAAATCAATCCTGCGTTTATTAAAAAAAAGATGATCCACAGCAGACGGTCGTTTTTATATTTTGATATTAAAAAAAGAGGAATCAACCGACTGCCGACACCTATAATCAACAAGAGGAACCAGCCTATCACTCCCGTATGTGCATGTATGGGCAAATAGGCTACCGATGATTTAGGCATAAAGTTGTAAGTAAAGTTATACACTAATGACAAACCATAAAACACAGTAAGCAAAAGCCAGGCAGTGGCTGCTAAAACAAAATAGGCATGTACATTTCTTGATTTACTTTTTGAAATACTCACACAAAGATTGATGAAGTAGCAAATGACGGACAGCAATACAAAACGGCCTCCCCATTTGGCAGGCCATCCCATATTGAAAACATAAAAACCATAAACCAGCAGTGGAATGCCAATAGCTGCCAGCCAGAAGGAAGTATGTGCCAGTTTAATACTGTGCAAACTTCTTTCAATAAGCACGGGCACCAGTTGGTGACTGGCTCCCAAAATAATCATGGTGCCCCACCCCAATGCCATGCCATGTGTAAGCGCTAAAATATGTGGATGAAAATAATGTTGTGTAAAAGCTTCTGTTGAAAGCAGCAGCAGCACCGTGCTTACCAAAAAGGAAAGTGCGGCATAAAGATAGAAGGGCACTACTACTTTATGTGTCGTGTTTTTTACTAAGGAGCCCGATGGAAAAGCACCAAACATGTTAAGGTTTAAAAATTAATAAAAACACTTCACCGTCACCTGTTTTTTTGATGCGGTAATCAAATTTTCTTTCTTGCAATTCCGGCAACAAAAAAACCGGAATGCGTTTGTGATATACATAAAGTGCCTGATCGTCAGCCAATACATCCAGTGCTTCCAGAATAGTCATCATAGGCTTGGGCATTTCCATTTGTCGTACATCTGCCATCACCAGTTTGTTTTCAAATTTTTTAATAATTGCATCCCAGTCGCCATTATTTTTTTCGGCAGGCGCAGCCGCTTCGACGGGCTTTTCTGGTTTAAGAAAATAAGTAATTACCAAATCTTTATTCACCGTATCCACAAAGTATTGAAATCCCTGCTTGCTTAATAATGCAATGAGTGGAGTGGGCTCAAAACTGTTGATCAGTTTCAATACAGCACCCGGTTCCAGTTGTTTTATTTTTTCGGTTATTTCTTTAAAGGGGTCTTTATCGGCGGCAATAATGGGTCGCACATCTAACTCAACCAACGTTTTTTCATTAAGGGTATTCATAAAAACCGGTACCTGATGTGTAGGTTCAATTTTTGGTGCTTCAGTTTTATCGTCAATTGCAAAACCCAGAGGTTTCAGTTTTTCAAAAAAATCAGAAGCGGTACAACCGGCCACCTTGCTGGCCATGGCAATGGTGGTGCGTGAGGCCATAATTTTTCGCAGCAGCGGATTTCTTAGTTTGTTAAACTTGGGCGAGATGCTGATGATGGCTTCTAAAGCAGCCGGATGCTGTTTTAATATTTGTGCAATTTTTGTATTGACTGTAATAGTCATGATGATTCAAATATCAGATATTCACTAAAGACTTACTTCACAATATATAAAAAGAAAAAACAGGAAAGTTGCCCTTCTTTTCAAACCAAAACACTAAGAAAATAAAGAAGGGAACTTTCCTGTAAAAGCTCAGGCATTCAGTTGTTTCTCTGCCTTAAGCGCTTTTGGAAAAAGAATATTATTTTCAAGATGTACGTGAATGTGAAGATCTTCTTCAAACTCATCTAACATTCTGTAGAGCAAACTATATGAAGCACAGGCATCATCAGGCAGCACATAGTTTTGAGTGAGTGTTCTGATTTCTTCCAGATTCTTTCCTACGACTTCATGTTCCATCTCCATCATATTAATAGGATTTTGTACCGTACCAAAATGAGAAGCTTGAAGTGGTTGAATATTTTTTTGAGCCGTTACAATATCCTTTATGTAAGGAAATAATATACGTTCTTCTTTTACCATATGGTTCATCATTTCATTGTACACTTCTTCTACTAGTTCTCTTACCGGCAAAAGTTCGGGATGACGGCTGCCATGCACTCGGGCAACTTTGTTTGCATAAGCCAATATATCGGGCAGGTTTTTCTTTACATAGCTGTGGTGTGTGTTTACAATATAGTCAGCCAGAAAATCAAGCTCCCATTCATTGTATGGAAGGGGCCGGGTACTAAATGCTTTGTCGGCCTGCAATAATTCCTGTTCAATTTTAGTAACGTCTAATCCTTTTTCGCTGCAAGCTTCTTTCACGGTCTTTTTTCCACCGCAGCAAAAATCCAAACCATATTTTCTAAAAATCTGAGCTTTGCGTAAATCTTTTGCAGCTATCTCTCCAAGTGTTTCTTCATTTTCTCCGCTGATGCGACGGGTAATTTTTATTTTCCACCACTGGGGTCCTTGTTCTAAATATTCCCAGTTAAAAATATTTCCCCTCTCGCCTAATAACTGATAATATAGAGGCTTAGGGTCGTGGTCGTTGTGTATGGTAAGACTCTCACCCTCATTCAGCTCGTCAAAGCGATTGAAGATGGTTGGATGCTTTTGCCTGGGTTCCAGCAGTGTTACATTCAGAATATTTTCTGTAGTTGTTTCCATGATGAAGTGTTTTGTTTAAAGAACAAAGGTAACGGAAAACAATAATAAAAGTATTTAAATGCTTTTATTTATTTTTTGATGACATTTCGTCCCGGATCCAGCGCAGTTTTGTTTTTATGCCAAGATGCAGCCCCGAATATTTTATCTGATTGAGTTGCAATGTATAAACCTCGCCTGGCACTCCTAATGCCAGTGGATACTTTTTATAATAGTGAGCTGTAGCATGAAGGGTAAGCGGGTTTTCTTTGTCTAATATGAGTCCCTGAAACTGAATGCCCTCGGTTGATAACCTGCTTAACTTATTGGGTAAAATGGTGCCCGCTACTTTTGGATTGGTATGTATATTTTTGGAATGATGTGTTGCTGCTGCTGATTTGAAATATAAAAGTGTTTGCTCATTGTTAAAGGCAATATATACAGTGAAACAATAGGGATTTCCATCTGCATCTATGCAACAAATAGAGGCACAGGTTTGTTTACTAATAAATATTTCAATTTCTTTATTCATTGTACAGTAATAATTCTTACAGGGCAGGCCTTGGCCGTTTGCATCGCTAGTGAAATATTTTTATCAACAATCTGAAGAATAAAAACTTTATTTTTTTCCTGGCTGTTTAGCAAAGTTGCTTTCCCGTCTTTTTTCGACATACGCCAGTATTCCGGTTGCATGTTTTCACAAACGCCACAGCCAATACATTTATTTCTATGTTGTATCAACTTAGCCATCTGCAATTATTTTATACATTTTATCGGTTACAGAAACTTTTGTCGCAAATGGAAAAGTAATCTTATCGCCTTTTACAGCAGTTGTTTGTTCAGTACCATTTACAATCAAGGAATTGAGTTTTTCTTTTACCATGCCGCATTTGGTACCCGTTATCATGATGTTGTCGCCGGTTTTTAACTGGCCTGATTCTAGTATAAATTCTCCCACACTTATTTTGGGATAGTATTTACTTCCTTTACCAACATAAATTTTTTTCTCGGTAGCGGCCGAGCCCGGATGCGGAGTCCATTCACCCATTTTTCTTCCTAAATAATATCCTTCCCAGAAACCACGGTTATATACTGCGGCTAATTGTTTTTTCCACTCATCAATTTTTGATGAAGTATAAGTTCCATTTTGAACAGCCATTATGGCTTCTCTATAGCAATTTGTAACTGTTTGAACATAATCGGCTCCTTTGGTACGACCTTCAATTTTCAAAACAGCAACACCACTTGCCATTACCTGATCCAATATGTCAATGGTGCATAAATCTTTTGGCGACATGATGTACTCATTTTCAATCACCAGAGCTTCACCCGATTCTTTATCGGTTACTTCATAAGCTCTTCTGCAGTTTTGTACACAAGCGCCACGGTTGGCCGATGCGTTTTGAGAATGCAGGCTTAAATAACATTTGCCTGAAATAGCCATACACAATGCACCATGTATAAATATTTCAATTTTTAATAATTCGCCGGATGGGCCACATATTTTCTTTCTTTTTATGGCAGCGGTAATTTTTTTTACCTGCACCAGCGTAAGTTCCCTTGCCAGCACCATTACATCAGCATATTTTGAAAAAAATATTACCGATTCAAGATTACTGATGTTGGCCTGTGTAGAAATATGTACGGGTATATTCATTTGCCTGCACAGTACCAGTACTGCAAAATCAGATGCTATTACTGCATCTATCTTTTGTTTTTTGGTTTCTTTTAAAATATTCTTCAGCAACTGCATATCATGTTCATACATTACAGTGTTTAAGGTGAGATAGCAGTGAATACCTGCTGTTTTGCAAATGGTTCTGATTTCTTTTAAGTCTTTTATGATAAATGGGTAGGAGGAGCGAGTTCTCATGTTTAGCTGCTCTACTCCAAAGTAAACAGCATCGGCCTTACTATTGATGGCTGCCTGCAAACTTTCAAATGAGCCTACCGGCGCTAAAAGACTAACCTGTTTCTGCATGGCAAAGAGTTTGTAATAAGAGTATAAATTTTGAATACAAATATTTATTGTGTTATAATGTTTTTATAAAACAGGCTCTTTGTTTATGTTGTCTTGCATCAAAATATTCCCACATGGATTGTACTTTATGGTTCTCTTCCAGCTCAGGATTACTTTCGGCAAAAGCAATTCCGTTTTTTATGAATGATAAATTAATATCTCTCATCAACATTGCATTTACACCTTTGCCCTGCAGGTCTTTGCGCACAGCTACCAGCAATAAATCAGCCGTATTATTTTTTTTGAAAGCTTTCATGATATGAAAAAATCCAAGTGGAAATAATTTTCCTTTTGATTTTTGCAAAGCAATTGAAAGTGATGGCATGGTGATGGCAAAGCCTGCCAATTCCTTATTTGCATCTAATACCAGCGATACAAATTCAGGTTTAATAAATGAAAGGTATTTTTTTATATTGTATTCGATTTGTCGTTCATTTAAAGCTACCATACCAAATAACCCGGCGTAAGCTTCATTCAGCAGTTTAAATATGTTATTGGCAAAAGGTTGTATTTCTTTTTTGGTTGTAGGTTTTAAAGATGTTAAATGCAATCTCCTTTCAACAATAGCGGCTACTTTTTCCAACTTTTCAGAAACCTGAGTGCCCAATGAAATTTTATATTCTACCCAGCCAGTTTCTTTTTTATATCCTGCTTTTTGTAATGTTTCAGGATAGTATGGAAAATTATAAATGGTAGCAAAGGTTCCCAGCTCTTCAAAGCCGGCTGTCAACATACCTGCATAATCAAAGTTGGTAAAACCAAGTGGGCCATGAACTGCTTTCATCCCCTTGGCCCTGGCCCATTGTTCTGCTGCCTGTAGTAAAGCAAATGCGGTGTTTTCATCTTCAATAAAATCAAACCAACCAAATCGTGCATAGGGTTGTTGCCATTGTGCTATAAACTTGTGATTGATGATTCCTGCAAGGCGGCCGGCAAGTTTGCCGTCTTTATATGCCAGCCAGTATTTCGCTTCACAAAATTCAAGAGCGGGGTTTTGATTTTTATCGAAAGTGGCTTTAATGTCTTTATAAAGCTGTGGTACATAATATTTGTTGCCTTTATACAACTCGAGTGGAAAATGGATAAAGGCATTAAGTTGCTTTTTTGTACTTACTTCAATTATTTCTATGTCCTTGTATTGATTTTGTAATTGTGGTTGTATTGTGGCTTCTTGTAGTAATTTTTTCTCACCAGAACTGATACAGTCTTCCAGCGTTTGCAAAATTTTATTGGCTTCATCCATATCAAAATCTGCATGATAATTTTTGGCAACGCCAAATTTGCTTAAATCAAAATGGATGTTTGGTTGTATTGCCTGATTAATAAGACATGCTTTGGAACAGGCTAGTGGGCAACCATCAATTACAATAATGGGCCGGCCTGATTTTGCGGTATGTAAAAGCTTTTTCACATTGCCACCAACACCCACAATACAACTCATTTCTGCCACCGATTTTCTATCGAGCTGCAAGGCCAGATAATTGGTCATTTGCGCAGCACTACTACAACCTGAGCAGGAATAGACTATGGGTTTATTTTCGGTTTTATTTTTCAATTTATTGAAGGGGGTTGAGCGTAATAAAATTTTTTCAAAACATTCAGAGCTAAAAGGCAATATGCAAAATTAATAATAAAAGATAAAAATATCCTTAATTAAAACTTAATTCAGATGGCCAAAGCCTGTCATTCAATACTTTTATTTAATAATAGGGACAAGAAACGACAAATGGGTTATAGTAATGCGTTGGAGAATTGAGCTTATAAAGATAATTTTGTCCTTAATTAGTGCTATCTTATTTATAATTTATATTTAAATGCTTCAGGTTACAAAAATTTTTCATTTTGAAATGGCTCATGCCCTTGCTGGGTATGATGGTGCTTGCAAAAATATTCATGGTCATTCATACGAATTACATGTTACGATAATGGCAGCAGTAGATGATCAGCATATTTTACCGGCTCCCGGTTTTGTTATAGATTTTAAAGAGATTAAGAAAATAGTAAATGATTGTATAATAAAACAGTTAGATCACAAACTGCTCCTTTCTTCATCTTACCTCAACCATCATTCGCATTTAAAGGTTTTGGAGAATCTGGTTATCTGGCAGGCAGAGCCTACAGCTGAAAATATATTGATATTTATTCATCGTATTTTGAAAAAGCAGTTAGCAGCTTCAATACGATTAGCCAGGTTGAAACTTTTTGAGACCAAAGATTCGTACGCTGAATGGCTGAATACAGATATTGATTACTAATTTTAGATTTATGTTTTCAAAAACAACTGAATACGCTTTAAGAGCTGTTATCTATATTGCTCAAAAAGGAACTGAAGATAATAAACTGGGCCTGGCAGAAATTGCAAAAGCAATTCGTTCTCCCCGTTCGTTTACAGCAAAAATTTTACAGCAACTTACAACAGGTGGAAAGATAATCAGCTCTGTACGTGGACCCGGTGGCGGCTTTTATATTTCTGCTAGTGCAAAAAAAATGCCTGTAAGGTCAGTACTTTCTGTTATGGGAGAAGATATAAAGTTGGAGAAATGTGTACTAGGGTTGAAACAATGCTCTGAAGAAAAGCCATGTCCCATGCATGCTTCATACAAGTTAATAAAGCCGCTGATTATTGATTTATTTGAATCTAAAACAATTGAGATGCTGGCCAATGAAGTAAATGCTGGGAAAAGCAATATCGGAAATTAGTAAATGCGGGAAAGAAACGATGATATGATTTCATCAAAAAGAAAACGGCTACAAATTTTTTTCCATTACATAATGCGGAATGGTTACTTCACTAAACTCATGACCCGAAACCCGATAGCCCATTTTTTCATAGAATCCGATTGCATTTTTTCTTGCATGCATAGACAATAACTTGAAACCACGGTCTCTTGCAATGTTTTCTGCAAAATGCATCAACGCTCTGCCCACACCTTTGCCCTGTAAATCGTTTAAAACGGCCATCTGACGAAGTCTTACTTTTCCTGGCCCTTCTTCTACAAGCATACAACAGCCGAGAATCTGATCTTCTTCAAATGCAGCAATCAGCATGTTGTTTTTTTCAGACTCCAGTTCTTCCGTTGAAAAATTGAGACCTAGTGGACGGCGCAAAATATCATAACGCAGCTTTACCATCTGCATATACTCTGGGCTACCGTGGTCCAAAATTTTTAGGGCCATGAATAATGAAATTAATGTCAATACAAATTGGAAATAACCGTCGTTGCGACAAAATACAAAGAACTTATAACTCCACCAACCATTTGTTAGCTTAATTTTGAATTTACTATTTGCAAAAAACAGGGTACTATTGGTTAATTTTCAGTGAATTGGGCGAAATCTGAAAAAATTTGTGTTTCCTGTGCTTATTAATTCAAAAAGTATATTTTTGCTGCCTGTAATCAAAACTTAAAGAACATGTCAGACATTGCATCAAGAGTTAAGAAAATTATTATTGACAAGCTGGGCGTTGATGAATCAGAAGTAACCAACGAAGCTTCTTTTACCAACGACCTCGGCGCTGATTCATTAGACACCGTTGAGCTAATAATGGAGTTTGAAAAAGAGTTCAACATTTCTATTCCTGATGAGCAGGCTGAAACCATCACTACTGTTGGTCAGGCTATTACTTATCTGGACGAAAACGCCAAGTAAAAACAAGATTCCGTTTCGTAACGGGACGATAATCTTACCGCCTTTGTTTGCTCCAATGCAGCGAAGGCGGTTTTATCTTAAAAGGATATTGCTCCTGTTTCCGAGAATTAATTTCTTCCAAATTTGATTTTAATCAGGTAGCATTTTTTGCTGATTTTTTTCATTCCTTCTTTTTATAAATTTGGATAGAAAAAATTCAGTTTGGTTTGATTTAACTAATTTATCTTACAGCCGTATGGAATTAAAAAGGGTTGTTGTTACTGGTATGGGTGCATTGACACCATTGGGAAACACCGTTGATGAATACTGGAATGGACTCATCAATGGCGTATCCGGTGCCGATATGATTACATTATTTGATGCATCAAAATTCAGAACCAAGTTTGCCTGCGAGGTAAAAGGATTTGATGCTACCCAATACCTTGATAGAAAGGAAGCCCGCAAAATTGACCGCTTTACACAATTTGCATTGGTAGTAAGCGACCAGGCAATGGCTGATGCAGGCCTTTCAAAAGAGAACATCAATCCCGATAGAATAGGTGTTGTATTCGCCAGTGGTATTGGCGGATTAATCACTTTTCAGCACGAAGTAACCGATTTCGCCAGAGGTGATGGTACTCCGCGATTTAATCCATTCTTCATTCCAAAAATGATATTGGATATAGCTGCAGGACAAATCAGCATGCGGCATAACCTACGTGGGCCCAATTTTGCTGTGGTTAGCGCTTGCGCCAGCAGTACCAATGCCATCATGGATGCATTTAATCTGATCAGATTAGGCAAGGCAGATATTTTAGTAACAGGTGGTAGTGAAGCCGTCATCAGTGAAGCTGGTGTAGGCGGATTTAATGCTATGAAGGCAATGAGTGAAAGAAATGATGATCCAAAAACTGCCAGCCGGCCATATGATAAAGATCGTGACGGTTTTGTAATGGGTGAGGCCTGTGGTATTTTAATATTGGAAGAACTGGAACATGCAAAGGCAAGAGGAGCTAAAATTTACTGTGAAATAGCAGGAGCAGGCGCTACTGCTGATGCCCATCATATTACAGCACCACATCCGGAAGGATTAGGTGCAAAAAACGTAATGCTTGTAGCACTGGATGATGCCGGTATGAAAGCAGATGAAATTGATTACATCAACACTCATGGCACTTCTACACCCATTGGTGATGGCGCAGAAGTAAAAGCTATCGTACAGGTTTTTGGCGATCATGCTTATAATATCAATATCAGCGCTACTAAATCTATGACTGGCCACTGCCTGGGTGCAGCAGGTGTAATAGAAGCCATTGCCAGCATTAAAGCTGTGATACACGATGAAGTGCCACCTACAATCAACCATTTTACTGATGATCCCGAGTTGGATCCAAAATTGAACTTCACATTCTGCAAATCCCAAAAACGAACTGTGAGAGCAGCATTGAGTAATACTTTTGGTTTTGGCGGACACAATGCCTGTGTGATAGTGAAGAAATATCAGGGATAATCATATACAATGGATTTGGCTTTATGTTTAAAAAATTGAAATATTCATGCCTATCTAAACAGTTTAGTTTTCAATTTTTCTTCGTAGCTTAACCGCCGTGGATTTTTTCAAATTTTTTTCCGGAAAACATGATAACTCCAGCTTTAAAAAGGAGTTGAAAGATATGCTGGGTTTCAAACCAGTTAATTTTTCTCTTTACAAAACTGCACTTACTCATCGCTCCGTCAGAGAAGGGGCAGATGAAAATAATGAAAGACTAGAATACCTGGGTGATGCAGTGCTGAGTACCATTGTTGCCGATTTTCTTTTTAAGCGATATCCATACAAAGAAGAAGGCTTTTTAACTGAGATGCGCAGCAAAATGGTAAACCGCCAGCAGCTGAATGACATAGCTGTACGTATGGGATTAAAAAAAATTACTTTATTTAATAAATTAGATGGCTCGTTAAAGGTGAGCCAGATTTTTGGAAATACACTCGAGGCATTAGTGGGTGCTTTATATCTCGATTTGGGGTATAAAAAAACCGCCAAATGGGTTCTTGAAAACATTATTCTGCCTCACATGTTTATGGACGACCTGGAGCATCTGGAAATAAACCATAAAAACAAACTTTATGGCTGGGCCAATAAAAATGGCATAGTGCTGGAGTTTGAAACATTAAATGAAAGACTGGAAAACGGAAGACGTTTGTTTACAGTGGCCGCCGTTTTAGACGGGAAAAATATGGGAGAGGGTAAAGCATTTAATAAAAAAGACGCTTCGCAAATTGCAGCACAAATTGCTGTTGAAAAACTGGGCATTGTAAATACTGAATCATAGAATGTAAACCAAAGCTGAATAGTATGAAAATTTTAAAAAAGAACCCCTTATCTTTTCTATTGGCTATAGCCTGTGTTGTTTTATTCATTTCCTGTAAAACACAAACCAGGAAAGGAGCCAATGGAGTAACCTATCATACTGCTCAGGAGTATAATGATTATATCGTGGGCAGGCAAACGAAGTTGGTTGAGAGAGTTATGGATTTTGTAAAAGCATCGCAAACGGATTTGGATGCAGCTGAAGTATTGCTTGATACTTGTGTAAAAGAAACACATCAAATGGTGACTGAAATAAAAGGAATGCCACCATTTAAGAATGACACAACTCTAAGGGATGCTGCTGTTTCAATATTCGGATTTTATGAAAGAATATTTGATAAAGATTATCGAGATTTAATACACCTGAGGAAAGAACAGGATGGCACATCAATGGAAATTGAAAATAGCATACAGGGAATTGTAGCTAAAGTTACTGAAGAAGAAAAAGGATTTGATATCCGCTTCCGAACTGCGCAACAAGCTTTTGCAACAAAAAATAAATTGCTGTTGCAGGAAAATGATATTCAGAAAAAAATTAAAAGAGGAGTAGAAAATTAATTTCAGTTTTCTTTTTCCATGCACAGTTCAATCAGTACACCATGAGTGTCTTTAGGATGTACAAAACAAACTAATTTATTATCGGCACCAAATTTTGGCGTTTCATTCAGCAATTTAAATCCTTCGTTTTTTAATCTTTCCATTTCTGCATAAATGTCATTTACATCAAAAGCGATATGATGAAGCCCTTCACCTTTTTTTTCTATAAAACGGGCAATTACTCCGTCGGGGTCGGTGCTTTCCAATAATTCAATTTTATTAGGTCCGGTTTTAAAAAAAGCGGTATTCACCTTTTCACCTGTTACGTGTTCTTTTTTATAGCAGGTAGTATTCAATAATTTTTCATACTGTGGAATAGATTCATTCAAATTTTTTACAGCAATGCCAATATGTTCAACTTTTTGCATAAATTCCTTTGCGAATTCGGTAAAATGTACTTCAGAAACGAATTTAGCCCTTTCCGCTTAGATCCATTTGGGTTAATTTTGCAATAGAAACAAAACAAGCGAGGATTCTCAATCATGTTGCAATTTCCCATTTACCTAGATCATAATGCTACCACGCCCTGCGACCCAAGGGTGGTAGATGCTATGTTGCCTTATTTCACCAATAGTTTTGGCAATGCAGCCAGTCGCAACCATTCATTTGGCTGGAAGGCCGAAGAAGCCGTTGACTATGCAAGAGAGCAAGTAGCCAAGTTAATAGGCGCCGACCCTAAAGAAATTATTTTTACCAGCGGTGCTACTGAAGCAGATAATCTGGCAATCAAAGGGGTATTTGAAATGTATGCCAGCAAAGGCAACCACATTATTACTTGCAATATCGAACACAAAGCCGTATTAGATACTTGTAAACATATTGAGAAGGAAGGCGGTGAAGTAACTTATCTGAAAGTAAAAGAAAACGGATTAGTAGATCTTGCCGAACTGGAAGCTGCGATCAAGCCTACAACGATTCTTATTGCACTGATGTATGCCAATAATGAAATTGGTACCATTATGCCAATGAAAGAAATTAGTGCTATTGCAAAAAAACATAATGTACTTGTATTTAGCGATGCAACACAAGCCGTAGGAAAAATTCCTGTTGACGTTAATAAAGATGGAATTGACCTGATGGCTTTTTCTGCACATAAAATGTATGGGCCAAAAGGTATAGGTGCATTATATGTTCGTCGCAAAAACCCAAGAGTAAAAGTAACTGCACAAATAGATGGCGGTGGCCACGAAAGAGGAATGCGCAGCGGCACCTTAAATGTTCCGGGCATTGTAGGTTTTGGCAAAGCCTGCGAAATTTGCATCAATGAAATGGAAGCAGAAACAAAACGGGTGAGTGCATTGAGAGATAAGCTCCAAAATGAATTGCTGAAACTGGAAGAAAGCTATCTGAACGGAGATAAAGAACACAAGTTGCCACATGTTACTAATATTTCATTCAAATATGTAGAAGGAGAAGGATTGATGATGGGCTTTAATAAAAATATTGCAGTATCATCTGGCTCAGCTTGTACTTCTGCTTCATTGGAACCATCATACGTTTTAAAAGCTTTGGGATTAGGTGATGATCTGGCACACAGTTCCCTTCGTTTTGGACTAGGAAGATTTACAACAGAAGACCAAATAGACTATACCATTGAGCAGGTAAGTAATACGGTAAATAAACTGAGAGAAATGAGTCCGCTTTGGGAAATGTTTAAAGAGGGGATAGATTTGAATAGTATTGAATGGGCACACCATTAAATTGAAAAAATGTTGGCAGAAAATAATAGCAAAGGGCCTGTCAATTAAATTTTAAACCTTTGAACTTATTGAATTTTAAATTTTTTTATCATGGCATATAGCGAAAAAGTAATAGACCACTACCACAACCCCAAAAACGTGGGTACATTAGATAAAAGTAAAAACAATGTAGGTACTGGCTTGGTAGGCGCTCCTGAATGTGGAGACGTGATGCGTCTTCAAATTGAAGTGGACGAAGCCACCGGCGTTATTAAGGATGCCAAGTTTAAAACTTTTGGCTGTGGCTCTGCTATAGCCTCATCTTCATTGGCTACTGAGTGGCTGAAGGGCAAATCAGTAGATGATGCTGTGAAGATTGATAATATGACAATAGTAGAGGAACTTAATTTACCTCCTGTAAAAATTCACTGCTCTGTTCTTGCTGAAGATGCTATTAAAGCAGCCATCAACGATTATCGTAAAAAGAACGGATTAGTGGAATTGAAGTTTGACGAATCTGTTGTTCATTAATTCCTAAATCAGGTAAGTAGCCATCGTAACTTCAATACGACGACAACCCAAATGGAAACAGCGACATTAAATACACAGGCAAACAGCATCTACATCAGCGACAAAGCCAAGGTTAAGGTCAATCAACTAATGACTGATGCTGGCATTGTTGATGATGCTACTTATTTTTTAAGAGTAGGTGTAGTAGGCGGTGGTTGTTCTGGTCTTAGTTACAAGCTCGATTTTGACAACGAAGTAAAGCCCATGGATCAGGTGTTTGAAGATAATGGGCTTAAAATTGTTACCGATTTAAAAAGTTTTTTATACCTCGTAAATACCACTCTCGATTTCAGCGACGGACTGAATGGAAAGGGCTTTTACTTCACAAATCCCAATGCCAGCAGAAGTTGTGGCTGCGGCGAAAGTTTTGCAGTATAATCAAAGTCTATAATTGATAAGTTAAAAAGTTGACAAAGGCCTCTGGCATTTTACATTGGTCATTCAACTTTTAAAGTTTATAGCTATTTTGCAGCTTTATAGTCTATGTGGTCAATTTGCAAAAAAGAACTCCGCCAGTTTTTTAGTAGCCTTACCGGTTATATAGCTATTATCGTTTTTTTATTGGCAAACGGGCTGGTATTATTCACATTTAAAGGCGAGAATAACATTTTTGATTTTGGCTATGCCACACTTGATAAATTCTTTCAACTGGCTCCCTGGGTACTATTGTTTTTGATCCCTGCAATTAGTATGAGAAGTTTTGCCGAAGAGTTTAAAACCGGCACTTTCGAAATTTTGCAAACAAAGCCATTGACCCGCTGGCAAATAGTCATCGGTAAATATCTCGGTAGCTTGCTGGTGGTTTTTATAGCACTGATTCCTACTATCGTTTATGTTTTTTCAATTCAGAGTTTATCATCTGGCGAGGGGCTTGACAGGGGTGCTACAATTGGCTCCTACATTGGATTGTTTTTTCTTGCAGCAGTTTTTACGGCGATTTGTATTTCTTGCAGCAGTTTTACCAACAATGCTGTGGTAGCATTTATTGCTGGCTTATTGGGATGTGCCATACTGTACTATGGTTTTAGCGCTATCAGTAAATTGCCTGCATTGAGCAATGGTGCCGATTATTATGTAGAAATGGCAGGGATTGACTTTCATTACCGTAGTATCAGCCGGGGGTTGATTGACACCCGTGATATTATTTATTTCATTTCTGTTATATTTTTATTTCTAACAATAACCAATAGGAAACTGCTGAAAAAATAATGAAAGCGATAAACAAAATATTTGCTTCAAAATACTGGTGGATACTCTTACTGGTTTTTCTAATATTGGTCAACTATCTTGCTTCCATTATTCACACCCGCTTTGATCTTACCAAAGAGAAGCGATATACATTAAGTAACACAACCAAACACCTCATCTCACAACTGGATGACAAGGTGCAGATCGATGTTTTTTTAAAAGGTGATTTCCCTTCGGGGTTTAAAAAACTTGCTGGAACAACAAAAGAATTTTTAAGCCTCTTAAAAGACCGAAACAGTTCCAAAATTAATTTCAGGTTTATGACGCCTACTGATGTAATGGAAGACGGGCATACGCTTTATGGCGATTCATTGGTAAACATGGGAGCAGTACCCATCAACCTCACTGTTCAAAAAAAAGAAGGACAAAGCAGTAATATTATTTTTCCGGTGGCCTTATTAAAATTCAAAGGAAAGCAGGAGTTGGTAAATCTTTATCCAGGTGCCAGCAGTAAAATATCGCAGGAAGAAATTAATAATGCTGAAGCCTTGCTGGAATATCAGTTTGCAAAGGCATTGGATAAAATAAACAGTGACAAAAAACCAGCAGTAGCCTATTCTATAGGCAATGGCGAGCCGGTAGATGGGCGCACCTTTCAATTAGCAACTGCTATAAGAAAAGAATTTCAGTTTGGCTTGCTCAATCTAAAATTACTTCCCAAAATTCCGGATGAAGTAAATGTTTTGCTGATTGCCAAGCCCTCTCAACAATTTACAGAAGAAGAGAAACTTAAGATTGACCAGTTTGTCATGCGTGGCGGAAAACTATTGTGCTTTATTGATAACTTGATTGCTGAGCAGGATAGCTTATCCATTAAACCTGAAACTATCGCTTACGATCGTAATTTGAATTTGACTGATTTGTTCTTCCGATATGGTTTACGCATCAATTCCGATTTGGTAATGGATTTACAATGCGATGTCATTCCTTTTGTAGTGGGTGGTACAGCTCAAAATCCACAAATGGAATTTCTTCCCTGGAATTATTATCCTTTGCTGATTGCTAAAAATAATAAAGTAACCAAAGGGCTGGGTTATGTTTCCGGCCACTTTGTCAACTCTATTGATACCATTGCAGTTAAAGAAGTAAGTAAAGAGCCCTTATTATTTACCTCGCCCAATTCAAGAATCATCAGCACGCCTGCCCTTATAAGTTTAAACGAAAACAAAACCACACCTGAAGATGCTCAATTTAGAAAAAATGCAATACCTGTAGCTATGTTGCTGGAGGGTAATTTCACATCTTTATACAGAAACAGACTAACAACAGTTCAACAGGACTCACTAAAAGCAGCAGGTGAAGTGTTCAAACAATCGTCGCCGGATAATAAAATGATTGTGGTGGCCGATGGTGATATTCTTTTTAATGAATTTATACCACCCACTACTGCCGATGCACAGCCTGAGCCGCTACCAATGGGTTGGAATAAGTACACATATTCTGAGTATCTGAAAAATTCGGAACTGGGTAAACTTTTTGTCCCAGTTGCCAATAAAGATTTTCTGTTGAGTTGTCTGGAATATCTAACCAGTAATACAACTATCAATAATTTGAAAAATAAGGAGATTGTACTTCGGTTGCTGGACTCCAAAAAAGTAAGGACAAATAAAAGTACCTGGCAACTTATCAATATTGCACTTCCCATTTTATTAGTAATTCTTGCCGGTTGGTCTTATCAGGAAATAAGAAAACGTAAATATGCAGCATAGCTCATAAGCTACTACTATCTTTGTACATTATTAATACTGCATGACAACTGAACAAATTTCCTACATTGTTTTTGGAGGTGTTTTAATTCTGGCACTGATATTTGATCTTGGCCTCTTGAGCAAGAAGGGGAAAAAAGTTACCATCCGTCAAGCGCTGTTTCAAACCTTTTTCTGGGTGGGGCTTGCAATGGCTTTTTTTGTGTTTATGTGGATTGAAAACGGGCAAAGCCTTGCATTGCAATATCTCAGCGGCTATCTCATGGAGTGGAGCTTAAGTATTGATAATATCTTTGTATTTATTCTGATTTTTTCTGCATTTTCAGTTAAAGAAAAATATTACAGCCGTGTATTGCTCATTGGTATATTGATGGCCATTGTATTCAGAATTATTTTTATTACAGTAGGTGTGGCGCTGGTAGAACAATTTCATTGGATATTGTATGTGTTTGGATTTTTTCTTGTTTTTACCGGTTATAAAATGTTTACTGCAAATGATGATGAAGAATTTAAGCCTCAGGACAGCAAGATTTATAAATTTTTGAAACGTTTTTTGCCTCTGGTAGCTCATGATGGTGAGGGCCGATACCGCATAACTGAAAATGGCAAACCGGTTTATACTACATTGTTTGTAGTTGTCATCATGCTGGCAGCTATCGATTTGGTTTTTGCTCTCGACTCTATTCCTGCAGTAATGGGTATTTCTCAGGATAAGTTAGTTATTTACACTTCCAACATTTTTGCCGTATTGGGACTCCGTTCTCTCTTCTTTTTGTTAAGAGGTGCTGTTAGCAAATTTGATTATTTGCAACAAGGCATTGCAATTGTCTTGGTATTTATCGGGTTAAAAATGCTGGCAGAAAAATGGATCAGTAAAGTATTAGACAAAAATGAGCAGGTGTTTATTTCATTGGGTGTAATCATGATTTGTATTTCTGGATCTATATTTTATTCGATTTTTATGAATAAGAAAGGACTACCACCAGAAGTAAAAGAGTAATTTAATATATTGCTTGTGTATGTTGTCAGCCATATTGCGAAAATTATAGAAGCACAACCAAGGATAGTTCAAGATGCAGAAATTGAGATGCTGCTACTGGACAGTCGTAAAATTTTTGCGCCAACCCGTTCTTTATTTTTTGCATTAAAAGGCCCACGAAGAAATGGCGTTCAGTTTATTAATACATTATATCAGCGTGGAGTAAGAAATTTTGTAATTGCAACTTCAGTTGACTATTCTTTGTATCCCGAAGCAAACTTCTTATTGGTAAAAGACAGTCTTGAAGCCTTACAAAAGCTGGCTGCTTTTCATCGCAGCAGATTTTCAATACCGGTAATAGGAATTACAGGAAGCAATGGAAAAACAATTGTGAAAGAATGGCTATATCAGTTGCTTCACAACGATTTTAATATTATAAGAAGCCCTAAAAGCTACAATTCTCAAATAGGCGTTCCCTTAAGTGTGTGGCAAATGAATGAAAAACATACATTGGCCATTTTTGAAGCAGGAATTTCACAGCCTGGTGAAATGGAAAAAATGCAAAAAATCATTCAACCCTCAATGGGCGTACTTACCAATATTGGCGCAGCACATAGTGAAGGGTTTTTAAATGATAAGCAAAAGGAAGAGGAGAAACGTATTTTATTTCAAAACATTGGCTTGAAATATCCTGCAAGCAATTTTCAAATACAAAAACAATCAATACAAACAATCATACATTACAATATTGATGGGATTGATTCTTCTAATTTTTCTTTTTGCATTCCATTTACTGATGATGCGGCTATTCAAAACGCCATATCCTGTCTTCAAATTTTAATTCAACTTAAAATAAAGCCTGAAGTAATAAAAGAACGGATGAAAAATTTACATCCTGTTTCTATGCGGCTGGAGTTGAAAAGAGGAATCAATAATTGTGTTGTTGTAAACGATAGCTATAGTGCTGATCTCAGCTCTTTAGAAATTGCACTCAGTTTTTTGGAATATCAATCGGGTGATAGAAAAAAAACAGTTATTCTTTCAGACTTTTTGCAAAGTGCATTGACTGAAAAAGAATTATATGCACAAGTGCTTATATTGATGGAGAGACATGGGATAGCTAGAGTGATTGGCATTGGAGAAAAAATAAATTCGGCATGGGATGGCACTTCCTCCCGAATTTCTATTCAGCTTTTTGCAACGAAAGAGAAATTTTTAGAACAGTTTCTTTCATCTCAATTCAGGGAGGAAGCTATCTTAATAAAAGGCGCCCGCATTTTTGAGCTGGAAGACATTGCACAATTGGTTGAGTTGAAAACACATCAAACCCTGCTTGAAATAAATTTGAATGCTTTGGTTCATAATTTAAAAGAATATCAACATGGGTTAAATGAGAATACAAAAATAATGGCAATGGTAAAAGCCTTTGCTTATGGAAGCGGTGGAGCTGAAGTAGCCAATGTGCTACAGTTTAATCAGGTGGACTATCTGGGTGTTGCCTATTCCGATGAAGGGGTGGAGCTGCGCAAAGCGGGCATTCAACTTCCCATCATGGTATTGAATCCCGAACCAAATGCTTTTGAAAAAATGGTGGAATATCATTTGGAGCCGGAGTTGTTTTCATTTGATATACTCAATCGTTTTGATGAATTTTTAAAACAGGATGGTATTAAAGATTATCCTATACATATAGAAATTGAAACAGGAATGAACCGACTTGGTTATTCGATTGCTGACATCGATAGACTGACTTCAACCATTTTAGCAACAGATTCTTTCAAACTTCAATCAGTATTTACACATTTGGCTGCAAGTGAAGAGGCTGCCAATGATGAATTTTCGTTGGATCAATATGCACGATTTAAAAAAGCTGTTGCACTCATCAAAACCAGAACCGGTTTTTCTTTCTTAAGTCATATTGCCAATTCTGCTGCTGCCATCAGGCATCCGCAGATGCAAATGGATATGGTGAGGCTGGGAATTGGATTGTATGGTGTGGATAGTGCCGATTCTGAAAATTTAAATTTGCAAACAGTCGCAACTTTAAAATCAACTGTTGCACAAATTAAGGAGTTACAAAAAGGCGAAACTGTAAGTTATAACCGACTTGGTGTTGTTTCAAAAAATTCAACAATTGCAACTATCCGTTTGGGTTATGCCGACGGTTTTCCCAGACGTTTGGGCAACGGAGTGGGTCAGGTATGGATAAATGGAAAAATGGCTCCCGTTGTTGGAATAGTTTGCATGGATATGTTTATGGTAGATGTTACCGATATTGCTGGGGTAAAAGAAGGTGATACAGTGATTATATTTGGTAAAGAATGGCTTGTTGAAAATGTAGCAAAAGCCGCCGCTACCATACCTTATGAAATTATGACTGGTATTTCGCAAAGAGTTAAAAGGATTTATTTTGAAGAATAAACACTTTTTCTGTTATCAGTTCTTTCACGTATTCCCTTCATCAATCTTATTATATTTGCCACCGCTATGAAGTCACTGAAGCTGAAGTATGTTGCCCTGATTATCGCACTAATCATCTTTGCAGATCAGGCAATAAAAATTTGGATAAAAACTACTTTTGAAGTTGGTCAGGAAACCCAAATACTAGGTATTCCCTGGTTTAAATTGCATTTTATTGAAAACTCGGGCATGGCCTGGGGTTTAAAATTTTGGGGTGAAACAGGAAAAGTTATTTTGACGTTGTTTAGATTAGCAGCCGTCATTTTTGGAGTTTGGTATCTGAAAAAAATTGTAAGAGAAAAATATTCCAGAGGTTTTATCATTTGTGCATCACTCATTTTTGCTGGCGCTCTGGGCAATTTGATCGACAGTATGTTTTACGGGTTGATTTTTGACAAGGGGCTGGTATATAGCGCTGCCATTCAAGATTATCTGCCCGCTTATGAAGGTCTGGCTAAATTTTCTACAACCGGCTATTCTTCATTTTTACATGGTAGTGTGGTGGATATGTTTTATTTCCCTATAATAGAAAATAAAACTTTCCCATCATGGATTCCATTTGTGGGTGGCGAAAGATTTACCTTCTTTAATGCTATTTTTAATATTGCTGATGCATCAATTTCCGTAGGCGTGCTTACTCTTTTATTTTTTCAAAAACGGTTTTATAAAAAAGTAAAAACAGAAGAAAATAATTCTGTAACCGAAACCAGCACTAATGTGAGCGATAAAGTACAGGTGCTCTAACGATTTTGTTTATAGATTTTTTGCTGAATAATTGTTTGATAATTTTTTATGGTCAGAAAGTAAATTCCTGAGGCTAAGAAATTTGTATTATCAATCTGAACCCGGTTAACACCTCTCTGCAGCACCATATTTTTTCTGAGTATCAATCTTCCGTTTTGATCCAGTATTTCAGCTACAGCTACACTTTCTGTTGTGTTATTAAAAATGCTGAATTCCAGCTTTTCAGTAAAAGGATTTACTACCGTTAATAATGAAATATTTCCATTTTCACCATTTAGTAAAATTGTTTTAGAGTAAAAGTATCGGCCCTGGCTATTTTTCAATTTGAGCCTGTAATATGTTTTTCCAACTAAATTAAGATCTGAGAAAGAATAATTGTTCTCGCCTGGAAGATTATAACTGAATTGTTGGCCTGCTTTCGTAAAATTAATTCCATCTATACTTTTTTCTATTTCAGAAACATAGGTTTCGTCTTCATTTACTATTGTCCAATGTAAAATTGCCGTACTTCCGTTTTTTTCTCCTTTGAAGGAAATTATTTTTACAGCAAGTGGAATCTGGCAGTCAATTACTTCTAAAGTAATGATAGAAGTATTGTCGGTAAAACTACAATCAGGATTGGCAAGATTTCCCAATGTTGTTGCTACAATCAGTCGATACATATCTCCATTGTCTGCCAGCGTTGTTGCAGTTGGTGGTATATTATAAGTGGACACATATTCCCAGGCACTGCCATTCCATAATGGGACAACTGGCCCGGTTGGTGCAGTTACATCAGTCCATGAGGCTCCACCATCAGTACTTCGCTGCCATTTGTAATACACATAATTATTGAAGAAGGAGCGAATAGTATCTTGAATCTGAATTGAATTACTATCGCATACTTTAGGATTGTTGCTGGGTGCATATAACATATTAGGCGAGCAGGTACTTACTGATATATCATCCAGTGCCCAGTCGTTTCCACCACCTCCAGGTGCATTATTAAAAAATTTTAATGTAAAACTGGTTTGAAATGGTCCGGTCAGGTAAGTAAAACCTTTCTTAATCCAGTTTCCTGAATAAAGAATATTGCCAGTTGTATAATAATCTATTCCATTTACTTCAAATGTTAGATTGGGTCTTACACCGGCTGAATCACCAGCGGCAGTAGGAATATATCCCGTCCCACTAGCGCCAACACCATTTGAGTCACAACCACATTTAGAACATATATTTCTGATCCAACATGAAATTTCATAGTAGGTATTGGGACATAGTCCAGATATGGTTTGCTGAAAAGCAGAGTCAATTCGATATGCAGCATTAACTACCAGCATATAGCCTGCATTGCCATTAGCTACAGTATCGGCTGCCGGATTACCCGCTGTAGGCGAAGCTGCACCGGTATGATCACCTATAATATCCCATACGCCAAAAACCCTGTGAGTGGGCGTTGACGGATCTGGTTTTGGCCACGCATTGGAAGTGGTATAATTTGTTAGTGTTGATGTATTGTTTGCAATTCCATAATTATAATCATTTGGCTGGTTGGTTGTAAAAAACTGGTAGGCATATCCTACGGGTACATTAGCAGATGCGCCACGGTTTCGCGGCTGGCCACTACCAAAAGTACCATTGGTTTCTGTTCCAATTGCATTAACGCCAATGGTGTTACTACAAATGCCATAGTTTGAAAATACCCTTACCAGATTTGCAGGAAACGTAAATGTTTGAACAGGCGAAGCACCACTTCTATATGTCATATTTCCACCTCCGGTACTTAAATTGGTTCCTGTAGCTGCAGTTACCCTCACCCTGAATGAGGCAATCATAATACAAGTGCTGCCAAAAAATGATGGTTTGTGTGTGTTGCGAACCCTTCCTCTTCTGAAAGAAGTAGCTGGTTGATCAGTTTGATTGTATCCAAGGTTAATAGTAATATTGGCTCCTGTTATCCAACCCGGATCATCGCCTGCGGCATCCGTAAATTGCTTGTATATTTTTCCTTCATTGGTTAATACCCTTACAGTACCTGTAATATAAACTGTACCTGCTGGTACTATGTCCTGATATCTGCAACTGTCATACCTGCCGGATCTTACAACCAGTGATGCTCTTATTTCTAAAGTATCACCAGTTTCGACAGTACCGCCATTCAATCCTTTTGTAACATTGATATAACTTTTTCCAAAGTCAATATTTTGTGCCAACACAAAAGATCTTTCATTTGTACAAAGTACAAATAATGCGCTGAGATATTTTAAAGAAATTCCGGGTAGAGATTTTATCATAGACAGGATATTTTAGTTTTTATTCCTGTATGATGGCTTGATGTAAATGTAGATTGAATGTCGAGCTACTGCAATAGTAGAATATACTTGATGGCAAGGCATTTTTACATTCGGGTTTTACAAAGGAATTCTTCCTTGTATTTGAAACAACATTCAGATAGCTTTAGTTTAAAATCCATAAATATGAAAAAGCAAATTTTGTCTTTATTCATACAAGCCACATTGTTTTGTTTACCTCTTTCTTCATTCTCGCAGGTAATTGATTCCACCACAACACTGTTTTACATCGATACTATTGCTAAAAACCTCGGCTATCCTTGGGAAATTACTTATGGCCCCGATGATTCCTTGTGGATTACTGAAGCAAGAGGATATCGTGTTCTTCGCATGAGTGCTTCCAGAACACAGACTCAAAAAAATTTACCACCGCAACAAGTATTGAAAATTCCTTTGGGTTCGGGAGAAATTAATTTTAGCCGCTCTATTGGCACCTGGCCACAGGGCGGTATGCAGGGCCTGGCTATCCATCCCGATTTTTATAGTGGGAAACCCTGGATATATCTTTCATATGTTTATAAAACCACAGGAACGCCATGCCCCTCAAGCCCTGGTTCACCTTGTTATTTCCGAACAAAAATTGTTAGATGTCATTTTTATTTTGCCGGAGATGCAGGTAGCCCCAATATTTCAAAAGATACATTGACAATTATGGATACTGTCTTTTCAAATCTTTCGGGTAGTAATGATCACAATTCAGGAAGAATGACACTGAGCTCCGTGGCAGAGAATGATGGAACCTATAAATTATATTATACCGTTGGCGATATGGGTGCCGGCCAGTTTAATAACGCATCAAGAACGAATAATGCACAAAACCGCGACACTTGTGAAGGCAAGGTTTTGCGTTTTAACACTGAGCCCGATGGAGATGGTGTGCCAGGTACGCCTATTCACTTATATGATAAATGGAGAGAATGGATACCTAACGATAACCCCTTTGTACACACAAGTATTGGAGGTGGTAATATGAAAACTCCGGTTTACAGTCTCGGACACCGAAATGCACAGGGGTTAGCCTGGGGCAATGCCAATGGAACCTGGAGACTTTACAGTTCAGAGCATGGCGATAAATCTGATGACGAGGTAAACGAAATCAAACCCGGACAAAATTATGGTTGGCCAAAAGTTGCTGGAATGGGTGATGATAATTATTCATCATTAGATGCTTTTTCAAATAATGACCGCCTTGCTTCTCAGATGATTAATTATAGTGAAAATACATGGGCAGGTAATAATAATATGCAACGCCCTTTATTTGTAACATTTAACTGGCCAGCAGCTTCCATTCCTGCTGATGGTACAAATATTTATACCTGGGGTACCATCGGACCTTCCAGCATTGCGTATTATACTGGTAATATCCCCGGATGGAAAAATTCTTTACTTATCACCTCATTAAAATATGGAATGTTCCGTCTCAAATTAAATGCATCAGGCAATTTTGTTGACAGCTCTTCTTCTTTAAATGTTGTTGATACATTTCCACTTTTGCATGGATGGCGAGTAAGAGATGTTGCAATCAACCCTAGTCCTAACAGTGGAATGCTTTGGATTGTTGTGGATAGTACCGGTAACACATCTGGGCCTACAGGTGGTTTTAATGGAGGTAATTCTGGAACTAAAGATGGAGGTAAAGTTTTAAAACTGACATATAAAACATTAATTACACTTTCTTTAAATCCCCGATCACCAGCACGGCCACCAGTTGTTAAGGATTTAATTCAGCTTTTTCCCAATCCTGCAACAAATGAAATTAATATTCATGGAAAAAAAGAATTAAAAAAGCCTTTATATGCACAGGTCTGCGATTTATTTGGCCGGGTTATGAAAGAAGAAATCAGTTACAGAAACGATTTCAAAATTTCTATTACCAGTCTTATTCCTGGTACATACTTATTAAAACTATATAACGGTTATGATCAGGAAGTACAAATAGAAAAATTTATTAAATACTAGTTGTAAATAAATGAATATTTATAAAATTCCCTTATATTCGAAATATTTGTTTTGAATTGTGGTACTGTTTTTTTAATTATGACAATGAAAATATTGTTTGCATTATTGTTTAGTGTAATATTATTTGTAACCTGTAATCAAAGGGAAAATAATAAAGCAGATGTTAAAACTAATAAACCAAGAAGAGAAATTACTTTGGGGAACAACAATAATTTTACAAAATCATATGAAGGCTCAATTAATGGTAATCATAAGATAATTATGACTCTTTCGAGAAGCGCAAACTCTTTGAATGGAACTTATACGTATAAAAAGAAAGGAGAGCCAATAAAAATTTCTGGGGCGATTGATGAATACGGAAATTTGAAAATTAATGAGTTCGATCACAATGGAAAAGTTTCGGGAATGTTCAAAGGGCAGATGATTGAACGGGATATTGTTGGTCAATGGATCAGTCCTAACGAATCACAAGTAATGCCTTTTTCAATTTCTGAATCACAAAATTTTGAAACTGCATATATAAAATCAAATTCAATTAATCCTGATGTAGCTAACAGTTGGACAGCTACGTATATAAATGGAAATGAAAAGACTCTTAGAATATTAGGTCCAGATTCTCTTGGTGAAATGAAATTTGAGATTATTATTGCCAATGATAAATGTGCAAGTTCAATCGAGGGGTCTGCATATTTGTCAAAAAAGAATTTTGCCAATTTTAATGATAAGAATGGAAGTTGTCATTTAAACTTTTCATTAAATAATGAACGAATTATTGTTAATGAGTTTGATTGTCAAGATTATCGTGGTACACATTGCGAATCTTTTGAAGGGACTTATATTAGAGATAAAATATTTAATATTAAATAGCTATATTTTTTTTTAGCCTTGTCAACTCCCGGAATTGCTTTTCAAGAAATAAATAAACATAAAAGCCCCCGAACGAACGGAGGCTTTTTTTAGTGAAACATGCTCAAGGGTTACGAACTGCTTCTATGCTTTTCTTAAAAATGAAGATTCTTTAATATAACGGCTGGCTGCATTTTTATCAGTTAGCTCAATGCTATCAATATTGCGAATTAACGCAGCGCCTGTTCTATTCCCGGTAAGAATGGCTTTTAGATATGGCGATCTTTGGTCATTCTTTTTTTCGTTAACAGAATGATTTTCAGATCCGGCAATTGATAAAAAAGGATGCTGAAGGGTACCCATGGTTCGGAATTTAGTTTTGAATAGTTTGGATTTCGACTGTTAAGATATAAATGGTGCAAATTATTTGCAACTATAAACATTAAAAAACCGGAGGAATCGTAATTCTCCGGTTATAATCTTGAAAGTTTACGTATATCTCAATTCAATTTACCTACCATATTAGCAGGCACTACCCATTCATCAAATTGCTCGGGAGTAAGGTATCCAAGCTTTACAGCCATTTCTTTTAATGTGGTTCCTTCTCTATGTGCTTTTTGAGCAATCTCGGCAGATTTGTAATAACCGATTTTTGTATTTAGTGCGGTAACCAGCATCAAACTGTTGTCCACATGCTTTTTTATATTCGCTTCAATGGGTTCAATGCCAGAGGCACATTTATCGTTAAAGGAAATACAGCCATCGCCAATCAGCCGGGCACTGTGTAGAAAATTATAAATCATTACCGGTTTAAATACATTGAGTTCAAAATGTCCGGTGGCACCACCAATATTGATAGCAACATCATTGCCCATCACCTGTGCAGCTATCATGGATAGGGCTTCGCACTGTGTAGGGTTTACTTTCCCTGGCATGATGGAGGAGCCAGGCTCATTATCAGGAATAAAAATTTCTCCAATGCCACTACGTGGCCCGCTGGATAACATACGTATATCATTTGCAATCTTCATCAGACTGACAGCTGCAGTTTTTAATGCACCATGAGATTCTACAATGGCATCATGCGCTGCTAATGCTTCAAATTTATTTTCGGCTGTTACAAAGGGCAGCCCCGTTAACGTTGTAATATGCTTTGCTACATTTTCACAATAACCGGCCGGTGTGTTAATGCCTGTACCCACAGCCGTACCGCCCAAGGCAAGCTCGCTCAAATGCGCCAACGTATTTTTAATTGCACGAAGCCCATGATCTAATTGTGAAACGTAACCACTAAACTCCTGACCCAGTGTAAGTGGTGTGGCATCCATAAAATGAGTGCGACCAATTTTTACTACCTGCATAAAGGCTTTGCTCTTTGCTGACAGGGTGTTTCTGAGTTTCTCTATTCCCGGAATAGTGGTTTCCAGTAATATTTTATAAGCCGCAATGTGCATGGCCGTAGGAAAAGTATCGTTGGACGATTGCGATTTATTTACGTCATCATTTGGATGCAAAAATTTTTCTTTATCGCTGAGGTGCCCGCCATTGAGCACATGACCACGGTAAGCGATTACTTCATTTACATTCATATTGCTTTGCGTGCCACTGCCGGTTTGCCATACTACCAATGGAAAATAGGCGTCTAACTTTCCTTCCAGAATTTCATCGCATACTATTCCAATCAAATCACATTTTTCTTTTGGTAATACACCTGCATCAAAATTTGTAAGTGCTGCTGCTTTTTTTAAATAGGCAAATGCCCGAATAATTTCACGAGGCATTTTATTAATGTCTTGCGCAATTTTAAAATTGTCGATACTGCGTTGTGTTTGTGCACCATAGTAGGCATCCACAGGCACTTGTACTTCGCCCATGGTATCTTTTTCTATTCTGTAATCCATAAAAAAGGGGATGAATTTTAATAATGGTGCAAAGGTAAGTCAAAGCGACAAACGGTTGCGTCATTTTTCGTTTTTTAAGTAGCCTTTTCATTGCTAAATTGGGGAGCAATAGCAGTGTAGTAAATTAATTTTCCTGAAACCCCAAACACATTTATACAATTGTAAATAGTAAACGGATGAAAAAAATATTTTTCCTTTTAGCAGTAATGTTCTTTACTTCCAACTTGGATGCACAGCAAAAGCATATTTTCTCGCTGGGCACAAAGGATTTTTTGCTGGATGGCAAACCATTACAAATTATAAGTGGTGAGATGCACCCTGCACGCATTCCCAAAGAATACTGGCGGCATCGTATTCAAATGGCAAAGGCAATGGGCTGTAATACGATTGCTGTGTATATTTTTTGGAACTACCTTGAAAGACAGGAAGGCGTTTGGGATTTTAAATCGGAGAACAGAAACATCGCTGAATTTATTCGCATCTGTCAGGAAGAAAAAATGTGGGTATTGTTTCGGCCCGGCCCTTATGTATGTGCCGAATGGGATTTTGGTGGGCTGCCAACATATCTTCTAAAAACACCTGATATAAAAATCCGTTGCATGGATTCCCGTTATATGAAAGCCGTTGAAAAATATGTGGCACGACTGGCTAAGGAAGTAAAATCTTTACAATGCAATTACGGTGGCCCTATCATTATGGCGCAGGTAGAAAATGAATACGGCAGCTATGGAAATGATAAAGAATATATGGAGGCATTAAGGAAGCTTTGGATTAAAAACGGAATTGTTGTACCATTTTATACGGCAGATGGGCCTACAACTTATATGCTTGAGGCAGGTAGTATAGCAGGTGCTGCCATTGGGCTCGATAGTGGAGGCGATGATGCTGCATTTGAACAAGCCACCAAAAAAAATCCAAATGTTCCATCATTCAGCAGCGAAACCTATCCGGGCTGGCTTACTCATTGGGGCGAAAAATTTGCAAAGCCCGATACCAATGAATTAAAAAAAGAAGTTGATTATCTGTTGAAAAATAAAAAGTCATTTAATTTCTATGTAATACATGGCGGAACCAATTTTGGATTTACTGCCGGGGCCAATGCAGCTTCGGCAACCCAATATCAACCCGACCTTACCAGCTACGATTATGATGCACCCATAAATGAACAGGGACTTCCAACTGCAAAATATTTTATGCTGCGCAATATGATAAAACAATATGTGGATTATACAATACCTGATGTGCCTGCACCAGTAGCTACTATTTCCATACCCGATTTTGAAATGAAAGCAATGAGTTCTATCTGGCAAAATCTTCCCAAACCTATTATCACACCACAGCCAAAAACAATGGAAGCACTTGGGCAAAATCAGGGATTGGTTCTTTATCGTACAAAATTAAGAGGACACAAAAGTGGTAAACTCACCATTTGGGAACCGCATGATTATGCATTGGTGTTTGTAGATGGAAAATTTATTGATACCGTAGTAAGAGATGGAGGTAAATGGACTATTAATATTCCAAAGCCAGAAACTACAGGTACTGATCCTGTTTTAGATATTTTGGTTGAAGGTATGGGGCATATCAACTTTGCGCAGTTTATGATTGATCGCAAAGGAATTACCGACCGTGTAACTTTAAACGGTATGACCTTGATGAATTGGGAAACCTTTTTGTTACCCATGAGCCCCACATTTGCAAAGCAAGCGACTGACTTGAAAACCTTAACAAGTGAAGGCAAACAAGCTGTGTTTTTTAAAGGCAAATTTCAATTGGAAAAAACGGGAGATACTTTTTTTGATATGAGCAACTATTCAAAAGGCATGTTGTATGTAAACGGTCATCTGCTGGGAAGATACTGGAACATAGGCCCCCAGCAAAGATTGTATTGCCCGGCAAGCTGGCTGCACAAAGGAGAAAATGAAGTAATTGTATTTGATCTGCACCAGATGCACGAAGCCACCATCAGCGGAAAAACATCATTAGAATAATTTTGAAACGTGAAAAGAATATGAAAAAGCTTTTTTTACTATTATCTGTATTTTTAATGACAGCAGTTGTATGCTTATCGCAACAGCCCATTCAAAATTTAATTATTGTAACTACAGACGGACTTCGCTGGCAAGAAGTTTTTAAAGGCATGGATACCGCAATTGCCAATAATAATAAATATAACGAAGGTGATAGTGCCTATATCTACCAACATTATTGGAGTAGTGATGCTATAGAAAGAAGAAAAAAGCTAATGCCCTTTCTATGGAGTACAATAGCTGATAAAGGCCAACTTTTTGGAAACAGGGAGGCGGGATGCAAGGTAAATGTGGCTAATCCCTATTGGTTTAGTTATCCCGGCTATAATGAAATTTTTACCGGTTATCCTGACACAGCGGTAAACAGCAATGATTTTCCTCCCAATCCAAATGTTACTGTTTTAGAATATATTAATAAGCAAAAAGCTTTTAGCGGAAAAGTTGCAGCATTTGGTGCCTGGGATGCTTTTGACAGAATTCTAAACCAGCAAAGAAGCGGCATCCCTGTTATGTCGGCTTTTGATGCTACAGGTGGCAACAAGCCGACTACCGTTGAGAGGGCTATCAATGCAATGAATAAGGACGCTTATCGCCCGTTTGGTGAAGAAGAGTGTTTGGATGTGTTTACGCATTATGCAGCTTTTGAGCATTTGAAATCCAGAAAGCCCAGGGTACTTTATATTGCCTACGGCGAAACGGATGAATGGGCACATTCCGGTAAGTATCGCTCTTATCTTGATGCGGCACATTTGGTAGATCAATGGTTGTCGCAATTATGGGGTTATTTGCAAAAGGATCCATTTTACAAAGGCAAAACAGCTATGTTTATCACAGTAGATCATGGGCGGGGTGATGTGGTAAAAAAAGAATGGACGAGTCACAACAATAAAATTATAGGTTGTGATCAGATTTGGTTTGCAACTTTGGGACCGGGTATTCCCTCTAAAGGAGAAATAAAAAAAGAAATTCAGTTATATCAGAAGCAGTTTGCCCAAACATTCGCTAAATTGCTGGGCATTACTTACACAGCCCTGCATCCTATAGCCGAACCTTTATTGAAAGAAATAAAATAGTTTGATGAAAAATTTTATTTGCAGCTTTTTTATTTTGTTAAGCTGCTCAGCCTTATCACAAAATACAGAATATCTTGTCCGCCCCACTAAACAACAATTGGCCTGGCACGAGAATGAGCTATACCTTTTTGTTCATTTTGGTCCCAATACATTTACAGATAAAGAATGGGGCGAGGGTAATGAGCCTGAACAACTCTTTAACCCTTCTTCATTAGATTGTAAACAATGGTGTCGTGTGGCCAGAGCTGCCGGAGCAAAAGGCATTATCATCACTGCAAAACATCATGATGGATTTTGTCTTTGGCCAAGTAAATACTCTACTCATACAGTAAGAGAAAGTAAGTGGAAAGATGGTAAAGGTGATGTGTTGATGGAATTGTCTCATGCCTGCAAACAATATGGATTAAAATTTGGGGTTTACCTTTCTCCCTGGGATAGAAATCATCCCGACTATGGTACAGAAAAATACAACGATGTATTTGTAAATATGATGAAGGAGATTTTTCAAAACTATGGCCCCGTTTGGGAAATATGGTGGGATGGTGCCAATGGCGAAGGCCCCAATGGAAAGCAGCAGGTATATAACTGGAGGAGATTTGAAAATACAGTACGTCAATATTCACCGCAAACAGTAATATTTAGTGATATTGGTCCCGATATTCGTTGGGTTGGAAATGAAAACGGTATAGCTGGAGAAACCAACTGGAATTTTTTGGATACGGCCGGTTTTAAACGTGGGCTTGGTGCGCCATCCAATGATACTTTGCAACAAGGAAATTTTTGGGGAAAAAACTGGATTCCTGCCGAATGTGATGTATCAATCAGACCAGGCTGGTTTTATCATGCTTCAGAAGATAAGAAAATCAAACAACCCGATTCATTGTTTAAGTTATATCTGAAATCAGTTGGAAGAGGAGCTAATTTATTGTTGAATGTGCCACCCGACAGAAGAGGAATAATAACTGATAGAGATTCAGCTTCACTGGCAGAGTTTAGAAAATTGAAGACTGAAAGTTTTTCCAACAACCTTTTAAAAGAGGCCAGTACCTATTATGAATTTACAAAGAATGATTTTTTGGAAAAGCCAATGCAAATAAGGGAGTTGGATCATCCAACTCAAACTTATTCCATCAATATGCAGAATTTTATTGTGCAGATGAAAGAACCGACAAAAATGAATTGCATCATTCTGCGTGAAGCGATACATCTGGGACAAACAATAAGAAGATTCAATATCGTTTTTTATAACGGAGACAAGGCCATCAATCAAATTTTAGGAACCAGTATAGGCAGAAAGAGAATACTTACTTTTCCAGCCGTTACTGTTACATCTTTTAAGGTTTATATTGAAGATGCAAAAGGTAATGACAATGTAAGCGGCATAGCAGCTTATCTGATTGACGAAAAACTGATTGAAAAATAAAAATGATTATTTAGATGTAAAGCTGGCCTTTCTTTTTTCCATAAATGCTGCTACACCTTCTTTTCTGTCTGCTGTGTCAAAACAGTTTCCAAATTCTGAAATCTCTAAAGCATAGCCATCTTTTGTTTCATCATAAACTGCATTGGCTGCTTTGATGCATGCTGCAACTGCTAAAGGCGCTTTGGAATTAATTATTTCAAGAATTTTTTTTGTGTGGTCCATAAGCGTATCGGCCGTGGTTACATAGTTTACCAGTCCGTATTGTTTGGCTTCATTTGCATCTATTAAATGTGCACTCATCAATAGTTCCATGGCTTTACCTTTTCCAATTAACTGAACCAGGCGTTGTGTACCTCCATAACCGGGAATCAATCCCAGATTTACTTCAGGTTGGCCAAATTTTGCATTTTCACTGGCTATTCTAAAATGACAACACATGGCAAGCTCACAACCACCGCCCAATGCAAAACCATTTACTGCTGCCACAAAAGGCTTAGTGCAATTTTCAATTCGGGCAAATGTATCCTGTCCTCTTTTGGATAAGGCCATTGCCTGTTCTTTGTTGAGTTCAGAAAATTCTGAAATATCAGCTCCTGCTACAAATGCTTTGGGGCCGGCACCGGTTATCACGACCGATTTAATTGAGGCATTCGTTTCAATATCATCCAATACTATATTCAAATCAGTAAATACTTCTTTATTTAAAGCATTCAGTTTGTCAGGTCGGTTGATGGTTATTGTAAGAATGCCATTTTCAAGATTGGTAAGCAGTGTCTGGTACATAATAAAATTTTAGAATTTTCTGTTTTCTTTTACCCAGTTGGTGATATATGTTGCAATTTCGGCAGTGGGTGTACCCGGCGCAAATAATTTTCCAACACCTTGTTCATTCAAGGTTTTCATATCATCTTCTGGAATGATGCCACCACCGGTAAGCAGCACATCATTCATATCTTTTTCTTTCATCAATGCTATAATTTTTGGAAATACAGTTTGATGGGCACCGGAAAGAATACTGATGCCAATGGCGTCCACATCTTCCTGCAAAGCAGCACTCACTACCATTTCAGGAGTTTGACGAAGCCCGGTATAAATCACTTCCATGCCCGCATCCCGCAAAGCGGTGGCAATTACTTTGGCACCCCTGTCGTGGCCATCCAATCCTACTTTAGCAACTAAAACACGAATAGGTCGGTTCATTTTAATATTTCTTGTATTGCGAAAATACATTCTTTCAGCGGAAGCATGTATATTGAGCTATGCAGTTTAGAAAATTTGGAAATACGGATTTATTGGTAAGCGAAATTGGCTTTGGTGCCTGGGCCATTGGGGGTGCTGCAATGATAGGCGATACGGCTATTGGCTGGGGTGATGCTGATGATTCAATATCACTAACAGCAATCAAAGCTGCGCTGGATGCAGGTATTAATTTTTTTGACACTGCTGATGTTTATGGATTGGGACATTCGGAAACTTTACTGGGCAAAATAATTGGAACAAAAAAAGATGTGGTGATTGCAACTAAAGGTGGCAATGTAGCGAGAGCCGAGAAATTTACGGTTGATTATTCTAAAGAGCATCTTATGAATGCTTGTGAAGCTTCTCTACGCAGATTGAAAAGAGAAACGATAGATTATTATCAATTACATACTGTAAGATTGCAGCATTTGCAACATGGAGAATGTATTCAGGCAATGAATCAATTACAAAAGCAAGGGAAAATCAGGTATTGGGGAATTTCACTAAATACTTTTGAACCATTGCCAGAGGCAAACTGGTTAATGCAGGAAGATATCGGTAATGGATTTCAACTTGTACTAAATCTGTTAAATCAATTTGCTTTGCCAATATTGAATACAGCATCAGAAAAAGGCTTAGGCATTATAGCCCGTATGCCACTTCAGTTTGGATTGCTTACTGGAAAATTTGATAACTCGGCAACATTTTCAAAAACAGATCACCGAAAAAACAGACTGACAAAAGAAGTAATTGACACCTGTGCGGATGTGCTGCAACCTGTTTGGCAACTTTGTCAAAAATATCAATGCTCCAAAACTCAGTTGGCGTTGAGTTATATTAAAAGCAATGTGGAAGTTTCTACAATAATTCCCGGCATACGCACTCCTGAGCATGTAAAATTGAATACACAAGGGTTGTTTCAATTAGATGATGCCGATAAAACTATCATTGAATCATTGGGGCAAAAAGAATTTTTAACTGCAATGGAACTCATTCGCAAACAGGGTTAATTGCATTGCGAGTTTAAGAACTTCAAGGTTGCACTATTGTAATCGCTGTAAATATGATGATCGGCTACAGCCAGCGCAATTTGCTCTAATAATGATATTCGTTGCAATGCGTTCAAACTGTTCATTGCCGGAAATGAAAGCGGGTTTGCCTGATAAGCAGTGGACAAATCCTCGGAAAACCCAATGAAATAATTTTTGCTGTCTAAAAACCCTTTTGTTTTTAATTCATTGAAAACGGCTGTGGATTGAGAGATACTGATATCTCCTTTTCTTGCGAATCTTTCGGCATAGAGCGGACTATGCTCTTGCATCAGATATTTACTGCAAACACCACGACCCGAAATTGTTTGTGAATTGGTAAGTGCATTGGTATTTCCTGTTGGACCTACATTTTCATTGTTATCAAATCTTGCCATGCAAAACTGAAATGGACTGTTTAGCGAATTTGCCATCACACCTCCTGAAGGTGCGCAATAACTTATTCCCGCTTTGTAATTGAACAGGTAAGTAACATAAGAAGAAAAATTTCCACCATTACTCATGCCAACGGAGTAGCGAAACTTTGAACGATTGGTAACTCCCCGGTTATAAAATTCATCAGTAATAACTTTAATGTTTGCAAAATCAACATTTGTTGTACTGTCTAACGGTATGGGATTCCATCTTATTTTTCCATCTCCATTTAAATCTGTATATAATGTACTTTCTTCCGATTCGGTAATGATGACTCCAAAATTGTCATTAATAAGAGCACTGATCATTAACTGAAATTCATAACTCTTAGTTAGATTTTCGGCGGTGCCGCCAGTGCCATGCAGCAGGTAAACAAATCCTTTATGTCCTGCTGGAAAATAATAATACACAGGTTTCAGCCTGTCTCTTCCCATAATTTGCTCAAAATTTAATGTTACAGGTGTAATGCTTTTTAAACTACCGCTGAAGCTTACATTTCTTGACGGCATGATAAACCAGGTATGCCATTCATCTTTACCATTTAAAAGACTCACATCTGCACCTGCCCAGGTATTGAAGAGTTGACTATTACTCGTAGCTACACTAAAAATATGGACGGTATCACCTGTTTTATATTTCCCATTTCCATATCCATTACTTACCGATACTGTAAAGCTATCGGTTACAGGAGGCGTACCACCACCACCACCGGTGTTGGATTCCTTTTGGCATGAGAATAATACAATTACACTAAGCAGTGGGATTATTTTTTTCATAGGTTCGTTTGACTGATTGATATACAAAAAGTTAAAACGAAATCTAAAATATTTTTATTGCCGTATTTATACGAAGGATTGTTTCTTCTATTCCCAATTGTTCTGCAATTTGAAATACCGGTGGACCATATTTACCACCCACTAGCATAATCCTGAAAGGCAATTGCAACTCGCCTGGTTTTATATTTTTTTCAGCAGCTGTTTCTTTAAATACAGTTTCCAACGTAATTGCATCTGTAGGTGATTTTTTTATTTTTTCTGCAAAACTTTCAAAGAAATTTTTCTTGTCTTCATTCCATTTTGGCTTTACAGCTTCTGTGTCCAATGTTTCGGGAGCTATAAAGAAGAAAGCAGATTGTTGTACAAAATCAGTCAACAAAGTGCAACGGTCTTTTACGAGGTCAATTATTTTTTCAAGTTGTGCATCATTGCCTGCCGAAATTTTTTCTGCAATTAATATCGCTTTTACCTGTGGTAACAATTTTTTTGCACTACTTTTTTTAATCCATTCGTGGTTGAACCACTTGGCTTTTTCAAAATCAAATTTTGCGCCTGCACTATGCACCCTTTCTATTGAAAATTTCTCAATCAACTCATCTATTGAAAATATTTCCTGTTCTGTTCCATCATTCCAGCCAAGTAAAGCGAGATAATTGATGAGTGCTTCAGGCAAAAATCCTTTTTCTTTAAATCCTGCTGTTGTTTCATTGGTCTTAGGGTCGGTCCAGTTCATTGAAAAAACCGGAAATCCATATTTAGCACCATCACGTTTGCTAAGTTTACCATTTGGCCCCAATATTAATGGGAAATGTGCCCACTGCGGCATATTTTCTAATCCGAATAAATAATCCCATAATAAAATATGAACGGGTGCCGATGATAACCATTCTTCACCACGAAAAGCATGACTGATTTTCATTAAATAATCATCTACAACTACTGCCAGATGATAAGTGGGCATTCCATCTGCCTTCAGCAATACTTTATCATCAACAAGCGAAGTATCAAACTTCACTTCTCCTCGAATCATATCAGTAAATGCAATAGTTTCTCCTTTCGGCATTTTTATGCGTATCACATAACCGGTTCCTGAGGCTACTAATTGTTTTGTTTCAGCATCAGGCAATGATAACGAATTGCGCATTTTCATGCGAGTGCTATGGTCGTATTGATGTGAAGTAGTTGAATCGGATTGTCGCATTTGATCCAGTTCTTCTGGAGTGTCAAATGCATAGTAAGCCTTGCCTGAAGCAACTAATTTTTCGGCATACTGTCGGTATATTTCTTTTCTTTCACTTTGGCGATAGGGGCCAAAATTTCCTTCTTGTTGTACACTTTCATCTGGCGTAAGTCCACACCATTTCAAGGTTTCAAAAATGTATGCTTCTGCCCCCGCAACGTATCTGCTTTGATCTGTATCTTCTATTCTTACGATAAACTCACCCTCATTTTTCTTTGCAAAAAGATAGTTGTACAAAACTGTTCTTACACCTCCCAAATGCAGCCCTCCGGTAGGTGAAGGGGCAAAACGAACTCTTACTTTCTTTGACATAGCGCAAAGATAAGTTATCAGGTATCTTTGTAGATTATGAAGCAAAAGGAAGCAACAAACGAGATTGTGAACAAAGATTTTTTTCTTGTAAAAACACCCTGGTGGGTAAAAAAACTTTATCCCGACTGTATTTGGGATATGCCTGAAAAAAATAAAACCCTTTATCTCAGTTTTGACGATGGCCCACACCCCACCATTACGCCATTTGTATTAAAGCTTTTGAAGCAATATAATGCCAAAGCAAGTTTCTTTTGTATTGGAGAAAATGTTGAGAAGCATCCTGATTTGTTTAAGCAATATATTGATGAAGGCCATGCTGTGGGCAATCATACTTACAAGCATTTAAACGGCTGGAAAACGAATGATGAGGACTATCTGTACGACATAGAAAGAACAGACAGATTGATGAGCACAAATCTTTTTCGTCCGCCTTACGGTCGCATTACCCGTTCGCAGATAAAAAAGATAAGAAAGGATAATTCCGGAAAAAAAATAGTAATGTGGAATATTCTTGCCGGCGATTGGGTAACTACGCTAACTCCTGATAAATGCTATGATAGAGTAAAGGAAAAAATTTCGGAGGGGGATATCATCGTGCTACACGAAAGCAACAAATCCTGGGAGCGAATGAGCTATTGTCTGCCTCGATTATTAAAAGAATTTTCATCAAAAGGTTTTGTTTTTGCACCCATTCAGTAAAAATGGATCGCAACTATGTCATAAAAAAGTTAGGGCCGGGGTAGAAACCCTGGCCCGTTTTTAATCCGTACCCTATGAAAACTGGTTTAAAGATAAAATATTTTTTGATTAGTTCAAAGTAATTTGAAAGGTATGACCGTTCACAGTAAGCGTTGCCTGATTGTCGCATTCCCCGTTACCAAAGTTTAAAAATGAGATCCAGTGGGAGTTTGCTGGCAAGTTTGCTCTTGTGGTTTTGACTACTCCTTTCACAATCCAACGGCAGGAAACTCTGCGTATTAATGGCTCGGTAATAGTTGATTCCCAGCGCACAAGAAGATTTCCTCCTCTTACTTTACCAGTTGCGGTTCCATCATAAATTTTATAAACATCATCTCTTGGAATAGGGGTGGCCATTCCATCAATTTGCAAAATGCTGCGACTGCTATTCCATTCAATATAATTGCCACTGGGTTTGGTGAGTTTTCCTTCAATAACTTCAACCTTATATCTTCTTACGATGGCAGGAGGCTGCGAAGTATTTGTAATCTTATGTGTTCCTTCAACCTTCACACTATCTACATAAAAGCCATCAAATGTGGTAACGGCCATTGCACCCGGATTGAGCAGACGGTCAGTATATTCAGAAATAATTTTTCCTCGGCGAATATGTCCATCGGGCCCTGAGCAACCAGTGTTTCCAAAATCAATAACCACTCTCACTGGAAAGGGAGTATTGTTGGGATGCGTAATGGTAACAGTAAAGCATCTGAGGGCGGGGTTCAGCGTATCGGGCCGGCCATAAAAAACACCGGAGCCTTCCATACCCACATCATTATTTACACCCATTACATCATCAAAGGTTTCAGAAAATGTATTTTCAGCTTCGCCACTTGCCTCGGTTGATGCTTGAGCCAGTTCCTGCTCCTGCGCATCAGTATTGGCGCTACTGGTTTCTTTACTACATGAATAAAAGATAAAACTGGAGAAAAGTGCAGTTGCAAGAAGTATTGCAAAGGGCTTATTGCGACAATTCATAATCCGGGTTTTGGGTTGAAGGAAAATGCAAATACATGGCTAAGAAAGATATTATTCAATGAGGTTTAAGGGTGCAGTAATATTTTTTTACTGACTTTTGCTTTCAAAGTAGTTCAGAATGAATTTGATAGATACCCATGCACATGTTTATGTAGATGAATTTGAAGCAGATACGACAGAAATGCTGCAAAAAGCGAGAGCTACAGGTGTTTCAAAAATTTTGATGCCGGCAATTGATCGGGCCACACATACGGCCTTATTGGAGCTTGAAGCAAAAAATCCTGATTTATGTGTGAGCATGATGGGATTGCATCCCTGTTCTGTCAAAGAAAATTATAAAGAAGAGTTGCAAGCAGCATCAAAATTATTGGCCTCCCGAGAATTTATTGCGGTAGGAGAAATTGGTCTTGATTTTTATTGGGATAAAACATTTGTAAAAGAACAAGTGGATGCTTTTCATCAGCAACTTGACTGGGCATTGCAATATGATATTCCCGTTTCCATACATTCCAGAAACGCAACGGATGAATGTATTGAAATAGTGGCACAGCATCAGAAAGGAAAACTAAAGGGTGTGTTTCATTGTTTCTCGGGAAATGAAGAGCATGCAAAGAAAATTATTGATTTAGGTTTTCATCTGGGTATTGGCGGGGTAGTAAGTTTTAAAAATTCGGGATTGGATAAAGCGATTACGAATATTCCCATAAAAAATATTGTACTGGAAACCGATGCGCCCTATCTGGCACCTGTCCCCTTCAGGGGCAAAAGAAACGAACCTGCTTATTTAAAATATGTAGTAGAAAAATTAGCTTCGATATGCGGACTGAGTATTGAGGATGTTGCTAATAATACAACTGCAAATGCAAAGAAGTTGTTTGTACTGAAATAAAATAAGCGGAGACTGAGGGATTCGAACCCTCGATACCCTTTAGAGGTATACACACTTTCCAGGCGTGCTCCTTCAACCACTCGGACAAGTCTCCAATTACAAGGGGCGCAAAAATAAGGATAAGTTGATTACCAGTTATTAGCTTGCTCCGCATTCAGCCTTTCTGAAACATCTTCGGCTTTCTCTTCCTCCCAGTATGGATTATACTTTACAAACCAGGATATCCAAAAACTGCGGCTAATGCGCATCAACCAGGGTTGCAAAAAAAATAATAGTACCGCATTGCAACCCATCCAATAAAAAAAACGATTGTCGCTGGTCGAAAGTCCAATAAGCACATACCAGACAATTAAGGATACTACACTGATGGCAATAGTAAGCGCATAACTAACATAACTGGTGCCATAGTAAAAGCCTACTTCTATTTCGGTAGGCTGCCTGCAAACAGGGCATTCTTTATTCATCTCCATCGTTTTCTTAAAACGAAAACTCATCTTATGTTTAAAAAGTTTACCTTCTCTGCATCGGGGACAATAACAACCCAATACACTGCTTAAATATCCTCTTGCTACTTTCTGCTCACTCATCTATTAATAAATTTTTGCTGCAAAGTTCGTAAATCTGATATAAACTTATTTGCAACTTTTGTTTCCTATTGAAACGATTGTTTAATCAATGTGGCAATTTTTCTCTAAATTTTCCATAAACCCAGGTACCGGCAATGGCGCTTAATAATGTAATGGCAACTACAATGGCTCCATTTCCTATTTGTGCAAACAAAGGACCCGGACAGGCACCCGTCATAGCCCAACCCAATCCAAACAAAAGACCACCGTAAATATTACCCCTATTAAATTTTTTTGTAGCGAATAAAATCGGCTCACCATAAATGGTTTTTATTTTCCATTTTTTGATAATCCATACAGAAATAATGCCTACTACAACTGCCGAACCAATAACGCCATACATGTGAAGACTTTGAAAGCGAAACATTTCCTGAATACGCAGCCAGGATATTACTTCCGATTTTATAAGAATGATACCAAATAGAAGTCCGGCTAATGTGTATTTTAAATTATACCAAAACGGATGTTTTAATTCCGAATCGTTTACACATACGGCGTCTAAAGAACGAACTTCAAAATCAGTATGGTTAGTTTGCAGCGCCATTACTTTACAATTTTAAAATGATTGGTAATAAAAAATTTGCCATAATAATGCCACCTGCCATAAAACAAATAGTAGCAATAATGGATGGAACTTGTAATAAAGAAATTCCCATAATGGAATGTCCGGAGGTGCAGCCACCAGCATAGCGGGTACCAAAGCCAATTAAAAAGCCTCCACCAACTATCATGATCATTCCTCTAATTGTAAACAGTGATGACCAATTGAATAAATCAGCAGGTACCAGATTTTGTCGGTCATTAATTCCATATTGCTGCAAATCCGTAGTCAGTTTTTCAGAAACCCGAATAGGTTCTGGATTTTGAAAAAACAGATAAACTAAAACACCACCAAGGATAATGCCGACAACAAAAAATAAATTCCA
>Ga0073900_10000173_pt1 | contig 51163 bp, 35 predicted proteins | sample KloWWTmetKNB5Kit_FD_66666 | JGI IMG/M metagenome (GOLD analysis project Ga0073900, IMG submission 66666) | Active sludge microbial communities from Klosterneuburg, Austria, studying microevolution and ecology of nitrifiers - Klosterneuburg... | ecosystem: Engineered > WWTP > Aerobic digester >...
GCCGACCAGCCCGACCCCGTGGCCGCGTGGGATGCGCATGATGCCGCCCTGCGCCGCATCGCCACCGATCTGCGCGAGCGCGGCGTGCGCACGCTGCGCTTCTTTGACCCAGCGCCCAACGCCGAAGGTAAACCCAGCACAGATTTGCGCGTGGGCTTGACTGATGCCCCGTTTTGGGTGGCGGCGGGCAGCAACACCCAGGATGGCGTGCGGTTCTTCGCCAACATCCCCACCGAGGAAATTTTCACCTCACCGCACCGCCTGCGGGTGGATGGGTATGTGCGCACCAGCAAACCCAGCTTCCCGATGGAGCGCGAAGTGGTGGACGCCACGTTTTACTTCCAAAACGGCGAAGTGCAAAAATTTACCGCCGCGAAGGGCGCAGACACGCTGGCCCAGTTTTTTGAAATTCGCAACGCCAAATTTTTGGGCGAGGTGGCCCTGGTGGATGACCGATCTCCCATCAACCAGGCCGGTGTGTTGTTTTACGACACCCTGTTTGATGAGAACGCGGCCTGCCATATTGCGTTTGGCACTGCCTACGATGAGGGCTTGATTGGCGCGGAGTACATGACCACCGAAGAAAAGTTTGCGGCGGGCCTAAACGATGCCGACACGCACGTGGATTTTATGATTGGCACGCCCACCATGAACGTGACTGGCCTGTGCGCCGATGGCCGCGAGATTGCCGTGATGCGCGAGGGGGAGTTCGTTATCTGAATACGACTCTGAATACGACAAGGATGACATGGATGACAAGGGTGAAGAGGATGACTCATCATCCAAGTCATCCTTGTCATCCATGTCATCCCTGTCACCCTGTCTCCTACTCTCGTTTCACCACCACCAGCGTCTGGTCGTCAAACGGCGGCTCATCGCCCGCGTGGGCGCGCACGGCGGCCATGATGCCCGCCACGATGTTCTCTGCGGACAAGCCACACAACTGCTCAAACTTTTGGCGCAAGCGGGGCACGCCAAACTCCTCGCCCTCGCTGTTTAGCGCGTCAATCAGCCCATCGGTGTAGAGCATCAGCGCATTGCCGGGCTGCATCAACACAGACTTCTGCTCCAGCGAGATGTCCTCAATCGCGCCCAGCGCAATGCCCTCTGCGCGAAGTTCTTGCACCCGCCCGTTTTGGCACAACATGGGCGGGTTGTGCCCGCCGCTGGCGTACTCCACCAGCCCGCTGGCCGGATGCCAAATGGCGTAAAACGCGGTCACAAACATATCCGAGCGCGTGTCTTGCATCAAAATGCGGTTGGCCCGCGCCAGCGTTTGCGCGGGCGGGCGGCCGGGCGGCATTCCACCCAACGCCGATGAGCGGATGAGTGTGCGCGTGACGGCCATGAACAACGCCGCTGGCACACCTTTGTCGGCCACATCGGCAATGGCCAGCCCCCAGCGGTTTTCTGGCAAACGGATGAAATCGTAAAAATCGCCGCCCACCTGCCGGGCGCTATCCCACGCCGCGCCCACGCTCCATCCCGCTACCTGCGGTGTTTTGCGCGGCAAAAAGCTGGTCTGAATCTCGCGCGCCACATCCAACTCCTGCTCCATCCGCTGAGACGCCAGCGAGTCGCGGTACAGCCGGGCGCTATCCACCGCCACCGCCACCTGCTGGCCCAGCGCCTCCAAAAACTTTGCGTCATCGGCCAAAAAAGCGTTGGATTTGTCAGATTGCAAATCCAGCGCGCCGGCCACCGTGTTGTCAATCCAAAGCGGGATGGCCGCTTCGCTGCGGGTGGCGGGCATGTTTGGCGCAAACAAAAAGCGATCATCGTTGGTGATGTCTTGCGCCACAATCAGGCGTTTCTCGCGGATGCAGGTCGCCATCAGCCCGGCCTCTGGCCCGGTGCGCCCGCCCACCTCTCTGGGCACGGTCGAGGCGCGGCACACAATCAGCCCGGTGGTTTCATCCAGCACATACAGCCCAACCGCATACATGTTGAAGGAATCCCGGATGGCGCTGACCACGCGCGGGAGCAGCGCGTCAATATCCAAAATGGCCGCTGTTTGGGTGGCTACGTTGTCCATCAACTCAAGCTGCTCGGCGCGGCGGCGTTCGCGCTGCAAGGCGCGGGCGTTCAAAATGGCCGCCGCCGCCTGATTGGCGATGATGCTGAGCGCGCGCAAGTGCGCCTCGGTATACGCGCCCGCTTGTTGCGAGGCGATGGACATCGCGCCAATCACCTGGTCGCTGGCGATGAGCGGCACATACAAAATGGAGCGCGGCGGAAACGGGCTGACCGCTTTTGGCTGGGCGGGCAGGCTGTCTTTTTCCTGCTCAAAATCGCGTATGAGCAGCGGCTGCCCGCTCTTGCGCATCCACGCCACCACCGATGAGGCATCATCCAGCCGAAAGGAGACATTTTCTTGCCGCTGGCCGCGCAAAGACCGCACCCGGGTGTGATACCAACTGCCCTCATAGACCCCAAGGTGGAAGGAGCTTGTATCCACCAGCCTGCCCGCGCGGTCAAACACCAATTCGCACAGCGCGTTTTCATCCAGCCGGGCGGAGGCAATGGCGCCAACGGCTTCGCTCAGCGCGGTCAATTCTTCCACGCGGGCCACCAGCGCCCGCCGCGAGGCTTGTCTTTGCCGCCAAAAGACAAACACCCCCGCCAGCCCCATCAGCCCGATGAGAACCAGCGCCGCCAGCGTTTGCGTGGAAAGAAAGGTCACAGAACCCAATATACCGCTGTTGCTTGGTATTGGGTAACGCGCATCAAGAAGTCGGACTGCTTGCCGGGCAGGTTTTTGGCTTGCCTAAGCCTGAGCAGTCCGACTTCTAAGCGCATCCCCTTGCCAAACAAAGCGATTTACTCTTGGCTTAAACCTGCCATACCCAATACCCAATACGGAGGGGGCATTTGCTAAAAGGGGCAAAGGGGGCATGGCGAGAGCATTGCGCTTTTTTAAGCGCCAAAGGCGCGCTCCATACCAGCACGGAGCGAAGCTCCGAGCAAATTGGCGTGGAGCTTCGCTCCCGCCTGATATGAAACGCCCCTTCGGGGCTTTTTGGCACGATATTGGATGGTTTTTCATTTCACGTTTTGCCCCTTTTGGCGAATGCACCCAATACCGAGAACAACAGCGGTATCATCTTCCCCGCATGTTCAAATATGTGGCGTGGGTGATGGCCCTTTTGGCGCTGCTGATGGCGCAACCTGCGCTCGCGGCTGCGCCCGCCGCGCCCATCATCACCATCACCGCAGAGGCGGGGTATGGCGGTTACACCAAACCCGGCGCATGGACGCCCGTGCGGATCAGCGTGAGTAACGTGGGTGACCCGGTCGAGGCTGTCATTCAACTCACCTCATCCGATGCGAACAACCCGGCCAAAACCCGCGCCAGCGTCTCGTTGCCGCGCGGGGCAAGGCGCACTCTCACGCTCTACGCCGCGCCAGGAATAAACGCCATCACCGTGCAAGTGATGGACAACACGGGCGTGTTGTTGGCCACTGCCACGCCCGTCGCGCGCCCGCTGAACGAAGGCGATCATTTGGCTCTGGCGATCAACGACCCGCCGGACGCCTACACTTTTTTGGCCGATGGCGCCGCGCCGGGCAAACGCAAATACGTGGCCCAATTGCGCATTGAGCAATTGCCAGACCTGGCCGCCGCCCTGGATTCACTGGATGAAATTGTGATTGGCAACGCCGACACCGGCGCGATGACCGCCGCCCAGCGCGGGGCCATCCGCGGGTGGCTGGTGGGCGGCGGCCAGCTTGTGATTGCGGGCGGCCCCGGCGCGGCGCTCAGCTCGCGCGGGTTTGCGGATATTTTGCCCGCGCAAGTTCAGCCCGCCTTGCTCAACATTCAAAACCCGGCGCAGGTGATGAGCGATTTTGCCCGCCCAAACAGCCTCGCGCTCACCCAAACCGCGCCCGGCGTCATCACCTCAACCGCCGCGGCCCCATCTGCCCAACTGCGCCAAACCGCCCCCGACGCGCAAATTTTGCTCAGCGCGGCATCGGCCAGCGGCGAGTGGCCGCTTATCATTCGCCGCGCCATTGGGCGAGGCGTGATTGACCAACTGGCGTTTGACCCCACCCTGGGCGGCTGGGCCGATGACCGCGCCGCGCGACTGGCGCTGTTTGATGCGCTGAGCGGCGGGCGGGTGGATGTGGCTCTGGCTGGCCCAACCCTTATCAAAAACGAGACCTCGGCCAACAACGCCGCCCGCGCCATGCAGGTCTCGGCGTTGCCCAGCGTGCTGCTCATTGCGGTGTTCCTTGCGCTGTTTGTGATGGCGATTGGGCCGGGCAACTACCTGATTTTGCGGCGCGTGAACCGGCTGTCTTGGGCGTGGGTGACCGTGCCCGCGCTGGTGCTGGCGTTCACGCTGGGGGCCGCGCTGCTGGGCGCGGGCGCGCAAGGCGGTGGGCCAACGCTCAACCGGCTCACGGTGTGGATGGGAGATGCGCGGCTGGCCGATGGCCGCGCGAGCGTCATTTTGGGCGTGTTTAGCCCGCGCCGCGCAGATTTGGCGCTGGAGCTGGGCGATGGCCTCGCGATGGAGACACACTCCGACCGCCCGGATGTGTTTGCGCCGGTGAGCGAAGACATTGCCCAACCCAACCGCATTGCGCCGCTCATCATTGAAAGCGGCGCGGCGCGGGCGTTTTATGCGCGTGGGCAGGCCGCTCTCGCGCAGGGGGCGGGCGCCATTCAAGCGGCGCTCACCCTCACGCCATCCATTGGCGGCGAACCGGCCCGGCTGGGCGGGCTGATTCGCAACTTTGGCGCAACCCCGCTGACCGATTGCGTTTTGATCGTTGGGCGAGATTATCAGGCGGTCGGGGGCATCGCGCCCGGCGCGGGCATATTTGCCGAGGTCGTGTTGTGGCAAAACGAGGCGCAATCGCATTTTGGCGCGCATGAGTTGAGCTACCCGTATGGCGGGTTTCAGCGGTTTCGCAGCGCGTTCAACTCTGCCCCGCGCTCCAGCCAAGCCTCTTCAAGCAATAATTTGTATCGCAACTCCAACTTTGACTTAAAAGGGCCGCCCGTGTCCGCGCCTTTCATCCAGTGGCGAGCCGCCTCTAACAAATACGCCGACCAAGCTCAGCAGGAACTGGTGACGGCGTTGTTTGACACGGTGAACCGCGCGGGCGATGGCGCGAATTTGGCCTGCTGGGGCGCGGCCAACCCATTGGGCGCGGGCATTCAAAGCGGGGCGGGCCGCGTGATAGACACAACATTGTTTGTGTGGCGGCTGCCCGTGCAAAACGTGTTGCTGGGCGCGGGCCAAACATTGCCGCCCGATGCGTTTGAATGGCGCATCACCGGCGGCGGGGCGGGGTATGGCGATAACGGGTTGTCGTTTGAGCCGGGCAGTTCGGTGGTTGCCTTCACGCCCTGGCTAAACGCGCGGACAAGCTCAATCACAAACACCATCATTTTGCAGATGGATGCCGCGCTAAACGCGATGAGCGACCAACTGGCGCACACCAGCTTGCAAATTTACGACTGGCGGGCGCAAGGGTATGTTTGGGCTGGGGAGAGCGTCTCGCAAACGAACGCGCTCACGCTCACGGGGGCGTATGCCTCGCCCGCGGGCGAGGTGCGCCTGCGCCTAAACACCGGCGCAGATGGCCTAGCCATCAATGCCTTGCGGGTGAGCCTGACCGGCGGGCGTTGAATTTGCGCGTTCACAAGGAGTGCGATTGAAATCGCGCCTAACGAGCATGTTGTCGAGTGTCGGCCTGCGCCGACACGATTTGCGTCCGCGCAGGCGGACGCTCAGCCGCAGGCTCACCAGGCGCGATTTCAATCGCACGGCTTTTATTCAAACCCGCCCAACGCCTGTGCCAGTTGAGCGTTCATTGTGCTGGCGGGCAAGAGCGAAAACACGGCGTCTCGCGCGGCGCGCAGCAGCGGGTTTTCTATTTGGCCGACCTGCCCCAATTGCCACGACTGGCGGGTGACCCACGCCGTGCGCGGCTGGCGGATGCGCTCGTATTCGCGCAAGGCCGCCTCAACCGAGGCCCCATCTGCCAGACAACGCGCCAAAACCACCGCGCTCTCAATGGCCATGCACGCGCCCTGACCCATATTTGGCGTGGTGGCATGGGCGGCATCGCCCAGCAGGGTTACCCGCCCGGCGCTCCAGCTTTTCATCGGCGGGATGTCGTAAATGTCGTTTTGCAAAAAGGCTTCGTCTGGGGTGGCGGCCAGCAGTTGGGGGATGGGGCTGTGCCAGCCGCCAAACAGCGCAAGCAATGTGGTTTTGCGCTGGGCTTGCGGCACAAGGCTGCCCGCCGGGGCGTTGGCGGTGGCAAACCAATACACCCGCTCGGCATCCATCCGCACAATGCCAAACCGCGCCCCGCGCCCCCATGTCTCGGATGTAATGCCCAGCGCGGATTCATCCTTTGTTTGCACCACGCCGCGCCACGCGGTGTAGCCAGAGTAGCGCAACGCCACATTTGGGAAGAACTGCCCGCGCACCGCGGAACGGATGCCATCCGCGCCAATGAGCAGATCGGCGCGGGTGGAGCTTCCATCGGCAAAGTGGGCGGTTGCGCCGCCTGCGTCCTGCTCCACGCGCTCGCATTTTTGGTTCAGGTGGATGGCGTTTGCAGGCAAGCGCGCCAGCAAAACCCGGCTCAGCGCCGCGCGGTGGATGGCCGCCGTTGGCTCGCTATACAACCGCTGATGCGAAGCGAGGTCGGTGCGCTTCATCACGCGCCCGGTTGCGGTAGAAATTTCTCCGCGCTGGAGCGTTGCGCCGGCGTGAAGCGCGTCATCGGCCAGCCCCAGCATTCGCAACGCGCGGATGGCGTTTGACCAAATGACCAACCCGGCGCCAACATCGCCCAGCAGGTCGGCTTTTTCGTAAACGTGAGCGTCAATGCCCGCTTGGCGCAGGGCGATTGCGGCGCACAATCCGCCCACACCGCTGCCAATGATGGTGGCTGTTTTGATGTTTGTCATGCCGATGAAGTTTGTTGTTTTGCCATCAAATGTTCCAGCGCCCAGCGGGCGTGTTCGCTCACCAGCGGGTCTTCGCTTTGGCTGAGATGGCTTAGGGTGGGCGCAAGGGTTCCATCACCAGAATTGCCCGCCGCCACGCACAAGTTGCGCATAAACCCGCGCCATTTTGCGCGCTTCACCGGGCTGCCCTTAAAGATGCGGGCAAATTCCTCCGGCGACCAACTCAGCGCATCGGCCAGTTTGGGCGCAGCGCGGTTCACATCCAGCGGGTAAAACTCTGCGTGGGTTGATGGCGCGCTGAACCGCCGCACATACGGGCACACATCCTGGCACGCATCGCAGCCAAAAACCCAGTTGCCCATGCGCGGGCGCAGGTTGATGGGGATCGCCCCTTTCAACTCGATGCTGAGATACGAAATGCACAGCCGCGCATCCAACACGTGCGGCGCAACCAGCGCCCCGGTTGGGCAGGCGGCAAGGCAGCGGGCGCAGTTGCCGCAACCCAAGACGGGGGACGGCGGACGGGAAACTGGTTCTTGCTCGTCCTCAATTTCCTCGCCCACCAGAACCGCGCCCAAAAACAAATAGCTGCCGCGCTTGCGGTGAATAAGACAGGTGTTTTTGCCAATAAACCCCAACCCGCATGCCTGTGCCCAGGCGCGTTCCATCACCGGGCCAGTGTCCACATAGGCGCGGTTTTCGCGGGTCATCCACTCGCCAAATGCGCGCAGTTTTGGCGTAATCACGTCGTGGTAGTCCGCGCCCCAGGCGTAGCGGGCGATGCGCCCGCGAGCGGGGTCTTGCAAAACATCCGGCACGGCCAGCGTGTCGTAGCTCACGCCCACCGTCACCACCGTTTTTGTGTTGGGCATCACGTTGCGCGGGTCGGCGCGTTTGGATGGCTCGCGGGCCAGCCAGGCCATCTCGCCGTGCATGTCGGCCTCCAGCCAGCGCGTAAACGCCTGCGCGTGGGGCGTTTGGCCCACCGGCGCAAAGCCAATCAAGTCAAAGCCCAGTTCGTGCGCTTTTTGGCGGATGGCGCTTGCGGCGAGCATGGGGGTAATAGTAACCGCATTGCGGCGGGCGGCGCAAAAAACTTACCATTCGCGGGCGTAAAACTGCAAATACTCCAGCGCCCGCGCCGCCCAAAGCGCATCGGCGTGGCCGCCTTTTGCGGTAGAAAATTCATACGGGATGCTCCTGGTTTTTAGCTCGTTGGCCAGACGTTTGGCGTCGGCCAGCGCCCAATCGCTCTCACCCGCATCCAGCCAAATGCGCAGGCTGCGAATATCATCCGTAGATTTGGCGTATTGCAACACACTAAAGCTTTTGGGCAGCCCCACCAATTGCGAATAGGTGGATGGCGAGTGCCCGCCCACCGCGCCAAACATATCGGGGTTGGCAAAAGCAATCTCCAGCGCCCAATACCCCCCGCGAGAAATTCCGCCAATGGCGCGGCCCTCGCGCGTTTGCGCCACGCTGTATTTGCTTTCAACAAACGGCAAAAGCTCTTTGATGATCACGTCCTCATACGAATCCACGCCGCCATCCGTCCACACGTAAGCGCTGCGCGCGCCAAAATTTACATCGCTGGATGGCATGGCGATGATGAACGGCGGCAGCTTGCCTTCGCGCATGGCTGCGCCAGCCACCGCGTCAATCTTTTGCTTGCTCACCCATCCGCCAAACGGATACGATGTGCCATGAATAAGCACAAGCAGCGGGTAGCGTTTGGCGCGGTCGTAACAAGGCGGCAAAAACACCTGCGTTTTGAACGCCGAGGCCAGCAAACGATCTGGCACGGTTTCTGTGACCAGCGAGCCGTTTGGGTTGGCGCAAACCGGCGTGGCGGTTGGCGGCTGGGGGCTGGGCGTTGGGGTGCGCGGCACGGCCGTTGGGGTGATGGGTTTCGCGGTTGGCGTGGGCGATGGCGGCACAAAGGTGGCCGTGGCGGTGGCCAGGGCGGCCATCTGCGGCGTGGGTGTGGGCTGGGGGCTGGGGGCTGGCGAGGTCGAGAGCGCCATCACCCCAAAGATGCTGAACGCCAGCAACGCCCCCAGCAAAAAGCGAACCGCGTTCATAAACGAACAAACGAGGTGGACAGCGCGATGAGGGCAATGGCGCTGAAATATGTGCCCAGCACCATCCAGTTTGCGCGGGGCAGCTCGCCGTCAAACGCAAAACGATCCACCGCCAGCACAAAATCTGAAACGTAGAACAGCAGCGCGCCCGCCATCGCCAAAAGCGGCTGAAGCGGCACGCTTGCGCCCACGTAAAACCCGCCCACCGCGCGGTGCACCATCAGCGAGATGACCGCCATGTAAATCATCACCGGAATTTGCATTTTGCCCAGACCCGGGCGCAGATAAAAGAACACGACGCCCGCCAGCACAAACAAAGCCAGCCCTGCGCCAACCTCGCGCGCGGGGTTGATGGGCAGGCCGATGGTGTTTTGCGCGGCGATAAACGCCGCAATAAAAATGATGTGGCCGATGAGAAATGACACCAGCCCATACATGAATTTTTTGGGGTCCTCGCGGGGTATCAGCAGCACATCTCCCATCAAACAAAACACCAGTCCAATGAAAATGAGCGCGGTGTAAAGCGGGTCGCGCCCGGGCTGCGTGAGCGAGAGGCCGCACATCAAGATGCACAGGATGGTGCAGGCTGGTTTCCAAACGCGCACGGCGGCCACATCGCGCGGGGCGCGCCCCTCTGCCCGCATGAGCAGAAAGAAACAGACCAGCAGCGCAGGGATGAGCAGTAATGGCAGCATGGTTTTGCGACTTGGCGCTTGTTTGTGAACGCCGCCGCAACATTTTACAAGACCGCCGCCTTCCGTTCGTTTTCCAACCATTTCGAGTAAAGTTAAGGCCAGATGAATGACACAGACAACACGCAGGCCATCCGGGTGCTGGTGGTAGATGACGAAGAGACGCTGGTGGACCTGCTCAGCACCGGCCTTGCCTACGAGGGGTTTGAGGTGGGTGTTGCGCAAGATGGGCCATCGGCGTTAAAAACCGCCAAAGAATTGCAGCCGCATGTGGCAATTTTGGATTGGATGCTGCCCGGTTTGGATGGCGTGAGCGTGTGCAAACAGCTCCGCGCATCCAGCGATGTGTCTATTCTCATGCTCACCGCCCGCGGCGAGCTGAGCGACCGCGTGGCCGGGCTGGACGCCGGAGCGGACGACTACATGGTCAAGCCGTTCAAGTTTCAAGAATTGCTGGCGCGGGTGAACGCCATGCTGCGCCGGCGCAATTTGCAGGCTCGCAAGCGGCTGGCGCTGGGTGATGTGGCCCTTGACCGCGATACGCGCGAAGTGTGGCGCAGTGATGCGCCGGTGGAGCTGACCCCGCGCGAATTTGGGCTTTTGGAACTGATGATGAGCCACCCGCGCCAGGTGTTTACCCGCGAGCAAATGCTCAACCGCGTGTGGGGGTACGACTGGGTGGGCGATACCAACGTTGTTGAAGTGCATATCTCCTCGCTGCGAGACAAACTGGGCGATGCCGAGCGCCAAATCATCCGCACCGTGCGCGGGGTGGGGTACACTATTAAAGGGTGAAGAGTGAAAGGTGAAGTGTGAAATTCACCAGCAACCAACAACCAGCGACCAAAATGCCTTTGCGATGGAAAATTCCCCTACTCTACGCCATCATCATGTTTGCGGTGCTGGCCGGTGGTGGCTTGCTGCTTTACAACCAGCAGCGCGAATTGGCCTACGCTAATGCGGCGGCGCGGTTGCGCGACCAGGCGCGGAACGTGATTGACCAATTTTTGCCGGGCGATGGCCCCGGCGGGCGCAACGGGCCGCAGGGGAACAACCGGGTCAAAACGCTGGAAGACCTTGCGGATGCGCTGGCCTCGCGTGATGTCGGGGCGGCCATCTACCGGCTGGATGGGACGCTGGTGGTCACTGGCACGCGCGGGTTCAATTTGCCCGCGCCGAGCATTCCCCAACTTGCCCGCGATCAAAACGATAACGCCCCGCCCAGCCTGTCCGACTCGGACACGGGGCGGGTGTTATCGTTAATTTTGGCTCCCCGCCCTGGCCGCCCCGAAGATGCAAATGTGGCGGTTCAAGTGGGCATTCGCACCGCCGCCCTTGAAGAATCGCTGAACGGGCTGGCCCTGGGTTTGGGGGTGGGGATTGCGCTTGTGCTGACCGCCGCCACTGCGCTGGGCGTGTTCGCCACGCGCAGGGCCTTGCACCCGCTGCAAAAAGTGGTGAACACCAGCCTGGCCATCGCCGCGGGCGACCTGACCCAGCGGGTGGGCCTTTCTGGGGCGGATGAGGTTGGGCAATTGGGCGGCGCGTTTGATGGCATGGTCGCTCAAATTGAGGATTCCTTCGCCGCGCAAAAACGTTTTGTGGCCGATGCCGCCCACGAGCTGCGCACGCCACTCACCGCGCTCAGCGGGTCGGTGGAGTTGTTGCGCATGGGCGCGACCCAGGATGACCCCGCAAAATCTGACCGGATGCTGCGCCATTTGGATGTGGAACTCACGCGGGTGATCCGCCTGACCAACGATTTGCTCACGCTGAGCGCATTGGATGCCCAGCCCAAACCAACGCTGAAGCCCACCGATTTGAGCGCGTTGCTGCGCGAGACCGCCGAGCAGTACGCGCCCATCATGGCGGCGCACGCATTCTCGGTTAACGTGGCCGATGGGTTGCGCGCGCAAGCCGATGGCGACCGCCTGCGCCAGGTATTCATCAACCTGCTGGACAACGCCCGCAAACACACGCCCGCCGGAAAAGCCATCACCCTGAGAGCGTGGAAAGAAGGCAACCGCGCCTGCGTGGAGGTGCGCGATGAAGGCGAGGGCATCCCGGCGGAGGCGCTGCCTAAATTGTTTGACCGTTTTTATCGCGTGGATGACGCCCGCTCGCGCAGCACGGGCGGCAGCGGGTTGGGTCTTGCCATCGCCAAAGCCATCGTGGATGCGCACGGCGGCCAGCTTGCGGTGACAAGCGAGACGGGGAAAGGCACGATGGTGAGGTGTTGGTTGCCGGCTATTGCCTGATGAACGCGGGTGTTAGCGGTCAAAAATAGGTTTGCGCGGCTCTGTGCCAGCCCGCAACCGGGCCAAATTTGGCCGCAGGGCGATGAGCACGATGCCGAGTATGGCAAAGCCAAAGAAGGCATACGAGACCGGCACAAGACCCATCAGCGCCCCCAGCAAAAAGCCCGCCGCTACGCACACGCCAACGGTGAGCGTGCCCAGCGAGGCGTAGCCAATGATGAGCCACACAAACGCGCCCAGCAGCATGGCTGGCACGCCGCCGGTGGCCCACATGGCGATGGATGTTCCGGTGGCGGTTGCGCCGCCCGCCCCGCCGCGAAAATTGAGAAACAGCGAGGCGCAATGCCCCAGCACCGCGCCAGCGCCTGCCAGCGCCTCTGGCCAGCCCGCGCTGCCCGGCACGCTTTTGCCCAGCTCGCGGCACAGCCACGCCATTGCCATGCCCTTGAGCACATCCAGAATGGCGGTGGCAAAACCAGCCGGTTTGCCCGCGGCGCGCATCACGTTTGTGCCGCCGCTGCGCCCGCTTCCGTATGTGCGAATATCCTCGCCCTTGAGCAGCTTGACGATGACCCAGCCAAACGGGATTGACCCGACGACATACCCGGCCACGCCGCAGGCCAAGCTGAACAAAATTACTTCCAATGACATGATGATTTGTAAGGTGTAATGTGTAACACCAGCATAAACCGCTGGTTACCCGTTACGCCTTACATCTTACACGTTAGTTCACTCTAACCAACTCGCCATACGTGTGCGGCTGGCGCTGTTTGAGGAGCGGGAACATATCGCGCCACATCTCCAGCGTGTCTTTGCGCAGTTCGGCTATCACCACGGCTGGCTCGCCGCGCGGGGCTTGGGCCAACACTTCGCCGGTGGGGTCGCACACAAACGATGAGCCGTAAAAATTGATGAGGCCCTCGTTGCCGGTGCGGTTTATGGCTGCCACAAATACGCCGTTGCCGATGGCGTGGGCGCGCATCACGGTTTGCCAGCGCGGCATGGAGTCGAACGCGCCAAAATTTGGCTCGCTGCCAATGGCGGTGGGGTAAACGATCAACTCTGCGCCCTTGAGCGCGCAAATGCGGGCCATTTCCGGGAACCACTGGTCGTAGCAGGTGGGCACGGCAATTTTGACAAACCCCAAATCATGCACCGGATAGTTGGAGTCGCCCGGCTCAAAGTAATAAATTTCCTCGTAGCCTGTGCCTTGCGGGATGTGCTGTTTGCGGGTAAAGGCGCACAGCTTGCCTTGCGGGTCGTAAATCACGGCGGTGTTGTAATAATGTTTGCGCCCCAGGCCATAGGCATCTTCTTTGCCTTTGCGAGCCGAGGTCACCTCGAACAAAGAGCCAACCAAATACACGCCAAATTCTTTTGCCAGTTTTGCAAACACTTTGCCCGATGGCCCTTTTTCCAACGGCTCGGCCAGATCAAAATTTTCAGCGCGAAGATCATCGCCAAAATAACGGTGCAGGGTCAGCTCTTGCAGGCAGACCAGTTTTGCGCCGTGCGCGGCGGCGCGCTTCACGCCCGCGCGTAAGGCTTGCGCGTGCGCCTTCGGGTCGGCGTTCCATTTTTCCTGAATCAGGGCGATGGTGAAATTTTGCATGGTTGTATGGCGCGAATGTTATACCAATTTGGGCAAGATGGCATTTGTTTTTATCATATTCACGTCACGAGGAATCAAGGTAAGCCAATCACAGACCCATCCACCGCGATGCTGACAGGGCCATACTCTTTCACCGTTCCATCCAGCGCAAGTTCTTGCAGCCAGTATTGGTAGGTCGCGCCGGGCAACGTGCCGCTGTCTTGCCAGGCGTATAGCCCGCCGCCAGCCCCATCTGCCTGAACAAACAGCGCAATGACACTGGCGGCCTCTCGCCCGGCGATGGAGCGCAGCAGCGTGTAGCCCGCCGTGTCTATCTCGCTGGTGGTCTGCCACCACACGCTCACGCAATCTGCGCCGCTGGGGTTGCCGCATTTGGCCGCAGAAACCGGCGCAAGGCCAAACCCAGCCAATTCAATTGCCGTCTGCCCGCAGGCGTTGGCGCGGTTGGGCGTGGGCGGAAACTGGGCAAACTGGTTTGTGTTGCGGAACGGCGAGGCGCTGCCCAGACAACGCTGGTTCGAGTTCACCTCGCTCTTGCCGCCCGTATCCTCGTTGATTTGCGGTTGACCCGGATTGAGCAGGCGCAACAAAATGGCGTTGTCGGCCTGGCCGGTGTCATACACCACTGCGTCTATCAAGGTGGCCGAGGAGTTTAGGGCGGTTGTGATGGTTGTGCCAGAGGGGAACAGGCTGGCGCTGCCTTTGAACAAGGCCACCGCATCGGCGCCGTTTTGCAATGCGCCATCGGGCAAGATGATGCTTGCGCCGGGCACAGCCGCGCCACCCACCACAAAAAAACCGGCGGCGCTGGTCGCCCAGTTGGTCAAGTCAATGGCACGATACGAGCTGTTATTTGAGCCGTTGAACAAAACCAGCACCAGCCCCACCAGCGGCGTGTTGCCTCTTCCGCCATCGTGCAACTCAATAAATTCCAGGGCGTCCGCGCCGGTTTGATCCACGTCCAGCTCGTTGATGTATGGATACACCGGGCTGGGCGTGCTGGTTGGCGTGGCGGTGGGCGTGGGCGTTTGGGTTGGGGTTGGCGTGGCGCAGTTCAGGCTGGTGATGGAGCTCGCGGCGTTTTGCGGGTCGGCTGGCGAAAGCGCGGTGAAGTCTGCCGCGTTGTCATCCGTGTCCCTCGCGCCGCCCTGCCAGCGAACATAGCTCTGGTCGGCGTTGATTGAGCCGAGCGAGGCCAGCGCCGCGCCCTCAACATACGCCGAGCCTGTGCCAAGCCCAACCTGATCCACAATCATGTTGTTCGCATCTACCAGCGCGATGCCGCCCGCGTCCACAATGCCCGACCCGTATGTTTGGTCTGGCATGACCGCGCCGGAATACCCGCCGCTGGCGGTGTTGGCGATGAGGTAATGACCATACGGCGGCAACACCACCGATGCCGAAATGGTGACCCGTGTGCCGGTGACCGCGCTTGTGTTTGAGGCGTTGAGCCTCCACCCGCCAATGCTCACCGCGCTTGCAGAAACGTTGAGCAGTTCGATAAATTCATCGTTGCCGCCGTTTGGCCCGCGAAACCGAAATTCGCTGATAACCACATGCCCCACCAAACACACATCCATCGGCACCGGCGTGGGCAACGGGGTTGCGGTGAATGTGGGCGTGGCGGTGGGTGTTGAGGTGGAAGTTGGCGTAGGCGTATCGCCAGGTGTGGGTGTTTGGGTTGGGGTTGGCGTGGCGCAGTTCAAGCTGGTGATGGAACTTGCGGCGTTTTGCGGCCCGCTCGACAAGGGGTTCAAACCAAAATCCGCCGCATTGTCATTTGTGTCCTGTGCGCCGCCCTGCAATCGCTCGTAACTCTGGTCGGTGTTCGCGCTCATCGGCGCAAGAGTCATTCCCTCGCTGTATGCGGATGTGGCGGACAAGCCTACCTGATCAACAATTGCGCCACTTGCATCTTTCAAGGCAATCCCGCCGTTGTCCGCAAATCCAGAGCCATACGTTTGATCACCAGAAACCGATCCGCTGTATGGCCCGGCCGTGGCGCTGCGATTGGTGAGCAAGTAATGCTGGTAGGGGGCGAGCATGACCGGCGATGAAATGGTGATGCGCGAGCTGAGCGAGCTTCCCGTGCTGTTTGACCCCCAGACTTGCCAGCCGCTGATGTCTACCGCGACGGGTGAGACGTTGAACAACTCCACAAATTCGTCGTTGCCGCCGTTTGGGCCGCGCGTTCTAAACTCGCTAATGACCACATGATTGATGGCGCAAATGTCGTCCGCCGCGGCTTGCATCACTTGCATAAACTGCGGTGCCTGCTGCGGCTTGTCATGCAGGGTTGGCGGGTCTGGTGGCGCATATACGGCAAAACCCGGCATCATGACAACAGCGCACAAGCCGCGCATCATTTTTTGAATGTGTACGCGCATATATCCCTCCCAATGGATATGATTGAGCAGACACGGCCTCCCAGGCATTGCCCCATCTGCCTTGAATTGTTGAGATGGTATCACAAGGCGCGGAGGCGGGGAAATGAGAAAGTGGTCAACTGGGGAATGAAATGAACTTAATCAGGCTTGTGCAAAAAAGTAAGCCCGTCATTCCCGCGAAAGCGGGAATCTATAACAAACTCACAAAAACACGTGCTAGAAGGCCGATTTTTCTTGCGTTTGAGCTTGGCGCGTTATGGATTTCCGCTTGCGCGGAAATGACGACCGCCATTTGTTGGCCGACCACTCTTGAAATGAGGCGTAAAAAAACGGTTCAACCGCATCAATCGGTTGAACCGTTTTTTTAGAAGATTACGCGTTAGCCGCGTTGCTTATTTTTACCAACCTGCGCTGAATGCGCGGACTGTGTTGGGAAGATAGTAGTAATGCAACGGCTTTGGCGTTGCGGTGGGAGTTGGTGTAAGAGTTGGCGTCTGGGTTGGCGTTGATGTTGGTGTTTGCGTTGGTGTCTGAGTTGGGGTAGGCGTGGGTGTGACAACAGATTGCAAATTCAACCCAATCAAAACCGGGTCATGATCCGATGAGCGGTATTCATCATTGCCGTAGAAAAGTGACAACTGATTGGTTGACTTGAAATCAGTGGTGTAATCCAAAACAACTGGCTCGTCTGAGTTGATATGCCATTCCTGCAGTCCAACCACCTGCGTTAAAGCGGCGTTTGAAGCAAGCGCGTGATCCAGATAGCCCCATTGCCCATCAAACTGATACGAGTAGCCATCTGTGCCCATGTATTGGCTGATGAGGTTGGTATAGCCCGCGTTTTTGATCGCCGTGATTGGGTCTTCCATCGCATAGCTGTTCAGGTCGCCCACAATGAACCGATCAGGATCGCCCGTGCCGGTGGGGTCTGTGTTTAACCAGCTTGTCAGTGTGTTGGCTGCATTGGTGCGCACAACTGCGCAGTTGCCTTGCCCGTCGCCCGTGTCTGCGGCGTCGCACGCGCTGCCTTTGCTCTTCAAATGGTTGACTGTTACGATAAATTTCTCGCCATTGGCAATTTGGAAAGCCTGCGCCAAAGCCGGGCGGTTGCGCTGGGTGGTGTCTCCTCCGTTCACGAATGCGGTAGTATTCAACACAGCCGTTGTGCCAGCCGGCGTCACCTTGGCGGGTTTGTAGAACATACCAACCTTGATGGCATCTGTGCCGAGAGAGTTTGTGCCATTAGTTGTATCTGGATTGATGAAGGCGTATGTGCCTGCGCCCGCATCCGCGTTCAACTTGTCCAGCAAGTCCTGAATTGCGCTGCCAGCGCCATATCCATCGTTCTCCATTTCCATGAAGGCGAACACATCCGCGCCACCATCCACAATATTGCGCACGGTCTTGGGCCATTGGCGGGCAAATTCAGTCGAGTTGCTCGCGCCGCGGCAATCCGTCGCGGCTCCGCCTACGCCACCCGTGCAAGCGCCCACGCCAAATGTGTTGAAGTAGTTCAGCACATTGCCAGCTGCCACAACCACATTTGCGCCAGTAAATGGCGGCGGGGTTGGGCGCGGGTTGGCCGCGACAAAATTGGGTGTGTAACCAACAACGGGGCGTATGCGATAAGCATTGGGACTGGCAGCGTTGCCAGCCCAGTTATACGACATGACGCCAACCAAATTGCTGACGGTGTAGCCGCCGCGCAACGTATTGGTGAAGCTTAACTGGCTGGTTCCACCGCCATACACCACCGGATCAGGATTCTGATTGTTCAAGGCGTCATCCAGCTGGATGTAATTTAGGTCGTTTGCCGCTTGCTGGGCAATGGCCGCCGCGCCCGGCGCGACAATGTTAGTGGGTTGCCACAATCGCCCGCCGCTGCTCAGGCCAACCTCTGAAAACCGTCCCAGATAGAAGTTGTTGGTCAGCGTGAGGTCCTGCGGTAAGCGCACCAGCATTCCTTCGTAGCGTTCCAGGTAGGTGCTGCTAGAGAAAGGCAGGGTCACATCCACTGGCGTGGGCAGAGCTGATGCGCCGCAATCGGTCAAGGTGTAATTGGTGAGCTGGGTCTGCCCGGAAAATTCCGTGGCAGTGCCTGTGATGCTGTATATGTGTCCGGCCACAACCTGATCGTTTGCAGTGTCAAAGTCAAACACGTAAATCCCATCCGATGTGGCGGGGTCGCCATCGCCAGCATCTTGTATATACCACCCGCGCAGATTGGGGCTTGCGCCTTCGTAATCGCCAATAACCACGCCGCGCACACTCACCACCGTGCCAGAGTAGGGCGTGGTGTCGGTTGTGCCTTGCACCTGCCCAATAGGCAACACCGGCGCCGCGCATACATTAATTGGTGTTGCGGTGGCGGTGGGTGTATTGGTTGGGGTTGGCGTATTTGTCGTTGTTGGTGTGGGTGTGGGTGTATCGGTTGGGCCAGTCACGGTGATCTTGCCATTATTGGTGCCATCGCTCACGTATACCCAACTGTTCGCGCCAATGCCTTCGCAGCGGGCGGTGTACTCATACAACCCCGCAGACAATGGCCCAAGTGTGCCCTTGTATTCGTCATTGCTCCCGATGTCCGCGTTATAGGTCATGGTGGTGGTGTATTCGGGGCTTATCCACGCGCCGCCAAAACTACTCACCGGGCTCCAAAAGACTTGGCACTCAATCCCAGCGCCCTGCCCGCTTGGGTCTGTCACGCCTGCCGCATAAACCTGCGCATACACATCAAGCGTGCCGCCAGAAGCAAATGTGTTGGTCTGATTCTTATCCGGCCACAGATTGCTCACCGAGCTAACGCTCACGGGCACGGGCGTTGGGGTGGGCGTCTGGGTTGGGGTGGGAGTAAGAGTTGGCGTAGGTGTAGGCGTGCTCGTAGATATAGAGCACGGATTTAACGGAGATGCCGAGTTGCGTGGCACGGGTGCAGTTACCACCGTGAAATCTGACCCGTTCACATCTGTATCTTGACAACCACTAAGATTGCGAATCGCGCCAGTCACCGTTGTGAGCGCACCAACCGCAATGCCGCCTTCGGCATTATTTGCTGTTCCATACGAGACAAGATCGCGAATCGCAGCATTTGGTAGTGCGCACGGCGTAGCAGTTGCGCCACATCCTAAGGCTGTTAATTGATTTGCGAGAGCCACTTTCCCGTTGCTTCCGCTCATATTTAAGTTCGTGGTTGTTGCATCTGGAGCCGGGCTTATGGGACTTCCAAATGCGGTAGCTGTCCCAAGTTGTACAAGATAATACTGGCCTGGATTGAGTATAACGTTGGGAAGCGCAAATATGTTAGAGGTGGAACTTCCAAATTGTCCGGTGGCAGATCCATATTGAAGCGACAAGCCATTTAAACTTGTTGCAACTGAGCTTGTGTTAAACAACTCCACGTAATCGGCAACGTATGTGGGCGTTCCGCTTGCCGCGCCACCGCCGCCATATACCTGGCTTATCACAATATCTGCGCTGCCAGCCATTGGTGACATTATTTGATTTGTCTTGTTAACCTGCGAGTCCCCTTGTGTTTCCCCTCCCTCACGTAATTGTGTTGCCAATACAGGCTTTGAGATAAACGTGCCTGCGCCCAGCATACTCAGGACAAGGCATCCAGTAATTGAGAGACGGGTTATATTCATATGTGAGTCCTTTTTATCTGCTTTGTCTGCGAAAGTGGCTTATCTTACTACCAGAAACTTAAATTTGTAGCGCCCGCAAAACCCATTTATAAAGCCTGTTTGCGGAATGTTTTTGCGTTTTGCGCCCGTCATGCTATATTCGGCGCGTGATTTCTCTGTTGTTCGCGGTCTTGGTTTTGCTGCCCATCGTGGGCGCGGCGGCCCACATCGTGGTGGGCCGATTCGCGCCCATTGCCAGATTTCCCCGCCCGGCGCAACATTTCATTTTGCCCGCCGCCGCAATTGGCGCAGTGCTGTGCGCCCTGGCCTTATTTGGTTTTGGTGGAGAAGCCATCGTTGGCGGGTGGATGCCCGTTTCATTGGTGGGCGCGCCTCTCCTGATCTCCATCGCCCCGCCCACCGCCGCGCTTGTGACTGCGCTGGCCTGCGTGGGGCTTGCGCAAGCCATCCGCAGCCACGGCCAAACAGACGTGGTGGTTGCCGCGCGAGCCTTGGCCTTTGCCGCGCTTATGCTCACCACATTGGCCGCCAACATGCTCACCTTGTTTGTGGGGATGGGTCTTGTGGAGCTTTTTACTCTGCTGGCGTCGGCGCAAACTGCGCCAGACCAAATCTCTCGGCGAGATGTGTTTCGGCACGCCATCTTCCAGGTTGGCTCGCTGCTTTTGCTGGCGATGGGTTTTCTAATTAGCGTGGCCGCGCAGAGCAGTTTATATTTTGCGCTCGCCACAATCAGCTTGCGCTCCACGCCATTTTTTGCCGCCGCGCTGCTTTTGAGGGCGCTCAGCCTGCTGCTCTATCCGGGCGCCATCGCCAACCGCTTTGGCCCCATTGCCACGCTGGTTTTATTGATGCGGCTGCTGGATTTGAACAACGCCTTCCTCACGCCCGGCATCGCGCTGGTTGTCCTCATCGCCAGCGTGATCACGCTGATTCGCGCGGCCATCACCCAAAACGCCAGCGACCGCAACTTGTTGGCGCAGACGGGCGCGTTCCTGCTTATCATGCTCCCCCATCCTGCCGACCCAGCCGCGTGGGTTGCGGCCAGCGCCAGCGCCTGGCTGCTTTCGGCAGAATTAATAGAACATCCCGCGCCCATTGCGCGGCTGATTGGCGCCCTGAGCTTGTTTGGTGTTCCGCTGAGCGCGGGGTTTATTGCCCGTTCTGGCGCTGTGCCCGCCACCGCCAACATCCCGGCCTTCATCATTTGGTGTGTGGCGATGGCGCTTTTGGCATTCTCGCTGTTCCAACTCGTCCGCGGGGCAGGTCAGCCGCGCCTGCGGTTGCTGTCTGGGCTGGCGGGTTCGCCCCAATCGCTCATCAGCTTTGGGGTGATGGCGCTCCCGCTGATCGCGCTGGGCGTGCTGCCCCAGGCGCTGGGTTTGCCAAACGCGCTCGCGCTGGTGTCCAGGCAAGGTCTGGCCGACTGGCTGGCGATGGCTTTCGCGGCGGGCGCGGGGGTGTTGCTCGCCATTTTTTCGCCGCGTTGGGCTGGCCGCGCCACGCGCCAGATGCAGATGGCCGAGCAGGTGTTCAAATTTCGCTGGCTGGAGGATATTCTGGAAGGCAGCGTCAACCGCATCGCTGCGCCATTCCGCGCCGTGTTCACATTTCTGGAAAGCCCCGGCGTTCTCCTCTGGGCCATCGTCGCCGCGCTTTTGGCTGTGCTCATCTCTCGCCCAGGCGGGCCGTGATGGAATGCAGAATATGAAATGCAGAACTTTGAGTTCAACTTGGTGAGACAATACCCAAAACAGGCCGCAGGCCATACCACGAGGTATTAACAATGTCTAACACAAAACAACGAGTCGCTCTTTATCTTCAAGATGCCCACGAACTACGCGATGGGATGAAATATGCGCAATACGCCGAGCAAAAAGGATTTGAGGCGGTTTGGCAGGCCGAGAGCCGCCTGGTGCGCGATGCCATTGTGCCAATGGCTGCCTTCGCCGCCGTGACGGACAAGCTCAAGGTCGGTAGCGGTGTCATCAACAACTGGACGCGCAATATTGGCTTGCTGGCCGCCACTCTGTTGACGTTGGATGACCTTGCGCCCAACCGCGTTATTTGCGGCATTGGCGCGTGGTGGGACCCGCTGGCAAAGAATGTGGGCATTGAGCGCCGCAAGCCGCTGGTCGCCATGCGCGAGACGGTGGAAGTGCTGCGCCGCCTCCTGCGCATGGAGAAAAATGTGACCTTTCACGGCGAGTTTCATCACGTAACCGGCATTGAGCTGGACGTGGTGCATGGCCGCAAGGAACCGCGCAACGTGCCCATCATGATTGGCGCAACCGGCGACCAGATGATGGAAATGACCGGCGAGATTGCCGATGGCGCGGTGCTGAACTATTGCGTTCCGCCGGAGTACAACGACAAAGCCATGGAATTGCTGGACAAGGGCGCAAAAAAGGCTGGCCGTCGTGTAGACGACCTTGACCGCCCGCAGTTGGTGGTGTGCTCGGTGCACGAAGACCGAAAGGTTGCCATTGAACATGCCAAGATGCTGCTCACGCAATATCTGGCGCAGCAACCGCACATTGCCAAAGCCAGCGGCGTGAGCGAGGATGTGGTGAAGAAAGTGCAGAGCATTTTGGGCTGGCCTGCCCGCAAAGAGCAGGTTCTAGAGGCCATGCAATACGTGCCCGATGACTTCGTGCTAAAAATTTCGGCCACCGGCACGCCCGAAGAAGCCCGCGCCAAAGTGCAGGAATACGTCAAGCGCGGCTGCACCTGCCCCATTTTGTATCCCATGAGCGACCCGTATTTGATGATTGATACGTTCGCGCAAGCGTAATTTTTGAGACGGAAGACGGGGGACCGAAGACGGATAAAGATTCAGTCCCCCGTCTTCCGTCTTCCGTCTTTAATTGCAAGTCAACCCCAACCTCAACCCCATCACCAACCCGGCGGCTTTGTGCCTGGGGTTGCCTATTTTGGGGTTGTTTATTTTTCTGTTCTGGGCGGGGTATGCGCTGGCGCAGGAAAGCGGCGCAAAAAAAACGGCTGGGGCGCAGGCCGATGAGATTTTGCGGGGCGCGGGCGTGGATGTCATGACCATCTCGGCCTTTCGCAGCTACATCGGCCAAAAGCTGGCGGCGATGGGATACACGCTGGCGCCGCTGCCCCCTGGCGAAGAAGATTTGGGCATGAGCTTGATTGCGGCCAAAGCAGGCAGGCGCGTCGCCGTTTTTGTGGTGCGCTCTGGCAAGCCGCTCTCGCCGCGCATGGCGCAAGAAGCAAACGCGCTCAAAGCCCGCGCCGGGTGCGATGAAGCGTGGCTGGTCACAAACTCATCGTGCCGCAAAGACACGCGGGCGCTGGCCGCCCAAACCGGCTGCAAGCTGATGGAGCGCGAGGCTCTGGCAGAGTGGCTGACTGGCTCAAAACAAGAATTGTGACTGGACATGCGGCGCATGAAATATCTTGTCTTAATCCTATTTTTGCTGGGGATGTTTGCCCGGCCAGCGGCGGCGCAAACCCCCGCCTCGGCCGTTGGGCAGGGGTGGGCGCATCGCATCCCCATCACCCTGGTGAACGATGGCGCGGAGCTGCGCAGCACGCAAGTGCGGGTGGAGCTGAGCGCGGCCAACTTTGATTTTTCTGAGGCCGCGCCGGATGGCCGCGACCTGCGCGTGGCCGACGAAAACGGCTGGGCGCTGTTGCCGCACTGGATCGAGAGCTATGACCCCGCCGCGAAACGCGCCGTGATTTGGCTGCGGGTGTGGGCCTTCCCGGCGCATTCTCGCAAAACGGTGTTTTTGTATTACGGCAACCCCTCTGCCCAAACCGATGCCAACGGCCCGCACACATTTGAGTTTTTTGACGCTTTTTACGCCGGCGACCCCGCCGACGCGCCCGGCTATTTTGCGCTGGGCGAACCGGTGACCGCGCTGGTAAAAGATCAGGATTGGGAACGCACGCCCCCGCACACGCTGAGCATTGTGGAGCAAAACGCGGATGGATTTAGATACTGGGGTTATTACGGGTTGGTGGAGTGCGGCGGCGTTGGGCTGGCCCGCAGCAACGATCTTAAAATGTGGACAAAATACGCAGGCAACCCGCTGCTCTTTCGCGGCGGCGAGCGTTGGCCCAGCGTGCTAAAAGTGGATCAAACGCTTTACATGGTCGCCGACCGCGATTATTGCGGCACCAGTTATTTGGCCTTGCGCAAAAGCGCCGATGGCCTGAACTGGGGCGATGACGCAGGGTATCTGACATTGGTAAAGCCAGAGCCGGGGATAAAAAACCAAAACGCCAACTTTTTTTATGACCCCGTTGGCAAATTGTTTTATTTGTATTGGTATCGCGGCGGGCCAAACCTGCAGCTTTGGCAAATCCGCGCCCGCAGCGCGGCCACCCCAGAAGGCCTCGCAGACCCATCCACCGAGCAGGTGATTTTGGAGCGCGACACCGAGATTGCCGCGCCCAGCCTGTTTTACCGCGATGGGACGTATTTTTTATCTGCCGAGGTGAACGACCGCGGCTGGATGACCGTGATTTTTGAGGGCAAAACGCCGTTTGGCCCATTTGCGCCGCTGGCGGGCAACCCGGTGATGGGCGACAACCAGGCGTGTTTCTTTCAGCATCAATTTGAAGGCGTTCTGGTTGGCTCGTTGTGCAAAGACACCGGGCCGGGCGGCTGGCAGGTCAACATTCGCACCGCTTCGCTGGATGGCCGCCCAACGTTGCGCACGTTTGACCCATCTCTTTGGGCGGCGCGGGGCAACTGGGCTGTGCAGGCAGATGGGGCGCGGGCGGGCGGGCCAAACGCGCGGCTGATTGGCTCGTGGACAGACGCGGATTACACCGCCGAGGCGCGGGTGCGGGTGATGGAATACACCCCCGGCCAGCGGGTTTGGTCGCTGGGGGCGCGCTCGGATGAGCCGGGCAACGCCATGTATGCGCTCAGCCTTGTCTCGCGCGGGGATGGCGCGTTGAGTTACCTCATCACCAAGACAGACGCAAGCGGAACGCAAACCACGCTGGCCGAGAACAGATACGCCGAGCCGGTGCAAGATGGCTGGTGCGAGGCATCTTTGGCGGCGCAGGGCGGCGCGTTGCGCGGGCGGGTGGTTTGCGCGGGCGCCGTGTATGAGATTGCCGCGGTTGACCCCGGCGCGGCGTTGCCACCGGGGCGGCTGGCTTTGCTGAGCGGGGATGGGGCGCAGGCGCAATTTGCCTGGGCGCGGATGCGCAAAAATGACAACCCGAATATGCGCCAAATTTGGGGCGCGCCGCAAAACGCGGCGGGTCAAAACGGGTCGTGGCTGGGCGTGCGGACAGACCCGGCGCGGGTGTTGGCGCAAAATCCGCCCGCGCATGATGCGCCCGCGCAAGAGGCCATCACTCTGGGCGTGATGGCGCTTGCGGCCGCGGCGGCGGTTGCGCTCAGTGTTTCAAGAAGCCGTCTGCGCTGAGCAAATGTCAGTTTTGGATAAAAATTTTGCGGAATCCGTTCATCCTGAGCGCGACTGCGAGGCACGGTCGAAGGATGGCGTCTCTCATTTGAACCTGATTTTCGTTGCGCAGCCGCCCTTCGACTACTCGCCTCGCTCATCCGTTCACCCTGAGCTTATCGAAGGGTCAGGGCGAACGGAACTAAAGTTTTTGCAATCTGCATTCTTTGGGCGGCAAAAATCGCTCATTGAACTTATTCGTAAATTGATGTTAAACAATCATCCTTCCACAAAAATATGAGCCCAAAAGTGGCCGCGGTGAGCCGCGATGACAAACACCGTTTTAGTAAGAAAAATGTGGGGCGCATCCGGCTGGTGGAGGGGTTGGGCGTGGAAGGCGACGCGCACAAAGGCACAACTGTGCAGCATCGCTCGCGGGTGGCCAAAGACCCATCGGCCCCAAACTTGCGCCAGGTGCATTTGATTCACGAAGAGCTGTTTGCGGAGATGGCCGCGCTGGGCTACGCCGTTCGCGCGGGCGATCTGGGTGAGAACATCACCACGCGCGGGCTGGATGTGCTGGCCTTGCCGCGTGGGGCGCGTTTGCACATTGGGCAGAGCGCCATCGTTGAAATTACCGGGCTGCGCAACCCGTGCGTTCAAATTGACCGCTTTGCGCCCGGTTTGATGCAGGCCATGCTGGGCCGCGACGAGCAAGGCAAACTCACGCGCAAATGCGGGGTGATGGGTGTTGTGCTGGCGGGCGGCGAGGTGTTGATTGGCGATGAGCTTCGTGTGGAGTTGCCGCCTCATCCCCACGAAGCTTTGCAAGTTGTTTAGCCGCTAGGCGCATTTAGACCTCACAGACCTCACAGGTCATGCCCAACATAGTTGGGGCGAGACCTGTGAGGTCTAAGGCGGCGCTTGCGTTACCAACCCGCCGCAACGCCGCGCATGGTGGAAGGCACAAATGCGCGGAAAGGCTTGGCCTGCGCACGCCAATATGCCAGCAGATTGAGCAAAGCCTGCGGCGGGTTTTGCGGCGCGGTTTGGTGCGCCTGATCAAATTGGCTCACCCCGTGACATGACCCGCACACGCGAATCTCGCCGGGCTGAAACGTGAGCCAGTAGCGCTCTCTCACCACCGCGCTGTTTGCGTCTGTCAGTTGCCAGGTCATGGCGCGGTTGGCGGGCACAAACGCGGCGGCGCTGCCATCGGGCGCAAGCATCACGGTGCTGGTGGGGCCGCTGCTGGGCGGGGTGATGGCAACTGCGGCGGGGTCATGCAGATACTGCGCCAGCACGCGCCGTCCGGGGTTGGGTGTCTGGCTATATCCACCGGTCCATCCGCGCAATTGGTCTGCTTGGAAGAGTTGCAGGTAGCCCACATCATAGATTTTGCCGGTGCCAGTGAGCGTTTGCGTGCCGGTGATGCCATCTCTTGCCACGCGCAAGCGATACGGCTGCTGAAAGTCAAAATCATCGCGGGTGGTGGCGTTGCGCACCACGGCCAAAGCCAAATTGTTCTGGCGCAGATAATCGCGCAGCATCGCCTCGTTGATTCCGGCTTGCGCCAAAATTTGTTGTTCTGGTGTTTCCAGCGCGGCAGGCGCGGGCGTGGGCCGCGCGCGGGGGCGCAGCTCAACCGGGTTCAGCTCCCACAAATTGCCAGAAAAAGAGACCAAAACATCCGGCGTCCACCAACTCACCGTTTTGCTAATGCCGCTGGTGAGCGCGGGGCCAGCCACCCAGGTTGTGCCGCTAATGACCATTTGCTTGAGCCGAAAGTCGTAGCGCGAGAGCGTGGGGTCGCCGTTGCCGCCATCTTGTCGTGTCTCTGGCGTGTGCACGGCGATCAACGTCCCATCAGAAAGAGGGGTTGGCTCGCGGTAATGCCCGGTGTGGCCGGGCGGCGGCGGGTTGCCATCGCCCACGCTCACCCGCGTGGCGGGGTCGGTCACGTAGCCGATGGCAATGTGATCGGCATCCAGCCCGGGCGGGGAGGTGACGCTGATGATTTGCCCGCTGGCGTGCGCGCCAAACTCTGGCGAATCTGTGCCGTAATACGCGCCGGGGTGGAGCGGGTCTTCTTTGATTTGGAAGAAATTGCCGATGGCCTTGGTGTTAAAGCGGCTGAGTTGGCCGTAATAATCAAACACGTTGGCATCATCGGTGAGGGCGGATGGAATATAGCTGCTCAGGTCGTGCCGCCCCAGATGGTTGAGGATTTCGCCGCCCGTGCCGTCCTCGTTGATTGTCCACGGGAAAAATTGGTTAAAGGTGTGCCCCGCCAAATTTGTCCCGGCCAGCAGGTCGTTGCGGCAGGTGCGCGGTTCGGGGAAGATTTCGGTGCGGTCGGGGTTGGTGGTGGTGTAGGTTGCGCTGGCCGATTCATCGCTGTAATTGAATGTGCCATACGCCGCGCCGGTGTAGCAGTTTGAGCCGGGCGTGTCGCCATCGGCCTGCTGGTCGCGCTGGAGGTGATCCCATTGGGTGAAGAACACGCGGCCAAAACTGTCTATGCCGGGCGAGAAGTCTCCGCTGGGGGCATGGTTTAGCAGGGTGAGGGCGCCGCTGGCGGGGTTGAACTTCCACACCCCGCTCACGGTGGGGGCCAGCTCGTATTCATCACGCTGGGGGTAAAGATGCGCCGCGCCGTTGCGTGGGCGGTCGCTGGTAAAAATAATTTGGTCATCACTGGCGTAGATGGGGCTGATGTTGTTGAAGCCCGCCGGCTGGTTGGGCACTTTTGTAATCACGGGCGTATCCGCTGGCCCCAGGCCGGTGATCTCGTAAATTTGCCAGCGCCAATTGTTGAGGTTGGCGTAATCGTATTGCCAGCGCGGCGCGCCAATCACCATGCTAAACACCGCCTTTGTGCCATCCCAAGAGGGCGATGGGTCTCGCACGGCGATGGCGGTTGTGGTTTGCAGCCCGGTGCTGCCCAGCCCCGCGGCCTGGGTCAGGTTTTTGGTTGACCCATCCGGGTAGCGAATCCACAAATCGCCACCGCGCCCCACGTCATCCATGCCCGGTTTGTGGTTGCCAAAGGTAGAGGCGATGGTGGCAAAGTCGGCGCGGATGGGCACTTGCGAGACAAATAAGACGGGGTATGCCGTGCCCGGCGCGGTGGGCGCGGTTTTTGCGCCAGCGGGCAGGCTCAGCGCCATCAACCCAGCGCACAACGCAAGGTGTGAAAAAGCAAGGTGTGGTCTCATGCGCATGGTGATACATCGGGATGCCGGGCAAGTCAATACCCAAACTGATACAAGAATGTAGCCAAAAATGGGCTGGACGCGCGGATGAAAAGATACCAGCTTATTTCCTGCTTTGAAATGAGCCGATGCCCCTTTTATTTAATTAACGCGAGTTCGGGATAAGGAATCTTGTAATTTCATTCTTGATGTAAGAGCGAAAAACAGAATTTATTGGTCCGTTCGCCCTGACCCTTCGATAAACTCAGGGTGAACGGATGAGCGAAGCGAGCAGTCGAAGGGCAATCATTCAATAAAATCAAAACATAAGTTGAACAATCATCCTTCGACTGCTCCTGCTCGTTCCTCGCAGTCGCGCTCAGGATGAACGGGTTCCTCAAAGACTCCTTATCCCGAACTCACGTTAATTAACAGAAGTGAGATAGCAAAGGATTGCTAAATTGGCAAATAACCCCAAACGTAATTTTCAAATTTAAGGCAGATATGGAATTGCTTCCTCCCCTAATATGTCTACCCATTTAATCATGGGGCGTGACCTTGCAGTGGCAAATAAAAGCTTGTTTAATTCCCCCCGTCTGTCAACATAACCCACCAGATTAAGCGCCTTGCTTGTCCTATTGGCCCCCTCAATATTATCAAATTCAATACCTACATCATTACAAAGAATTTCTAGCTCATCTGATTTGAAGTTTTTGGAAAGGGCATCTCGTAGTTTTACTTGAAGGCTATGCGAGAAGCCGCCTTTTGGAGGTGGAGGAGGGACGTGATACCTAGGTAAGGGTAGGCCGTCATTTTCGGCCATTCTTTCAGGACGCTCAGGGTTGATATGGTTTGACTCATCAATTAAAGACTGAAGAAACTCGGTCAATGCTTGTGTTTTATCACTATACCCAGTGAGATTGATAACACGGATATGCCTTTGCTTGAGATCATCTATCTCATTTGGGTCAGCATCAAAGAAAACCGCGTATCCTGTTCTTTGTAAAGGCGCGAAAGCTTCACCTAAACGGTCCCAAAGCTGGTTAAAAAATGGATCCTGAAGACTATAACCCACAAATAAAGCTGTTTTTGATATTAGCTCGTTGCGTACTCTAGCAAGAATTTCTGAATGGGAATCCAACAAAGTATTGAAATCGCGTGATGTAATTACTAAAGATTCAGGCTGTTCTAAGTCGCCACATATTTTCACGACTTTTGTTTGGTCGTCGCGCCATAAAGGAAGCTGCGATTCCCCAATGATGACCTGCCTGCGAATACGATCTCGCTTTAATGCTTCTTCCAACAAATTGTCGTAGTTTGTTGTAAAGAAAATTTTACTGGGAAGAGCGACCAAAACTTTGTGCGCAGGTGAGGGGTCTAGCGAAGTGGTATCCAACTTGTCTTGAAAATGCCGAATAAGTCTTGCGCGACCATTTAGGTTTTCATAGCGTTGTGCGGCATCTAACAACTTTTGAGCAGTAATATCTTGTGGAGAGGGCAAGCGGTATTCAACAGCCTCTGCCAAAGGTTTAATGAGTTCATACCACCCAGGCAGGCTTGCACCAATCGAAACACCCGCTCCGACGAATATAACAGCGTTTCCGGTTTTGAAATCATTCTTGAGGTTATTGAGATCGGTATTGTGGATCATTTTGTTTCGCCTTATCCAGTGTGTCTTTTAAGTCTGATTTCTTGGAAATAATGTGTGAATGTAGCTCATCAAGACGATTTTGCCTTTCCATAAACGAGCATAAATCCCTCGCAAAGGAGGAAAGACTCTCCGAGTCTAAATTCTCGTGGTCAACATTAAGATAAAAACATATTTCTTTTAGCTCGTCTTGCGAAAAACGCAACATCAGAACGTCCCTAATAGCTCTACGATAAGTTGAAGTGTCAATTCTTTCTCGAAACGAGATTTTCTCTGTAAAAGTTTCTCCCAAGGCCGATGCAAATAAATTGCCGGCCTGATTCACATATTCGAGCTTCTTAATTGCAAAACTCCATGCATCTTCCTTTTTTAGGATATCAGGTCTTTGATCGTAAATAAAATATACAAATGATGCGAAAACGCTACGCTGTTTTAGATAAATAATCAATTCGCGACATTTTCCTGCAACCCCTCCCCCCCGGACCTCTTCTAAGTTCACGCCAAAATTTGAGCATAGTTGATCAAGATCCATTTCATTTAGATTGCTAACCATCTGCCGTCTAACAAAAACCTCAACGTTGTCCTTGCCGATTTCTTCAGGAGAAACAACAGACTTAACCAAGATCAACTTATCAACTTCGCCTAAAAGACCTTTTATTATTAAATCTTTGGTTTGTCCAAAATTTTCAGAGTCTTGGCCTAAATCGAAGCAAAGAGTTTTCAATTCTTCCAAATCATAACCGGCATTTAACGCTACATATATTTGGCTGTTTAAATCAAAAAGACTATTTTGAGGCTTCCAATAAGCTATTAATAGCTTTAGGTTATTCAGCTTTTCTTTTCTTTGAAAAAACCGAACTATTGAGTGTGCAACTTGCGAGCGATTTTCTCTAAATGACCTTTTCCATCCTTTAAAAACATCATTGAAATGAGAAGCCAAATTGTCTGCTTCTTCTAAACTGAAATTCTGCTTAAATGCTGTATAGCATTGAAACATTTCAGAGTCGGAGGAAACTGAAATTCCATGACAAACATCGGGACGTTCGGCATTGATAATGCCAACTAACTTATCTAGCTCACCTTCTTTCAGGCATAAAGACAATAAAGCTATAATTTTTGCATCCTTCCCTCCTTGAGGCAAATTATCGAATTCAACGCCCAATCGCATACAAATCAGTTTAATTTCTGAAAGATCAAATCGGCTTTGCAAAATTTTAAACAATACTTGTCTAGATAAGGGATATAAAAGCCAGAAAGCTCGGACAAAGGCTTCTGCAGTGACTACAGAAAAGGCAGATTCTGTTTCAAATAAAAAATGGGGGTCTGAAGGCAAGGTAAATTTGTACTTATTTTTGTGTTTATTGGGAGTGAAACTTGTTGGCTGCAAAAATTCATAAAGAATTTTTATCAACTCGTTGATGTTGAGTGATTGTTCAATGCGCCAATTGAGCCAATGCCTAACAAATTCACGATTATTGATGGTGGGGTGCAAGGCACTTATTAATAAAACAATAAAGTCCTTTGAGCTTATATCTAACACTGAAATGGATTGAAAAATCAATTTCTGATCATCATTACTAATAATTTTGCCCTCTCGCTCAAAATCTTCAACTCCTTGTTTAAGGATATACACCGCGTTCAATCTTGCCCTATCCTCATCAGTAAGCCATTCACCAACTTTTGCCGCCAATCGGTCATGAGCTAATTCAAAATAACCGTTGTCAAGAACACGCACAATACGAGCGTTTTGAAGCTTTCTCAATAATTGCTCTGTTTCTGTCTGACTTAACTCTTTTGCATAAGCTACACGCTTAAAAACATCTTTTGAGCTTAGGGGGATTTTTGTTCGCCTTGGGGTGATTAAAGATTTAAGAATAATTTTTGCTTTTTGCTGCTCCTCGCCTTCGTTTAGATTTAATAAAGCATCATTTAAATATCTTTCAAGAATACTCTGAGTTCCACCTAATGCCTCAAAATCTGCCAAGTGAATTTTCTTTTTAGACTTGAAAAGTTTATACAGGGTAGAACATATGATTTGCAGTTGAGCAGGGTCAAACTCGGTTTTCTCAAGATCATTCAATAATAAATCCGTCAAATCTGGGGCAAATGTAAATTTAAATAATTTTGCAGGCTCATTAATCGCTTGTTTAGTTTGCGCCCTGCCCAATGGGCCCAATAAAAAGCGATTTGCTTTTTGGCCCAAATCCTTAAGTTGAACATTTGACATCAACTCTTCCCACTGGCCAACGTATTCATAACGAAGACACACTAAAAGGTGAAAATCTCGGTTACTGGGATTCTTCGCCAGTGATTCTGCAAAAGCTTTTTGTTGTTCAACTCTGAGATCACGAGTAAACAGTTCCTCTGCCTGATCGAAGATGACAATTGATTTCTTATTGTCTACCCCCCCAACATAGTTGCCAAAGTCTTGAATGCCTTGTTTTGTTTCAGATATCCTGAAATAGTAAACAGACCAACCTTCAGCTTCTAATCGTGGGATGATCCCCGCTTTTAATAATGACGTTTTTCCTCTACCAGAAGGGCTGCTGAGGATATTGATTCGATTTGCCTTTATCTGACTGACTAACTCCAAGGATTCTGTCTCACGTCCAAAATAAATTCGACGATCTTTAGCCTCAAAATAATTTAGAAACTTATAAGGACCTTCTGAAGGCAATGGCAATGATGCGACCTGCGCATGATATGTTTGATTTTTGCCTACACTTGACTCTAAAGTGCTTACAAGTTTTTCTAAGGTTAATAGAAAATCTTCACTCTCAAGGTCTATCGGGATAATTTTCTGTGTGTCTGGGGCGCGGCTTTTAAGATAGGAGGAGGCATTGCCACAAACAATAAAAGGAGGTTTTACTTCCGCTTTAAGGTTCTTGGCAATTTCTGGATAAAGCGATGATAGCAAGCTGTCATCATCAAATTCTTCTGGTGTGATGCCTAAGAATATACAGGTCTTTCCGCTTAGATCATTCTTTAAATAAGTAATAAGAGAGTCTTTTTTTGAGCGAAGACCTCCATATCCAGATTTGGTTACAACCAAACTTTTGGGTTTGGTTGGCAAACCTAACAGATGAAATACCTTCTTTTGCTTGGATAATCCTGAACGCAAATCACCATCATCTGTGTAGTAACTACAAGATATTTTCTCTTGCCGAAAAGCACTCTTGATCCTTGAATCATATGCTGTTGAATAAATTGTAGAAACAGATAGATGAGCTAAGGCGATATGAGCAGGACATATTTCAGCATCATCATTTATTTCTGCACTCACCATTTGCGCTATCTCATCAAAGTTTATTTTGAGATCTTTATATTCAGGGAATCGTGGGGAGCGTTTGTCAAACCCGTGCCACAAGATAAAAGCTACATCTTCTCCTTTTGAGACCTCTCTTACCAAATCATCAGGTATTACATTCCATCTTGTCATATATTTCTCCGGCACTTGGTTTTATTCGTTTCATAGACACCCCGTGATTGCATTAAAGTATACGACGAATCGACGATTTTTCCAAAACAACCTGTCCGACAGGTCATTGTTTGCGTTATTGACAGCGCTGCCCCGCCTCGTTACAATCTGCCCAGTTTTAAGCATGGCGTACGTTGTTGTGGTCGTCCTTATTAGTGCGCTCCTCGTCCTTAGCGGCTTGGAGCAACATTCGTTTGGGATGGCAACGCAGCGCGCCTGATGCAGATTTAAAAGCCAGAACTCTGAAAGAGCCTTCCTGAACAAGCGGGAAGGCTCTTTTTTGTTGGCGCAAGCAAGGCAAACACTATGTGAGCAATGACGGAAGACGGAAGGCGGAAGACGGCGCAAAAACAGCCGTTATCCGTCTTCCGTCTCCCGTCTAAAAAATCAAAAGGAGCAGAATGAAGTTAACCGGCGCGCAGATCCTGTGGGAAAGTTTGATCCAACAGGGCACAACTGTTTTGTTCGGGTATCCCGGTGGCGCAACGCTGCCAGCGTATGACGCGCTTGTGGATTACACCGACCGCATTCATCATGTTTTGGTGCGGCACGAGGAGAACGCCGCGCTGGCCGCCGACGCGTATTACCGCGCCACGGGCCGCGTGGGCGTGTGCATGGCGACCAGCGGCCCCGGCGCCACCAACCTGGTCACCGGGCTGGCAAACGCAATGATGGATTCCGCCGCAGTGGTCGCCATCACCGGCCAGGTGGCGTCTCAACTGGTGGGCAGCGACGCCTTCCAGGAGACAGACGTGACGGGCGTGACGCTTCCCATCACCAAGCACAATTATTTGGTGCAAGATGTGAGCGAGCTGGCGCAGGTTTTGGCCGAGGCGTTTTACATCGCCAAAAGCGGGCGGCCCGGCCCGGTGCTGGTGGACATTTGCAAAGATGTGCAGCAAAAATCTACCGATTACACGCCGGTGACCAACGTGCAGTTGCGCGGCTACCGGGCCATCAAGCCGTTTGGCAAACAAGACACGCGCCGCCTTTTGGTTGAGGCGTCTGAGATGATTGACCACGCCAAGAAGCCGGTGATTCTGGCGGGGCAGGGCATTAAGCACGGGCAGGCGCACGAGGAATTTAAGACGTTTGTGGAAAAGAGCGGCATCCCGGTGGCGACCACGCTGCTGGGCATTGGCGTGCTGGATGAGGATCATCCGCAAAACCTGCGCATGATGGGCATGCACGGCGAGGCGTATGTGAACCACGCCATCGCCAACGCCGATTTGCTGATTGCGCTGGGGATGCGGTTTGATGACCGCGTGACCGGCAACCTGAAAATGTATGCCAAACACGCCCGCGTGATTCACATTGATATTGACGCGGCGGAGATTGGCAAGAACGTTCCGGCAGATGTTGGCATTGTGGGCAACGTGAAGGATTTGTTGCCGCAACTGACCGATTTGATTGAGCCAAAGAAGCAAGAGCGCTGGATGGAGCAGATCAATGAGTGGCGGGCCGACACCAAAGATCACGATGTGATGCAATATGATTTGCCGGATGACATGCTGCTTGCGCCGCAGGTGATCCGCGCAATTTGGGAAGAGACCGAGGGCAACATCACGGTTTGCACCGATGTTGGGCAGCATCAAATGTGGGAGACGCAATACTTCCAGCATCGCAAGCCAAACCAGCTCATCACCAGCGGCGGTCTGGGCACGATGGGGTACTCGCTCCCGGCGGCCATCGGCGCAAAGTTTGGCCGCCCGGATGATGAGGTGTGGGCCATTGCAGGCGATGGCGGCATCCAAATGGCGACCCCCGAAATGATGACCATCATTCAGGAAGGGCTGGACATCAAGATAGCGGTTATCAACAACCATTATTTGGGGATGGTGCGGCAATGGCAAGAGTTGATGCACGGGCGGCGGTATAGCTCGGTGTCAATGGTCTCGCCAAACTTTGTCAAGCTGGCCGAGGCGTATGGGATTTGCGGCTTCCGCGCCACAACCGTCAAGGAAGCGCGAGAGGCGATCCGCCAGGCGCGGGCGCACAATGGCCCCACCCTGATTGAGTTTGTGGTGGAGCAGGAGACCAACGTGTTCCCAATGATTCAGCCCGGCAAGGCGCTGGATGAAATGACCCGCCGACCCGTTCAACCCGCCGCGCTGGGCGGAGGGATGGAAGGATTGAAGTAAGACGGAAGACGGAAGACGAATTAGACGATAGACCATAGACAATGGACGATAGGGATATGGCGTTCAAGTTTGAGAAATTAGAGGTTTGGCAGAAGGCGATGGAATATACCGATTTGGTATATGAGCTATCCGCGCTTTTTCCGCGTGAAGAAGAGTTCAACCTCAAGTCTCAAATGCGCCGAGCCGCAACGTCCATCCAATTAAACATTGCCGAAGGGTCAACAGGCCAGACCGACGATGAGCAAGCCCGATTTCTAGGTTTGGCCGTTCGTTCGCTTTATGAAACAGTGGCTTGTTTGCATCAGGCTATTCGGCGCAAGTTTTTAGTTGATACATCACTTGCCCAGGCGCGAGTTTTGTACCAGCAGGCAGAAACGCTGGCAAAAATGATTCAAGCCATGAGAGGCGCCATCGCGCCGGACAAAAAATGGATTCGTGAAACGCAGGCTGAATATATCGTTGAAGTGCGAGAAGAACTGAACGATGCGGAATGGGCATCGTCCATCGTCCGTCGTCCATCGTCAAATCAAGGAGATCAAAATGCTAATTGACAGAGCAGAAGCGCGTAAGAACCCCACCAAGCATACGCTGGTGGCGCTGGTAGAGAACAAACCGGGCGTGTTGAACCGCGTGTCGTCGCTGTTCCGCCGCCGCAACTTTAATATTGAGAGTTTGGCCGTTGGCGAGACCGAGGATCCCACCGTGTCTCGCATGACGATTGTGGTGGATGCCAGCAAGACCAACGCCGCGCTGGTGGAGCGCAACTTGTACAAGCTGGTCAATGTGATTGATGTGCAAGACCTGACCACCGCGCCCAGCATCGCCCGCGAGCTGGCGCTGATTAAGGTGCGCGTGAATGATCCGCAAAAACGCGGCGAGTTAAAGCAGGTGGCAGACATGTTCCAAAGCAAAGTGGTGGATGTCGCCAAGGAATCCGTCATCATTGAGGTGACGGGCGAGGAAGACAAGGTGGACTCCATCTTGCGCGTGCTGCACGATTACGGCATCATGGAAGTGGTGCGCACAGGCCGCATTGCAATGGCGAGAGGGTAATTTGAGACGGAGGACGGAAGACGGGAGACGGTTTTAGCCGTCCTCGGTCTTCCGTCTCTCGTCAAATTCAATTTAACAAAAAGGAAAATAATGTCAGCAAAAGTTTATTACGAGAAAGACGCCGACCTTGACTTGCTCAAGGACAAGACCGTTGCCATCATTGGGTTTGGCTCGCAGGGGCACGCCCACGCGCTGAACCTGAAGGACAGCGGGGTGAATGTGGTGGTGGGTTTGCAAGAGACGAGCAAAAGCCGCGAGAAGGCGGCCAACGCCGGCCTCAAGGTCATGTCGGTGGATGAAGCCGCGCAGGCCGCGGATTTCATCATGATGCTGGTGCCCGATGTGCCCGCCGCGCAAATTTATGCCGAGCATATTGCGCCGTACATGAAGAAGGGCAAGACGCTCATGTTCGCGCACGGCTTCAACATTCACTTTGGGCAAATTGTCCCGCCAAAAGATGTGGATGTGTGCATGGTCGCGCCGAAGGGGCCGGGGCATTTGGTGCGCACCACCTACCAGGATGGCGGCGGTGTGCCGTGTCTGGTCGCAGTGCATCAGGGTGGCACACGGGCGCTGAAGAACGCCCTGGCCTATGCGCGCGGCATTGGCGGCGCGCGGGCGGGCGTCATCAAAACCAGCTTTAAGGAAGAGACTGAGACCGACTTGTTCGGCGAGCAGGTTGTGTTGTGCGGCGGTGTTTCGCATTTGGTCAAGGCCGGGTTCGAGACGCTGGTTGAGGCGGGCTATGCCCCAGAGATGGCCTACTTTGAGTGCATGCACGAGCTTAAGCTGATCGTGGACTTGATGTATCGCGGCGGGTTGAACTTTATGCGATACAGCGTGAGCGACACCGCCGAGTGGGGCGATTACGTGAGCGGCCCGCGCATCATCAAAGATGGCACGAAGAAGGAGATGCAGAAGATCCTGACCGAGATTCAGAACGGCAAGTTTGCCAAGAACTGGATTGAGGAGAACAAGAAAGGCCGCCCGAACTTTAACGCCATGCGCAAGCGCGATATTGATCATCCGGTGGAGAAGACCGGCCTCAAGCTGCGCCGCATGATGCCGTGGCTCAACCCACGCGAAGTGAAACCGGGAGCGGGGGGGGCGTAAAAAACGCGACGGAAGACGGGAGACTGAAGACGGATTGGTCGTCTCCCGTCTTCCGTCCTCCGTCTCTATGTCAATCAACCAGCCGCTTATTCTTTTGGACAGAGTCAACGTCGCCATAAACGGCGCGGAGATTCTGCGAGACATCACCTGGCAAATGAAGCGCGGCGAGAACTGGGCGATTTTGGGCGGAAACGGCGCGGGCAAAAGCACATTTTTGCGCCTGGTTCGCGGAGAAATTTGGCCTGCGCCGGTGAACGGCGGATTACGCATGTATGGTTTTGAAAACACACCCACGCCCAGCCCCATCGGCATAAAAAAGCGGATGAGGCTGGTGAGCGCCGAACAACAGGCGCGCTATTTGCGCCAGCACGAGTGGCAGCTCACCGCGCGGGATATTGTGTTTACCGGTTTTCATGACAGCGAAGTGGTGTGGCAAAAGCCCACCCGCGCCCAATCCAAAGTGGTGGATGAAACGTTGGATATGCTGGGCATTGCGTCGCTGGCGAACACCCATTTTAAGAAAATGTCTCAGGGGCAACTGCGCCGCGCATTGATTGGCCGCGCGTTGGTGAGCAACCCCGAAGTATTGGTGCTGGATGAGGTGTGCGTGGGGTTGGATGCGGCCTCGCGCAGGCACATTTTAGACATCATCCAGCAGGCCGCCGAGCGCGGCACACAAGTGCTGATGACCACGCACCGCAAAGATGAACTCGTGCCGGCCATCAGCCATGTGATGGAGTTGAAAGAGGGGCGAGTTGAGCGAATTGAAGATAGACGGAAGACGGAGGACGGCAGACGGAACGCCCTGTCCCAAGCCGTCTTCCGTCTTCCGTCTTCCGTCTCGGACGCCAGGCCTCTCATTGAAATCTCCAACGCCAGCGTGGCTTTGAACGAAGGCGCGGACGTGGTGCTGCGCGGGGTGAACTGGCGGATGAATGAGGGGGAGCATTGGCTGACTACCGGCGACAACGGCGTGGGCAAAAGCACGCTGCTCAAGCTCATTTTGGGCGAGTTGTGGCCCGCGCATGGCGGGAGCATTGCGCGGTTTGGCGAGCGCGATTTTCGCAATGTGTGGGAGATCAAAAAACGCATCGGCTATGTGAGCGCAGACCTTCAGGCGCGGTATTTTGTGGATGTGAGCGCCGAGGATGTCATCGCGTCGGGGTTCTTTGCCAGCGTGGGCTGGCTGCAACCCACATCGCGCAAGCAAAATGCCCGCGTGGATGAGTTGATTGACCTGTTTGGCCTGCGCCCGCTGGCAAAGCGCAGCATTTTGGAGATGAGCTACGGGCAGGCCCGCAAGGTGCTGGTGGCCCGCGCTCTGGCAAATTCTCCGCGCATTCTTATTTTGGATGAGGTTTTTGATGGCCTTGACGCGCATTTCCGCGCCGAACTGGTGGAGATTTTGGAGCGCGTGGCTGCGCCAGCAGCGCTCTGGCCGCGGCCCAACGAGTTGGACGGAGCGACCGGAGCGCTTGGCACAAGCATCATCCTCGTCGCCCATCACGAGGCCGACATTTTGCCGTGCATCACGCATCGCATGACGATTGCGGATGGGCGGGTGGTGAAGTTGGAAGAAAGAATTGTTTCTGATGCAATCAGCCCATCCCCGGCACCTCACAAAGGGAGGAGAGATGAACCCACCCCCAACCCCTCCCGGCGGGAGGGGAGTAACTCGGCTTCCCCCCTCCCTTTGGGAGGGGCTGGGGGTGGGTTTAAGCGCGGAGGTGATTTGTAATGAATACCCCAAAGCGAAACCGCGCCTTAAGCGAGAAAACCTTGTCTCACGCTCGAGAATTGCGCCGCAACATGACACCCGCGGAGAGAATCTTGTGGAAGCATTTGCGAGCGCATAATCTGGCGGGTTTTAAGTTTCGCAGGCAACACCCCATTGGAGATTTCATCACGGATTTTTGTAGTGTTGAGAGCGGGCTGGTGATTGAAATTGATGGTGATACACACGCAGGACGAGAACAGCAAGACGCATGGCGAACCGCGCAGATTGAATCGAAAGGATATCGTGTGATTCGATTTACGAATGAGGATGTGCATCAGCGATTGGCAGGCGTGCTGGAGGAGATTTTGAAGGCGTGCGCGCATGCCCACCCCCAACCCCTCCCACCGGGAGGGGGGAACACAACGTGGAATGCCTCCCTCTACGACACCAAGCACAACTTTGTGTATAAGTTTGGCGAGGATGTGCTGGACTTGCTGGAGATTGCGCCCGGAATGCGCGTGCTGGATGTGGGCTGCGGCACGGGTTACCTGACCGCCAAGCTGACCGAGCGGGGGGCGCAGGTGGTGGGGCTGGACAATTCCATCAGCATGATTGATAAGGCGCGGGCGGCCTACCCGAATGTGCAATTCATCGCCGCAGATGCCAGCGACTTTAGCGTGGAGACGCCGTTTGACGCGATTTTTTCCAACGCGGCGCTGCACTGGGTGCTGCGGGCCGAAGAAGCCGCGCGGTGCATGGTGATGGCGCTGCGCCCGGGCGGGCAATTTGTGATTGAGATGGGCGGCAAAGGCAACGTGAGCCGCATGTTTGGCGCGATCCGCGATGCCGTGCGCGAGACCACCGGCGCAGAATTGACCTTGCCCTGGTATTTCCCATCGGTTGCGGAATACGCCGGTTTGCTGGAAAAGTATGGGATTGAAACACGCGTGGCTTGGCTGTTTGACCGCCCAACGCCGCTGGAAGGCGAGGATGGCGCGCGCAACTGGTACGCCATGTTCGGTGGGTCGCTGCTCAAAGAGTTAAGCGCGGATGAGCGCGAGAAAGCCATCACCCAAGCCGAGCAAACCCTGCGCCCGACTATGTTTAAGGATGGTGTTTGGCAGGCGGATTACCGAAGGTTGCGAATAGTTGGTGTAAAGAAGTGAGTCGTTGTATTGGGTATTGGGTAAGAGCGCTTGCGTTACCCAATACCCAATACCCAATAAAAAATATCATGGATCAAAATCACGTTTTAATTTTTGACACGACCTTGAGAGACGGCGAGCAATCGCCGGGCGCAACGCTGAACTTGGCGGAGAAGTTAGAGGTGGCACGGCAGCTTGCGCGGCTTGGCGTGGATATCATCGAGGCCGGGTTTGCCATCGCCAGCCCAGGAGATTTTGAATCTGTGAGCCGTATCGCGCAAGAAGTGGGGCAGAGCGAGGCCGCGCCGGTGATCGCATCTTTGGCGCGGGCGAACAAAAAAGATATTGACGCGGCGTGGGGCGCGGTGCAATGGGCCAAAAAGCCGCGCATTCACACCTTTTTGGCAACCAGCGATATTCATCTGGAATACAAGCTCAAAATGAGCCGCAACGACTGCATTGAGCAGGTGGGCGAGATGGTGCAATATGCGCGGGCGCTGTGCGGCAACATTGAGTTCAGCCCGGAGGACGCAGGGCGTAGCGACCCGGCCTTTTTGTATGAGGTGCTGAACGTGGCGGTGCAGGCCGGGGCGACCACGCTCAACATCCCGGATACGGTGGGCTATTTGACCCCCGCGGAATACGGCGCGTTGATTGAGGGCATCATCAAAAACGTGAAGGGCATTCAAGAGCAGGGCGTCATCATTAGCGTGCACTGCCATGATGACTTGGGGATGGCCACCGCCAACACGCTGGCTGGGATCAAGGCCGGGGCGCGGCAGGCCGAGGTCACCATCAACGGAATTGGCGAGCGGGCGGGCAACACCAGCTTGGAAGAGGTGGTGATGGCGCTCAAGACGCGGCCACAATTCTTCACCGGGCCATACACAAAAATTGACGCCACTCAACTGGTGCGCACCAGCAAGATGGTGAGTTCGCTCACCAGCATCCCGGTGCAGCCCAACAAAGCCATCGTGGGCGCAAACGCCTTCGCGCATGAGGCGGGCATTCATCAGGATGGGATGCTGAAGAACGCGCTCACCTACGAAATCATGCGCCCGGAAAGCGTGGGCTGGAACAGCACCAATTTGGTCTTGGGCAAGCATAGCGGGCGCGCCGCGCTGTCTGACCGGCTGAAGACGATGGGCTACGAGCTGACGCGCACCGAGCTGGACAAGGCGTTTGACCGCTTCAAGGCGTTGTGCGACAAAAAGAAAGTGGTGAATGACGCCGACCTGGAAGCGCTGCTGACCGATCAATTTGAGGCGCTGGAGAACGACGTGTGGAAGATGGACGAATGTAACGTGACGACCGGCACGGGCAACACGCCGGTGGCCTCGATGAGCTTGATTGATGAGGAAGGCGAAACGCACAAAGACGCCGCGCTGGGCAACGGCCCGGTGAACGCGCTGTGCAACTGCGTCAACCGCATCACGGGCACAAACGCGCAACTGCTGGAGTTTCACGTTCACGCCGTGACCGAGGGAATTGACGCCATCGCCAACGTCACCATCCGGGTGGAGATGGCCGACGCGGACGGCAAGAAACTGGTGTTTAGCGGGCGCAGCGCAGATACGGATACGCTGGTCGCCACGAGCAAAGCGTATCTGGCGGCGGTGAACAAGGGACTGCGGCGTGTGGGCGGGCAGAAGGCTGGCGAGAAAAAGGAAGCGATTTAGGGATGCTGAATGCAGAAAGGAGCAGTTGACGAAGTATTACTTTTCTGGTATTACTTTTTATCATGCAGGCAAAAACACACAAGGCACACCGTTTGACGATCAAAGGACAGATTACGGTTCCTAAAGCAGACAGAGATGCTTTGGGCTGGTCTCCTCGCACAAAGGTGATCTTTGTACGCAAAGATGGCGGCTTGTTAATGCTTCCTGAGACTAACAAGCGAGATTTTGGCGCTGAATTTGTTGACCGATGGGAAGGCAAAGGGAATCATCGCATGACAACAAATGAAATAATGGCTATGACGCGCGGTGAGGATTAAGTTCATGAAAATTAAAGCCGAAAGAAGCCATCACTTTAATGCCAAAGGACAAATTACAGTGCCAAAAGCCCTGCGCAATATGATGGGTTGGACAACGACCACGACTTTGGTGCTGATCCAAGAACATGATGGAATAAGGGTTATTTCGGACAAGCAACAAGAAGGTGTCAGCTCGCTTGCGCTAAATAAAAAAGCGAAAGGCACAAACAAAAGCGCCTGACACAAATTTAGTGGAACAAACAAGACCCGACAAGATCCGACAAGACACAAAGATGGTTTTAGTTGATAGCAATATTCACATAGACTTTCTTAACCAAGACCCTGTTTGGTTGGAATGGTCTAAAAAACAGCTTGCGCAATCCAGAAGACAAGGGTTGCTGATTGTTAATCCAATTATTTATGCCGAACTTTCTAATGCGTTCGACACACAGAAAGAGCTGGATGACTATTTCTCGCCTGATAACTTTTCTCGTCTAGCCTTGCCTTGGAACGCCGCGTTTCTGGCGGGCCGCGCATTCAGGGAATATCGCAAAAAAGGTGGAGTTAAGACCGCGCCATTGCCCGATTTTTATATTGGAGCGCACGCGCTGGTGGAAGGATTGACGCTGCTCACGCGCGATGCGGGCCGCTACAAAACATATTTTCCGAAGTTAAAGTTGATTGCGCCATGAAGCGTCCCAACAACCAATAACCAACAACCAAAAATTTAACCATGCCAAAAACACTATTTGAAAAAATCTGGGATGCCCACGTTGTGGCGCAAGAGCCGGAAAGTCCCGCCGTGCTTTACATTGACCTGCACCTTGTGCACGAGGTCACCAGCCCGCAGGCGTTTGATGGCCTGCGCAAGCGCGGGCTGCGCGTGCGCAGGCCCGACCGCACGTTTGGCACGCTGGATCACGGGATACCCACCCACGACCGCAGCCTGCCCATTTTGGACGAGATGGCCGCCCGCCAGATCGCCATCATGGAAAACAACGCCGCCGAGAACGGCGTGATGTTGTATGGCATAAAAACCGGCGCAGACAAGCAGGGCATTGTGCATGTGATTGGGCCTGAGCTGGGGTTGACCCAGCCCGGCAAGACGATTGTGTGCGGCGACAGCCACACCGCCACGCACGGCGCGTTTGGCGCGCTGGGGTTTGGCATTGGCACCAGCGAGGTGGAGATGGTGCTGGCAACGCAGTGTTTGCTCCAGCGCAAGCCCAAGACGTGCAATGTCAAGGTAAATGGGCGGCTGCAAAACGGGGTGACGGCCAAAGACATCATTCTGGGCATCATCGCCAAATACGGCGTGGGCGGCGGCACGGGCTATGTGTTTGAATACACCGGCGAGGCCATCCGCGCGATGAACATGGAAGAACGGATGACCATCTGCAACATGAGCATTGAGGGCGGCAGCCGCGCAGGGATGATTGCGCCGGATGACACCACGTTTGAATTTCTTAAAGGGCGCGAGTTTTGCCCCAAGGGCGCGGACTGGGATAAAGCCGTGGCGCATTGGCGCACACTCCCCACCGATGACGGCGCGACCTACGACGCCACGTTCGAACTGGACGCGGACACGCTGGAGCCGATGATCACCTACGGCACAAACCCGGGGATGGGAATGCACATCACCGACCGCGTGCCCGACCCGCAAGGCGTGGGCGATCTTTCGCAGCGCCGCGCGTTGGAGAAGGCGCTGGCCTACATGGGCTTGCAGCCCAATCAGCCGCTGCTGGGCCACCCGGTGGATGTGGTCTTTATTGGCAGCTGCACCAACAGCCGGATTGGCGACCTGCGCCAGGCGGCTGCCATGCTGAAAGGCAAGCGCGTGAAGGATGGCGTGCGCGTCATGGTGGTGCCAGGCAGCGAGCCCATTAAAAAGCAGGCCGAGCGCGAGGGCCTTGACCAGATTTTCAAGAACGCGGGCGCAGAATGGCGCGAGGCGGGGTGCAGCATGTGCATCGCCATGAACGGCGATCAGCTTTCGCCCGGCCAGTATGCCGTGAGCACCAGCAACCGCAACTTTGAGGGGCGGCAGGGCAAGGGCGGGCGCACCTTTTTGGCAAGCCCACTCACCGCCGCCGCAAGCGCCATCACCGGCGTGGTGACCGATGCGCGGACGATGATGAAGTAATTTTTACCGCGGAGACGCAGAGAAACGGAGGTTTTTTAATCTCACCGTCTTTGCGCCTCTGCGGTGAAAGAACAAAACTCATGAGCAAATTTACATCTTTGAACAGCAAAATTGTGCCGCTTTCGGCGGAGAACGTGGACACCGACCAGATTATTCCGGCGCGGTTTTTGAAAGTGACCGACAAGCTGGGGCTGGGCAAAATGCTCTTCTCCGACTGGCGGTATAACGATGACGGTTCGCCCAAGCCGGAGTTTGTGATTAACAAACCGGAGATGGCCGGGCGGCAAGTGCTGCTGGCCGGCGATAACTTTGGGTGCGGCAGCTCGCGCGAGCACGCGCCGTGGGCGCTCACCGGCTGGGGCATCCGCGCGGTGATCAGCACCTCGTTTGCGGATATCTTTCGCAACAACTCGCTCAAGAACGGCCTGCTGCCCGTGATTGTGGACAAGGACACTCACGAGCAACTCTTTAGCTTGTGCGAGGAAGACCCAAACACGGAGGTGAGCGTGGATTTGGCGACGCAAACCCTGAACCTGCCGGATGGCCGCAAGGTCACTTTCCCAATTGACGCCTTTAGCAAAACATGTTTGCTAAACGGGGTGGATGAAATTGGTTACGTGCAGGGTATGCGCGAGAAAATTGAGGCCTACGAAAAGGCTATGGCAAAATAGAGGGCAAACGTGAACGACGCTCGCATCATTATTCGCATGGCGATTATTTCGGCGCACATTATTGCGCCGCAAAAAATGCCGCATGTCGGATAAAAGTGTGAGCCACACAAAGCTGAGTTAAATCAAAGCAGCCTTCCGAATGCGGGGGGCTGCTTTTTTTGTTTTTATAACATCAGGAGAACCAATGCTGACTTATCTTTATGATTGCACTTTGCGAGATGGCACTCAGGGCGAGGGGGTGAATCTTTCGGTGGATGACAAACTGAAAATTGCGCAAAAGCTGGACGCGTTTGGCATGCATTACATTGAGGGCGGCTGGCCGGGCAGCAACCCCAAAGATGCCGAGTTTTTTGAACGGGCGAAATCCCTCAACCTGAAGAACGCCAAACTGGCGGCATTTGGCAGCACCCGCCGCGCGGGTGGAAAATGCGAGACCGACCCGCAGATCAAAATGCTGGAGGATGCCGCCACGCCGGTGGTGACGATGGTGGCCAAAACCAGCGCCCTGCATGTGACACACGTGCTGGAGACCACGCTGGAGGAAAACCTGGCGATGATCTCGGACAGCGTGGCGCATTTCAAAGCGCTGGGGCGCGAGGTGATGCACGACGCCGAACATTTCTTTGATGGCTACAAGCTGAACAAAGATTACGCCCTTGCCACGCTTCGCGCCGCAAAAGACGCCGGCGCCGATTGGCTGGTGCTGTGCGACACCAACGGCGGCACCATGCCCTGGGAAGTGGACGAGATTGTGAGAGAGACGATGCGAGCCTTGACGGAAGACGGTGGACGGGAGACCGCAGAAGGCCGTCTTCCGTCTTCCGTCCGTTTTGGCATTCACACCCACAATGACAGTGGGGTGGGCGTGGCAAACGCGCTGGCCGCCGTTCGCGCGGGGTGCCAGCAGGTGCAGGCCACCATCAACGGAATTGGCGAGCGGGTGGGCAACTGCGACATGGTGGCCACGCTGGCCAACTTAAAAATAAAACTGGGGGATGAGTGTGTGAGCGATGACAATTTGCGCGGGTTGACCGAACTTTCGCGGTATGTGTTTGAAATCGCCAATCTCGCGCCAAATATCCGGCATCCGTATGTTGGGCAGGCCGCGTTTGCGCACAAGGGCGGCATCCACGTGGCGGCCATCCTCAAACTGGAAGAAAGTTACCAGCATATTGACCCAGCCCGCGTGGGTAACCAAAAACGCGTGCTGGTGAGCGAACTGAGCGGGCGCGGCAATATCGCATACAAGGCGAAGGAGTTTGGGTTGAACCCGGAGAGCGCCGAGGTGAAGCAGGCCTTGCAAAAGGTGAAGGAGATGGAAAATCAGGGATTCTTCTTCGAGAACGCGGACGCCTCGCTGGAGTTGCTGCTCCGCCGCTCGCAGCCCAACCACCCCAAATTGTTTGAGCTGATTGATTACATGGTGGTGGTGGAAAACCGCGATGGGCGCGGCGTGTTTGCCGAGGCCAGCGTGAAGCTGCGGGTGGATGATGAAATTGCGCACACCGTTGCCGAGGGCGACGGGCCGGTCAACGCCCTTGACCAGGCCATCCGCAAGGCGCTTTTGCCGCATTACCCCAAGCTCAAAAAGATGCGGCTGAGCGATTTTAAGGTGCGCATTATTGATGGCGACCACGCCACCGCCGCAACCACCCGCGTGACGATTGACAGCACCGATGGCCGCAAATCGTGGACGACCGTTGGCTCATCGCCCAATATTGTGGAGGCAAGCTGGCAGGCGCTGGTGGATTCGATGGAATACGCGCTGCTGATTGCGTGAAGGATTGGTTTTCCTGGACTTACGCAAAGTACTCAACCCTTCTCGCTCATCCTTCGACTGCTTGCTCCGCTCGCGCTCAGGACGAACGGGAAGGGGTTGGAAAAACAAAAAAGCGCCAGCCTTGCGGCCAGCGCTTTTAGATTAAGCCGAAATAATTTCTACTTCGCGCCCTTGGCATCCAGATAGGTCACTGCCTCGCCAACGGTGGTGATCTTCTGCGCATCTTCGTCGCTGATCTCGCCGCCGAACTCTTCTTCGAAGGCCATGATAAGCTCAACGAGGTCAAGTGAATCGGCCTCAAGGTCCTCGCGAAACTTCGCGTCCATGGTCACCTTGTCTGGGTCTGCGCCCAAAAGTTTGACGACCAGCGCCTTCACGCGCTCGTAAGTGGATTGATCTGCCATTGAATGTCTCCTCTGTGTTTGGTTTTGCAACCGCAATTTTCTCTTCTGTTAAGCTTGCCCGTCACGAGGCAATTTTGCCCCGTGATTGTAACATCCAAAATAACACCGCATAAACACAGGAGTTACGAGGTGTCTGAGACAAATTTACACGAAGCGCAGAACGAGCCAGCCCAACTGCCCTCTCGCAAGGCTGATCATATTCGCATTAACCTGGATGAAAACGTCCAGTCTGGCCTGACCAGCGGGCTGGAAAAGTGGCGTTTTATGCACGAGGCCCTGCCAGAGCTGGATCTGAACGCGGTGGACATTTCCATCGGCTTGTTTGGCAAAAAATTACGCTCGCCGTTGCTGATCTCGTCCATGACCGGCGGCACGGAGCAGGCGCGAATGATCAACCGCAATTTGGCGCAGGCCGCCCAGCAGGCTGGCCTGGCGATGGGTCTCGGTTCGATGCGCGCCGCAATTGCCCACCCGGAGTTGGAGCGCACATTTGAGGTGCGCGACATCGCGCCGGATATTTTGCTGTTTGCCAATGTGGGCGCGGTGCAGCTCAATTACGGGTTTGAGACCGCCCACTTTCAACGCGCGGTAGACATGGTTCAGGCCGATGCGCTTATTTTGCACTTGAACCCTTTGCAAGAAGCATTGCAGCCCGAAGGCGACTTTAACCTGGCCGGGTTGCTGCCCAAAATTGAGCAATTGGTCAGGGCCATCCCCGTGCCCATCATTGCCAAAGAAGTGGGCTGGGGCATTTCGCCCCGCGCGGCAAAAGACCTGGCCAGCGCGGGCGTGGCGGCCATTGATGTGGCCGGGGCGGGCGGCACCTCGTGGTCGCAGGTCGAGATGTATCGCGCCGAAAATCCCATCCAGCGCAAAATAGCCGCCGCTTTTGCAGATTGGGGCATCCCCACCGCAGACTCCATTGGCTACGTGCGCCGCGCCGCGCCGGGTTTGCCCGTGTTCGCCAGCGGCGGGCTGCAAACCGGGGTGGATGGGGCCAAGTGCATCGCGTTGGGCGCCACCCTGTTTGGCCTGGCGCGGCCTTTGCTCCGCGCAGCCACCCTGTCAACTCAGGCGGTGTTGGATGAGGTCGAGGTGGTCAACGGCCAGTTGCGGGCGGCCATGCTGTGCGCAGGCGCGGGCAACATCAAAGACTTGCAAAAAGTGGAACTAATAAAGGGTGAAAGGTGAAGAGTGAAGGGTGAAATTTTTGGAATTTCGTATCGGCGCTGGGTCTTTTTGCTTGCCGGGCTGGTTTGCTTTGGCATTGGCATCGCGTTGATGAAACGCTCCAACATGGGTCTGGGGCCATGGGCGGTGCTGAGCGATGGCATCGCCACGCAGACCAACCAGCAACTGGGCACAATAGACATCATCAGCGGCGTGTTCATCTTCATGTTGTGGATTCCGCTGGGAGAAAAGCCCGGCGTGGGTTCCATCGCCAATTTGATTTTGATTGGCCTTGTGACCAACGTGGTGCTAAATGTGCTCGCGCCCGCCACGCAGCTCATCCCGCAGCTTGCGCTCAGCATCGCGGGCATTTTGACCATTGGCCTTGGCAGTGGGTTTTATCTGAGCACGCGGCTTGGCGCTGGCCCGCGTGATGGCTTGATGATGGGGTTGGTGCGCAAAACCGGCAAAAGCGTCCGGCTGATCCGCACCATCATAGAAATTGTGGTGCTGGCGGCTGGCTGGCTGATGGGCGGCGCGGTGGGCTTTGGCACCGTCGCCTTCGCGTTGGGCATTGGGCCGGTGGTGCAGTTCATGTTCAAACTGCTCAACTACCATCCGCACCCTGCGCCTGCGCCAGACCCCGCAAAATAAGTGATAGTTGGTAGTGAGAGTTATAGGGAATACGCGACTTTCTCTAACCATCACTCTCAACTATCACTCCTAACTCAAGGGTTTGAGCGTGCCGCCGCCGTTTAGGGTGTAGGTTTTGCCGCCCAGCGCGGCGCAAGCGCTGGCGTTGTAATACACCGTGTGGCCGTTGCCGGTGATGTTGCTCACGGTTGTGCCAGAAATGCCATCCGCATTTGCCAGACAAGTGAGATACGAATCTGCGCCGACATTCCACGAGCTTGTCGCATCCAGCGTGAGGCTGGCGGTTTTGGCCGTGTTCTCGGCGTTAATCGCGCCGGTAAAGGCAGAGTTTTTTTGCAGGCTCAGGCTGATGGCGCTGATTTTGTCCGCGACCAGGTTGCCATTCAATGTTTGCCCAATTCCAACGAGTTCCGCCGTTCCGCCATTGGAGCCGCTTGTGCCCCAGCGGTCATTGGCCGCGGCTTGCAAAAGCACACCAGAAGCCGCAGACACTTTTACGCCGTTTAGCGTGATTGTGCCGTGCGAGTTGGTCACGTAAAACATCGCCCCTTTGGCCGCCGTGTTTGTCAGCGCGCCGCCGGTTGCGGTGAAAATGCCGTGCGAGCCCAGCGCATCGCCAGAGAAACTCTGGTAAATCATCACGCCCCATTTCTCGGTGGTTGCGCTGGTTTGGGCGGTCACATCCTTCAGGGTGATGGCATTTGCGCCCTCGATGACCGCAATCTCCGAGCTGGTGGTTTTGCAGGTGTTGCCGTTCACCGTGATGTCGCCGGTTGAGTAGTAGCAGGGCGAATCTGCGCCAGAGCTTGTCACCGAGCCACCGGTGGAAACAACCGTGCCGCTCCCGCGGTCGGTGGCGATGGGCGCGGAGTGCGCCCCGGTTGTGTTCATCACCACGTTCTCCAGCGTCACCGCGCCGCCTTGCGTCGCCATGATGCCGTGCCCGCCATCTCCTGTGGCGCTAATCGTCACATTTTTTAGCGCAACCGACGAACCCGCGCCGGTGGCAAACGCGCCATTTGCGCCCGTTCCGGTCGTGGTGATGACGCTGTCATTCATCACAATTTTGCTGCCGCCCGCCGCCAACACGCCCGCGTTTAAGCCGTAAAAACTGCTGTTCTCATCAGATGACGTGTTGCCGCTGGTGTTCACCGCCGCATTGGCAACCGTGAGCGAGCCGCCGTTTGTCACATAAATCCCCGACTGGTCGGTGATGGCGGTCGTCACATTCAAGCCATTCTCCGTGGCGGTTTTGCCATCCAGCGCATATTTACCAGTGGCGGTAGAAAGCCCCTGCGTTGCGCTTTGCGCGCCCGTGCCCGCGCCGGGGGGCGGGTTTCCCGCTGGCGGTGCGCCACCGGGCGGGGCATTGGTTTGGGCCGATGTGGCCGTGGCGGTTTTTACCGCTGTGGCCGCAGGCAAGGCGGTGGCCGTTGCCTTAGCCATCGCTTGGGTGGCCGTTGGCGAGGCGGCTGGGGTTGCGCTTCCGCACGCGCTCAGAGCAAGCACAATTGCCGCCAATGCCATCAAAGATTTCAAATTCATTCCATTTCTCCTTTCTCGGTTGTGCCGAGTTACCGAGATTCATGCTAGCGAGAAATGGTTGAAATTGGGTTGAGAAATTTTTCACCAGCGGGCTGGCAATAAAAAAGCCGCCCTCTCGGACGGCTTTTTTTTATCACGATCACTCTCAACTCTAACTGATTTAGAACAATCCCACCACTTTGCCATCCACCAGGTCCACGCTTTGGTAGGCGGCCACTTTGCTCAGGCCGGGCATGGTGCGCATGTCGCCGCACAGCGGGTAGACAAAGCCCGCGCCCACCGAGGCGCGCACATCGCGGATGGGCAGGCGGAACCCGGTCGG
>Ga0073900_10000178_pt1 | contig 50237 bp, 34 predicted proteins | sample KloWWTmetKNB5Kit_FD_66666 | JGI IMG/M metagenome (GOLD analysis project Ga0073900, IMG submission 66666) | Active sludge microbial communities from Klosterneuburg, Austria, studying microevolution and ecology of nitrifiers - Klosterneuburg... | ecosystem: Engineered > WWTP > Aerobic digester >...
CAAGCTCGCAATAATAGGCGGCCTTGTTTGGCAAAAGCTCGGTCAATTTCTCGTAATCTGGAATGGCGTTTTTTGCAAAAGTCCCCAATTGATAAATCAACGCTCGCAGCGCATGCGCGTTCACATGGCCGGAGTCGCGGTCAATCGCCAGAGTTAAATCATCAACCGATTTTCCCCAGTCATTTTGAATAAAGTTGGTCAGCCCGCGCGCATAATACGCGTCTGCAAAGGTGTCATCCAATTTCACGGCTTCATCAAAGTCGTTGATGGCCATGTAATAAAACCCGCGCCGTATTTGCAAATTTCCGCGCTGGTAATAGGCAAACGCATTTTGGTCATCCAAGTTGATCGCCTTGTTCAGGTCGTTCATGCCCATGAGCGATTCGCCACGAATTCCCTTGAGCAAACCGCGCCAAATAAAGGCAGAGGCATATTTGGGGTTCAGGTCAACGGCTTTATCCAAATCGTCCGCCGCTTTATCCCACTCTTTTTTGCCCATATACAAACGGGCGCGGCAAACATAGTCTTCGGTCATATCGGGGCTGCTGCTTATTTGCTGATCGTAATAAGCCACCTCGGTGGAAACACAGCTCAACTGAGGGTCATGATTGGGCGGCGGGTTTGTTTGCGCGTGAGCCACGCCCGGCGCAACGGCCATCTGTAAACCAGCCACGCAAATGAGCGCCCCAGCAACCTGCGCCATCTTCTGCAAACCAATATTCATCCATATCCTCCCCGATCTCGCCAGAGTGCCTTTTAGAAATCCACGATCTTCAAAAGAACATACCCCAGTTTGATCAATCCAGCGGCAAGCCTGATTTTTCAAACGCGCTTTTTCAGTGCGCTCCCCGCAGGATAGCACAATTCCGATCTTTCGACCATCCATTGCCAGCTATGGGCGAACAAATTACAATTACGCAACGCGCATGAACACCACAAACGATTTTCTTGAAAAGATCAAGCAAGGCAAGACCGAGGCAGTTCTGGAAATGCTAAAGGCCAACCCCGGCCTTGTCAACGCCAAAACGGCAGATGGAACCTCGGCTGTGTTGATAGCCACCTATTACGGCCAGAGCGCCATCGCCCACCTGCTGATTGAGCGTGGCGCGGCGCTAAACGTGTTTGAAGCCAGCGCCACCGGCCAGCTTAAACAACTCCGCGCTTTGATTGAGGCGCATCCCGATCAACTCAACGCCTATGCGGGTGATGGGTTTTACCCGCTTGGGCTGGCCGCGTTCTTTGGCCACACCGAGACCGCGCGGTATCTCCTCGGCAAAGGCGCAAATGTGAGCCAGCGCGCGAACAACGCGCAAAAAGTGCAGGCCATCCACGCCGCCGCCGCTGGGAATCACGTGGAAATAGCCAAACAGCTGCTCGCTCATGGGGCGGATGTGAACGCGACGCAGGAAGGCGGCTTCACCCCGCTTCATGCCGCCGCCCAAAACGGCAACCCAGAGATGACGCGGCTCTTTTTGAAGCATGGCGCAAACAAAGCCGCCAAAACCGATGACGGCAAAACCGCCCGCGATTTTGCGCTGGCAGGCGGGCACACCGAGGTAGCGGAAATTTTGTAACGTGTAAGGTGTAAGACGCAAATTACACATTACACCTTACCCATTACAATCGCATCTATGCAAGCCCTGCTTTTAACCGATACCGGCCCCCAATTCACGACCAACCACCCCAAACCGCAACCCGCGCCCGGCGAGGCGCTCATCCGCATCACCCGCGCGGGAATTTGCAACACAGATCAGGAATTGGTCAAAGGCTACAAGGGATACCGCGGTGTTCTAGGGCATGAGTTTGTGGGCGTGGTGGAAGAAGTCCGCGCCAATGACAGCCCCATCCAACCGGGGATGCGCGTGGTGGGCGAGATAAACACCACCCCGCCCGGCTCACCGGCGCGCAATTGGTTTGAGCGGTCGCAAGACCCATCGCGCAGCACGCTGGGCATTTACCGGCTGGATGGCGTTTTTGCCGAGTATGCCCGCCTGCCGCTGGCAAATTTGCACATCGTGCCAAATTCTGTCAGCGATGACGAGGCCGTGTTTACCGAGCCGCTGGCCGCCGCGTGCAATATCCTCGAACAGGTTCACATCAAACCCACCGACCGCGTGGCGGTGCTGGGCAATGGCAAGCTGGGGATGCTGTGCGCGATGGCGCTCAACACCATCCCGTGCGACCTCACCGTGTTTGGCCGCCACCCCGCCGGGCTAAAAATTTTGGGCGAGCAAAACATCAAAACAACCCGGCTGATGGCCGACTCGGAGTTGGCGGATCTTTCGCGGCTGAACCTTTTGCGCGGGTTTGATGTGGTCGTGGAAGTCACCGGCTCTGCCAGCGGCTTTGAGACCGCCCGCCAGCTTTTGCGCCCGCGCGGAACAATGGTTTTGAAAAGTACCTACTTTGGAATGCCGCAGGTAGACATGACCATGATCGTGGTGGACGAAATCACAATCGTTGGGTCGCGGTGCGGGCCATTTGCGCCTGCGTTGCGGCTGATGGCGCAAAAACGGGTGAACGTTCTGCCCATGATTCACGCCCGCTACCCATTAAAAGACGCCCTTCTCGCCATGAAAAAATCGCACGAGAAGGGCGTGTTGAAGGTGCTGCTGGAGATGTAGAGAGAGACGGGGGACGGAAGACGGGCAATTGCACTCTAAGCCGTCTCCCGTCTTCATCACGGCTTTCGGTTTTGGTTGCCCGGCGCCGGGTTGTTTCTGGGGATGGGCGCTGGGGCGGGGTTTTGCCGCGCATCGGGCGCGTTACGCGGGGCCACCGCCCCGCCCAGATCGCCAATCAGTTGGGCGGTCATGGCGGTTTTGTCGGCGTTCCAAATGCCATACACCCGCACGGTTTCGCCCACCCGCACATTCGCCAGAGTCTCGTTGGGGCGGGCAAAGGCGGCGCTGGCCGCGTCCACGCTCACGCTTGCGCCGCGCGGTGTCCACACGATGAGCGTGTTGCCGCTCACGCTGGCAACCATGCCATTCAGCGCGTTGGCCGCATCGCCGGGTTTAACCAAAACCAGCTCGGCCTCAAACGATTTATCACCCAGCGGCTTGGCCCGCAAAGCCACGCGGTCGCCATTGGCCAATGCGCCGTTGGCCGCGCCGGGCACAATCACTTTTGTGCTGGCTGCCAGGCTGATGGACGCTTTCTCCGCGCCGTTTGGCGTGGTCAACCTAAAGCCAGTGGCGCTCAGATCGCTCACCTCGCCCGCCAAAAATGCGTGCGCCGGAAGCGGAATGACCGTGACCGCCTTGGCCAGCGGCGGCTGACCCTGCGCGGCGGGCGCATCGGCCAGCATGGCCACGCGGTCGCCCACGCTCACATCGGCCAGCGTTGGGTTTGTTTTGCCCGCCACGTAAAACTTGGTCTGGGCGTTGGTGGTGATGGACACCGCGCGGCGGGCGGTCACGCCCGCGTCCATTGGGGCGTAAAAAGCCACATCGGTGTTCTCGCTGGATGGAACATCGGCGGCGTTGCGGTTGCCGCCCTGCCCACCCAGCACCAGCGTTTGGCCGTTGATGGCGCTCACCACGCCGTTGATGATGCGCCCAGCCCGCGCGGTGTTGGCCGCGTTGGCCGCGCCACCCGCGCGGGTTTCGCTGTTTGGCGGGTTGCCGCCCTGCGCAAACGCCATCCCGCCAGCCAGCGCCAGCGAGGCCAGCACGCCCATGCCAATTCCAATTTTTTTGTTCATTCTTTTACCTCCGCATTGAATTTAGAACGCGCATTTCGCGTTTTGTGTTCGCATCTTGCGTTCAGGATGCAATAAATGTGTTACATCCGTGTAAGAAGACGGTAAAACGGGGCTAAAGTTCCATTGAAGACGGGGGACGGGAGACGGTCATAAGCTCATCGCGCGTTTTCCGTCTACGTTCACGGTTACGTTTGCGTTCACGTAGACAACTTCATTTCCGTCTCCCGTCTACTCCGCAATGCGATACACATACACAATCCGCTGGATGGCGGTGAAGGTGCTGAGCACAGCCAGCGCCCAAATCATGACCACCAGACTTTGCGGAAAGAGCGGATACGCCAACAGCCCCAGCGCGATCAGCACAAAACGCCCAAACCGGCTGAACAACCCCACCTTGCACTCCAAGCCCAGCCCCTCGGCGCGGGCGCGGGTGTAGCTCACCATGATGGAGCCGAGCAGCGCAAAAAAGCACGCCCAGGTGGAGGTGGCATCGCCGCGCTGCAAAAACCACCACGCCATGCCCAGCAAAATAGCGCCCTCCGCAAACCGATCCAGCACCGAATCTAGAAAACCGCCAAATTTGGTCTGCCGCCCGGTGGCGCGAGCCAGCGAGCCATCCAGCGCATCGGCGGGCATGGCGATGACGGTCATCATCACCCCGCCCCAAAACGGCTGGCCCAGAGCGATGAGCGCCCCGGCCACCACGTTGAGCAACGCGCCAAAGACCGTCAGGCCGTTGGGCGTTACGCCCAGTTTGGCGAGCGCGTTCACCACCGGGTCAATCAAAAATTTTGTGCGAGGTCTAAGCCATTGTTCCATGTTGATGTTTTAGAGCCTAAAGGTCTGGGAGACCTTTAGGCTCTCTCATCCGATAAGTATAATCTTCCTCACCAAGCGCTCCGGGCGCTCCGGGCGCCATTAAGCGCTCCGGGCGTTTTGAACGCCCGGAGCGCTAACATTTTTCATGTTCAACAAACTATTCGAGCACCGCAACCTAAGCCGCGATGTGCTGGGGCTGGCGCTGTTCGCGCTGGGCGCCATCAGCATCCTCACCCTGCTGGGCATCAACGCGGGCGGGTTGATGCTGCTTTGGGCCAACTTTTTGCGCGGGGCGGTGGGCATTGGCGGGTTCGCCATTGCGCTGGGGCTGATGGCGCTCGCGGCGCCCATCTGGCTGGGGTCATCCTTCAAGGCCAGCAAAGGGCTGTTTTTGCAAATTATTGGGATGGAAATCGCCTTCGCGGCGTTTCTGGCACTCATCCACACCATTTTTGCGGGCGCGGATGAAGCCGCGTTCGCGCAGGCGCGCACGGGCGGCGGCGCGGTGGGCTGGGCGCTGGCGCACGGCATGTGGGCGCTCACCGGCTCGCGCGAGGGGATTTTGGGCGCCGTGGCCGGGCTGGTCTGGCTGGTCATTTTTTTGCTGGGCTTGCGGATGGCGCTTGGGCCAATGTTACGCTTTAACTGGCGGGCAAGCGCGCCAAAGCCCGTGATGACACCCGCACCGGCGCAACCCGCGCCCATCAATCGGCCATCACCCAGGGCGCAGCCTGCCCCGCCCGCGGCCAAACCTGCGCCCATTGCGCCGCTGCCTGCGGTCAAAATAAAACCGGCCCAGCTTGCGCAGCCGGTGGCGGCCACCACGCCTCACGAGGAACGCACGGTGGTGGTGGCGCAAAAGCCCAAGCCAGAGCCATCGCCCGAAACGGCCAAACCAGCGGCCAAAATAAAGGCCAAACAACCCAAACTCACGCCCGCGCTGGACCTGCCGCCCATGACGCTGCTTAAAGCGGCGGCCAAAACCGGCGGGCGCGCCAGCGAGGCCGACGCCCAGCGCATGGCCGATGAGATCGAAACCACCCTCACCCACTTTGGGCTGCTGGGCAAAGTGGTAGAGATTCGGCGCGGCCCAACCGTGACCCAATACGGCGTGGAGCCGGGCTATTTGGAGCGCGGCACACAAAACCGCGAGAAGATCATCCAGAAAGTGCGCGATTCGCTGAACGAGGCGATTGACGAAAGCGTGATCGTGGAAGGCTCGATGGACAAAACCACGATTGTGATTGAGCTGCCCGCCGCCATCGCCGAGACAAAAGAAGCCAACATCCGCTCGCTCATCAAAGCATCGCTGGCAGATTCGGATTTGCACATCACAATCAGCGACAAGGGTAAGCGCGGCACAAAAGCCAGCTACGAGGCGGTGGTGGACGAAGACCGCCGCGAGAAGTTCAAAGCCGGGCATGTGAACGCATTGCGCAAGGTTCTCTCCAGCGAGCTGACCGAGCGCTTGTTTGACTACGACATCGTGAGCGCGCCAGACAGCATGGTGGAACGGCTGGAGATCACCTTCACCGCCAAAGTGGCCGATGCGGTGCAGATGAAAGACCGGCTGGAGGCCATCGCCATGGAGCTGGGTTTGGCCGGGAGCGTGCAGGTAGACAAAAAGGGCGGCAAGGCCGTGATTGACTGGCAAAAGCAGGCCCAAAAAGTGCGGGTGAGCCAGATCGCCGCATTGCGCGATGATTTTGCGCTGGCCTTGCAAGCCACCGCCCTGCGCATTGAGGCGCCCATCCCCGGGCGCGGGCTGGTGGGCATTGAGGTGCCCAACGCCAACGTGGGCACGGTTGACCTGCGCGGATTGATGGAGAGCGACCCGTTTAAGAAGATCGCCGAGAAATCGCCATTGGCGTTTGGCATTGGGCAGGATGTGAGCGGAACGCCGCACTGCGCCGATCTTACGCGCATGCCGCATTTGCTCATCGCGGGCACAACCGGCAGCGGCAAAAGCGTGATGATCAGCGCCATCATCACCTGTTTGGCCATGAACAACCGCCCGGAAAACCTGAAGATGGTGATGATTGACCCGAAGATGGTGGAGCTTTCGCGCTTTGCCGGGTTGCCGCACATTATTGGCAAGCCAGAAAGCGAGATGGAGCGCCTGCCCGCCGTGTTGCGCTGGGTCACCCGCGAGATGGACACGCGCTACAAAAAGTTCGCCGAGGTGGGCGCGCGCAACCTGAGCGATTTCAACACGCCCCGCCCCGCCGAGGAGCGATTGCCGCACATGGTGGTGTTTATTGATGAGCTGGCCGATATGATGATGCAATCGCCCATCGAGACGGAAAAAACCATTTGCCGTTTGGCGCAAATGGCGCGCGCCACGGGCATTCATTTGGTGGTGGCCACCCAGCGCCCCAGTGTGGATGTGGTCACGGGTCTCATCAAGGCCAACTTCCCGGCGCGTATGTCATTTGCCGTGGCCTCCTCCACCGATTCGCGCGTTATTCTGGACACGGTGGGCGCGGAATCGCTTTTGGGGCGCGGCGATATGCTGTTTTTGCACCCAGAGGCGGGCGTGCCGGTGCGGCTGCAAGGCGCGTTTGTGAGCGATAAAGAAGTGCAAAGTTTGGTGGCGTGGTGGGCAAAACAAACCGAGACGGAGAAAGCTGCCCTGCTGGACGACGAGCCGCAAGATGAAGAATATCAAGCCAACAAAAAACCCGAACTTGAAACGCCCTGGGACATGGTAGTGGCCGAGATGGCGACCGAGCGGGCGATGGCGGGCAACGGGCGCGGGCGCGGCGGCTCTGGCGGCGGTGACGCGGGCGGCGATGACGGCGATGACGACTTGATGAAACGGGCGATGGAAATTATTCAGGTAAGCGGCAACGCCAGCACATCGCTGCTCCAGCGCAAACTGCGCATTGGCTACCCCCGCGCCGCCCGGCTGATGGAAGAGCTAAAAGAGATGGGGTATGTGGGCAGCGCCCCTCACGCCGCGGGCAAAACCCGCGATGTGAATCATGATGGAGGACTGGAGACGGAAGACGGTTTGTAAATCATCCGTCTTCCGTCTACCGTCTTCGGTCTTCCGTCCGTTTTAGTGCGCCATCGCCATCGTGCCGGTTGGCAAGAAGAAGAAGGCAATGGCGAGGATGAGATACAAGGCCAGCAGCAACGCGCCTTCAAACCAGTTGGAGCGGCCATCAATGGAAACCAGCGCCGCGATGACGCATGACCCCAGCAGGGCGATCAGCTCGAAGTTGTTAAACTCCAAGGTGAGCGGATGACCCATCAACAAACTGATGAACACCAGCAGCGGCGCGACCAAAAGCGCAATTTGGATGGATGACCCCAGCGAAATGCCCAGGCTCAACTCCATCTGATTTTTGAGTGCGACTTCGATGGCGACCACATGCTCGGCGATGTTGCCGATGATGGGCACGAGGATGATGCCGACAAAAAACTCGCTGATGCCAAGCTGGGCGGTCATTGGCTCCACCGAGCCGACCAAAAATTCTGACATGAGGGCGATGAGCGCGGTGGCGACCACCAGCATGACGATGGCCGCTCTCACGCTCATGTGCGGCGCGTGCGCGGCCTCGCGCTCCAAAACTTCGTGGGTAGACTTGCTGCGCAACGTGTAAACCAAATACAGCACATACACGCCCAAAATCACGCCCGCGGTGAGCAGGTTGAGTTCTTCCACCGCCACCACGTTTGGCTCAATGGCCGCCGAGAACAGCGCGGGCACGGCCAGCGCCACCGCCGCCATGATGAGCACGGTGCCGGTCAGCCCGGCATGCGCCACGCTGAATTTTTGGGTGCCGTGCTTGAGGCCGCCAAACAAAATACTGGCACCCAGCACCAGCAAAATGTTGCCGATGATGGAACCGATGATGGAGGCCCGCACAAGCTCCATCAACCCGGCGGAGGTGGCGAGCGTGGTGATGATGAGTTCGGCGGCGTTGCCCAGCGTGGCGTTGATGAGGCCGCCCACGCGCGGGCCGGTGCGCGCGGCCAGTTCCTCGGTCGCGTCGCCCATCAACCCAGACAGCGGGATGACCGCCAGCGCGGCGGTGATAAAAATCATGGCTGGCGCGGCATGGCCCATTTCTGCGATAAACGCAATGGGCACGAACACAAGCAAATAGTTAAGCGGATTTTTTAGCAGTGTTTTCATGTGACGTGTAATGGGCAGATTGTATCGTGTAACTTGCAAAAATTGCAAGCCACACGAACCCATCACGCCGCATAGGCCCGCGAGCCAAACCGTGTGAGCAGCAACGCGCCCGCGCCCAGCGCGGTGGCTGCAAGGACGGCGAAGAAACCAATCCCCGGCAATTGCCCCAGCACGGCCAAAATCAACGCGCCCAGCAACATTTGGCCGATGGGTGTCCAGTTGATTTTGCCAAAGCCTTTCAACAACCATTTGCCCAGCCAAAGCGCGCTCACGCTCCAGCCAAACAACACAACCAGCAACCAAATCACGGCGGCCAGCAGCGCAAAGGGCAACAGGCAAATGGTGATGGCGCACACAATCACAAACACCGCCACCGCCAGCCAAAGCGCCATCCCCAAACCGCCCGCAAGCAACCCGTGTGATTGGTAGGTCTGCGCGGCGCGGGCGATGTTGTTTGGGAATACCAGCATGACCAAAATGGCAAACAACGTAATAAACGCGATGGACGACAACGACCCCAGCGCCGAGAAGTCGAAATTAATTTTGGGTTTGGCGGGCGTGTTGGGCGGAATAAGCGGCTTGAGCGGCGCGGGCAATTCGGGAGGCACGGGCGTGGGCATGACGGCGCTGCTTTCGCCACCCAGCACGGTTGCGCCGGGGTCTTTGGTGAGGTGGCCGCCAAACACGTTGGCCTCGCCTTCAATTTTGGCGGTGGGCCGCACATGCGCCTCGCCGCCAATCACGGCCAGGTCTTTGGCGATGGAGCCGTATATGTCTGCGCTTCCGCCAACGACCGACACGCTGCCACTCACGCGGCTGCCTTCCTCCATCGTGAGGGTTCCGCCAACCACAACCACATCCCCCGCGATGGTTTCGCCGGAATGCAAAGTAAGGTCTTGAGCCACCACAAAGCGGTCATTATCCAAAACAAGCCCGCCGTTGGGGGGCGTGGGCGTTTGGGCAAATGCGCTGGCTGGCGCAAAAGCCATCAGCCCAAGAGCCATCAGCCCAACCAAAAACATTTTCTTTGCAGCTTTCAACATGATCTTTGTGATCTTTATGATCTTTTCAGTTTTAGCGCCCCAGGCGTTTATTTCTTGCAAATGCCACGGTCAGCACGCTGGCAAAAGAGGCTTCCATCAAAACGCAAAAACCAATCAGCACAAGCCAAACAAGCGGCTTGGTGAGAACCGCGCGGCCAATGGATGCCAGCGCGCGCAAAAGCACACCCGCGTCCTGGGTCATGGTGGCAAACAAGCGGGCCAGGCTCACCGGTTGAAAACCGCTTTGCACGGCCAGCGGCGCAACCACGAGCGCCATCAGCCCAACCAGCAACCCCGCGCTGGCCAGCAGCAAAAACGCCAGTTGCGCCGATGTGATGACGACCTGAGGCTTGCGCGTCGCGCGGGCTACCCGCGCGGCCTGCATGATGCGCGCGGCCAGTTGCGCCGGGGGCGGCACCAGCGGCGTGTTAAACATCGCCTGATCAAATGTCTGCAATCGCCGTTCAAGGTCTTGTGTTTGCATCTCGTTCATCGTTCACCTGTCCTTATCTCTCGCAAATCTCTCGCAAAAATTCTTTGCGTTTTTGCGAGAAGTTTCATTCATTTTTCATCCAACAACTTTGCGGCCAATGGCAGCTCTGCCAGGGCGCGGCGGGCGCGAAACAACCGCGATTTAACCGCGCTGACCGTGTTGCGGGTGGACGCGGCGATCTCCTCGTAACTCATGTCGCCCCAATAAAACATGGTGATCATGCTGCGGTCTTCGGGCGAAAGTTCTTTGAGCAAAGACATCACCACGCGCTGGCGTTCGTGCTGCGCCGCGATCACATCTGGCTGCGGGTCGTTGCTCATCACGTCAAACTCGGCATCTGGCTCATCCGCCGGAACATGATCGGCAAAATCGGATGGCTCAATGCGGCGGCGGCGCAGGCGGTCTATGCAGGCGTTGTTGGCAATCGCCATGACCCAGCTTTTAAACCGGTAGCGCGTATCAAACGAGTTGATGCGGGTGAGCGCCTGCAAAAATGCGTCTTGCGCGGCATCTTGCGCTTCTTGCTCGTTGCCCAACATGCGGTAAGCCAGTTGGTAAACGCGCGTATGATGCGCCTCGACCAGCGGCTCAAACGCCGCCAGATCGCCGCGTTTCACTGCGTTGACCAGCGCCGCCTCGCGGGCGGCATCGCGGGCCAGCTCCTGCTCGGCTTCTGGTGTGATGGCGGGCTTGACCTGCCAGACGGATTTATGTTCGGCCACGTTTGCTTTTTGCGGCGGTTGCGCCACTCTGCCTTTCAACTCAAGCGCGTAAACTGCACTGCTCATCAAATTCTATTACGAACAGAATTTGGATGAGTTGCGGGCAGCTCACAAATTTTTTGCTTTTCGCATCATCCTAAGCACATTTGGCTCCAGCGGCATCGCCAGCGCATCGTCAATCTCAAACCATTGGATGGCGTTGCTTTCGTGGGTGGCTCGCGCGAGTTCGGGCGAGCCGGTTGCCAGCAGATAGCGCAAATCCAAGTGCATGTGCTGCGGGCGTTCTCCCCTCGCCTGAATCACATGCGCATCCACATCAAACGGGCGCGGTGGCTCATCTGGCAACACAAACGCCAAATCTACCAAGCCGGTTTCTTCGCGCGCCTCGCGCAAGGCCACGCGCCACGGCTCGGTCTCAAAATCCGGGTGGCCGCCAAACTGCATCCAGCGGTCAAACTTTTTGTGATGATTGAGCAGCACCCGGCGGCGCGGCGCATCCACGATGAGGGCTGAGCCGGTGATGTGCCCGGCTTCGCAGTTTGACCACAAAATATTGGGGTTGGCGCGGGCCAGCTCAATAATCGTCCGCACAGATTGCGCCTCACTTTCATCCGCGCAAGGATGGCGCTCCAAATCCGCAATGACCTTCGCCAGCGCGTCGCCGTGCTGGGAGCGGTAGAGATCCATCACCAGAACGCGCAGCTTTTCCATGCGTTCATCTGGCGTGGCAGCAGACCAAAGGGGAGATGTGGCGTGGGTTGACATTCTTTTTTGCGAAACGCGCGAGATGCAAAACAGCAAAAGCTGCCACCTCAACAAAAACCGAAGCAGTTCGCGTTATTTACCTTTGCACTTTGCACTTTGTAGTTCAGGTGCGCGCATTCAGCCAGGCCACAACATCTTGCAAAAAGATATCGCGGTCGGGCAAAATTTCATTGTGCAGCTCATGGCGGCAATTTGGGTAGAGCTTGAGCGTTTTGTCGGCGGCTTTCACATCGGCAAAAAATTGTTTTGTGCCTTCCGGGCTGGTAATTTGATCCGCCGCGCCATGCGCCAACAAAATGGGCATTTGCAGCTCGCTGGCGTGCTCCAGCGCCCATTTTGCGCTGCCAGACAGCTCCACAAATTGCCGGGCGGTGATGCCCTCGCTGCGCATGGGGTCTTTGCCGCGCCGCGCCACCATCTCCGCGTCGCGCGAGAGCAGGTTGTCATCGCCTGGGCGGACAAACCGATACGTTGGCGAAAGTTTGTTTAGCACCCTGCCCGCCAGCACCAGCGGCGCGGGCGGCTCCTGGGGCAGCTTTAGCCACGGGCCGGTGGCAATCACGCCGCTCAACCCTTGCGGATGGTGCAGCGCAAAATTCAGGGTGATGTTGCCGCCCATGCTGTGCCCATACACAAACAGTTTTTTGCCCGGCGCAAACGTCTGGGCGCGTTTCACCACCAAATCCACGTCTTGCATGATGTGGCCGATGCTGGGCGTGAACACCCGCACCCCGCCAGATCGCCCGTGCCCGCGCAGGTCGTGCGCAAACACCGAGTAGCCCGCATCGTTGAGCGCTTTTATCAAATGCTCGTAGTTGTCGCTGTGTTCGCCAATGCCATGCGTGAGCACAATTTCGGCGCGCGGGTTATCCACCAGCCAGTCTTGCACAAACAAGTCAAGGCCATCGTGGGTTTTTAGGGTGTGGGTGGTGGACATGGGAAATTGAGATGAAAATGCGGAATGCGCACAGCGCGGGCGCTAGCCAATAACGCGGTTAATCACGAAATCAATCAGCAGAAAAAGAACAACCAGTCCCAGCAAAAAGACATACCAGGGCGTTTGCACCAGCACAATGATGTGCATTCGGTCCATGATTTGCACAAGGATGAAGCCAAAGACGATGATGGCCAGCAGGGTGCCAATGCGGCGACGGATAGAATTTGACATGAGTTACGTGGTTGATGATACACACTTTTTTGCTCATGTTTTAAACTGCACAAAAAAGCCGAGCTTTCACGCGCAGAGAAAGCCCGGCCTTATTCCATCACCCAACACTCAAAAGCAATTTGCTCAGTGATACACCTCTGGAATATACGTTTGATAATCGCGCGGGGGGCGCTCGTAGCCAGAGGCAGCCTGAAGCGCAGGCAGCTCAATCACCGGGCGATCCAGCTCCTCGTACGGAATCAGGCTGAGCAAATGGCGAATCATGTTGAGATGCGCCAGCGATTTGTTGTCTGAATTAACCACATACCAGGGCGATTGTTTTGTGTCGGTGAACGAGAACATCTCATCTTTGGCTTTGGAATAATCCATCCAGCGCGCGCGAGATTGCATATCCATTGGGCTGAGCTTCCAGCGCTTGGTGGGGTTTTCCATGCGCGCCTTAAAGCGGCGTTCCTGTTCTTCTGGCCCAACCGAGAACCAATATTTAATCAAGATGATGCCAGAGCGGATCAACATGCGCTCAAACTCTGGGGCAGAACGCAAGAACTCGTGATACTCATCCTCAGTGCAAAAACCCATCACCCGCTCCACCCCGGCGCGGTTATACCAACTGCGGTCAAGCAGAACCATCTCGCCAGCGGCGGGCAAATGCGCCACATACCGCTGAAAATACCACTGCGTTTTTTCGCGCTCGGTGGGCGTGCCCAGCGCCACCACGCGGCACACGCGCGGGTTCAAACTCTCGGTAATGCGTTTGATGGCCCCACCCTTGCCCGCGGCGTCGCGGCCTTCAAACAGCACCACCACCTTGAGGCCCTTGTGCTTAACCCATTCTTGCAGTTTGACCAATTCCACCTGCAAGCGGGCCAGCTCTTTCAACGCGCCTTTTTTATCCAACGGGCCGCTGGGGGTTTTGTCTTTTTTCTTTTTGTCTTTTTTGTTTTTCTTTTTGGCCGATGGCTCTGCGGCTGGCGTGGTTTGCTCTGCGGCATTTGCGGCCTTATCGTTTTTCTTTTTCTTCTTCTTTTCGGGAGATGCTTCCTGGGCTGACTCGGCTTTTACGGCGACTTCCGGTTCTTCCTGTTTCTTCGACTTTTTCACTTTCGCGTCATTGGCATTTTTTGATTTCGGCATGTCGTGTCTCCTGAGAGAGAATTTTTAGATACCGAGATTATCCCGCAAGTTCGTAGGTTATTGGTTGATGAAGCCGGGCGCTAGTTCGGGATAATACGTCTTTCGAAAGAATTAAGATGGATAAACAGATCAGTCAGATCGGCTTATCTGCCAAAAGGACACACCCAAATAACCAGCAACAAAAAAATGAAAGTCGGACTCATCGGTCACCCCGTTTCACACAGCCGTTCGCCAGAATTGCAAAACGCCGCCTTTGCCGCGTGCGGGCTGGCAGATTGGACTTACGAACTTTGGGACACCCCGCCCAACGAAGTGCCTATGCGAATGCGCGAGATGCGCCACACCGCGAGCATCGCCGGGGCAAACGTGACCGTGCCGCACAAGCAGGCCGTCATTCACTATCTGGCGGGCATGAGCGAGGCCGCCCGCGCGATTGGCGCGGTGAACACGATCACCAAAGAGCCAAGCGGCGCGATGATAGGCCACAACACCGATTGGATTGGCTTTGCCGAAGATTTGCGCCAGCACGGGATTGACCTCTCAAAAATGAACGATGTTCGCGCGTTGGTGCTGGGCGCGGGCGGCAGCGCGCGGGCCATCGTGTATGCCCTGCTCAAAAACAATTTAAAAGTGATGCTGATCAACCGAGACGCGGCCCGCGCGGAGAAGATCGCCGATGACATGCTGCGGTTGCGCTCGCGCAGCTTTCACCCGCGCATCATCGGCGCGGGCAGCGCCCGGTTTTCGCGCATGGATGTGCCATCACCCAAACTGATTGTGAATTGCACCAGCGCGGGCATGACCCCGAACGAGGACACATCACCCTGGCCCGCCGATGCACCCTTCCCCGCCGACGCGATTTTGTATGATCTGGTCTACAAACCCAGCACCACCAAGCTGATGGCCGATGCGGCGGGCGCGGGTCTGCGCGTGATTGGCGGCATTGGCATGTTGGCCGAACAAGCCGCCGCCGCGTTTGAGTTGTGGACGGGTGTTTCATCGGTGAGGGTGAGCGGGATGATGCGAAAAGTCATAGACGGAGGACGGGAGACGGAAGACGAAAATTAGCCGTCTCCCGTCTTCCGTCTTCCGTCTTCCGTCTTTGTCCATGCCCATCGTCTATCATCTACAATATGCCCACAACTATTCCAGGAGGAATACATGCCTTTGCTAAAAGTAACTGTCAACGGAACCCCTCGCGAAGCCGAAGTTGCGCCATCCGCTATGCTGGCCAATGTGCTGAGAGAACAGCTTGGGTTGACCGGCACAAAAGTGGGATGCAACGAGGCCGAGTGCGGCATTTGCACCGTGCTGATTGACGGCACACCGGTCGTGTCTTGCATTTACCCGGCGCTCAAAGCCAACGGAAAATCCATCACCACCATTGAAGGGCTGGCGCACGACCACGAATTGGACCCGCTCCAGCAGGCGTTTGTGGATCACGGCGCAACGCAGTGCGGTTTTTGTACGCCCGGCATTCTGATGAACGCCAAGGCGCTGCTAAACAAAAACGACAACCCCAGCGACGACGACATCAAACACGCGTTGAAGGACACGCTGTGCCGATGCACGGGCTATGTCAGCATCATCAACGCCATCAAAGACGCGGCGGCAAGCAAACGCACGGGCAAGAAACACTTTACGCCCAATTTGCCAAAGACGGTTGACCCCCTCACTTGGATTGGCAAGCCCATGCCCCGCCCGGATGCCATCGAAAAAGTGACCGGCGCGGCCAAATATACCGATGACTATACGTTTGAGGGGATGCTGCACGGCGCGACCAAGCGCGCGGGGGTGCCACACGCGCGGGTGAAGAAGATTGACACCAGCAAGGCCAAAGCTCTGCCCGGTGTGCATGCCGTGCTGACCTACGAAGACGTGCCGGGCAAAAACCTGCACGGGCTTGTTCTTTCGGATTGGCCCGTGTTGTGCGGCGGCGATGCGAAGGTGCGCTACGTGGGCGATGCGGTCGCCATCGTGGCGGCAGACACAAAAGACATTGCCCAGGCCGCCTGCGATTTGATTGACGTTGAGTACGAGCTTTTGCCAGTGGTGGATGACCCGGTGAAGGCGTTGTTGCCCGGCTCGCCGCTGGTGCACGAAACGCCGCCGGAGAACAGCCACGTTGAGGGCAACTTGCTCAAGCATATTTACGTGAACAAGGGCAATGTGGATGAGGGTTTGGCAGGCAGCGATTTGGTGGTTGAAGGCGAATATCAAACCGCCACAACCGAACACGCCTTCCTTGAGCCGGAATGCTCCATTGGGCGCGTGACGGAAAATGGCCGCTACGAAATTATTTGCGGCTCGCAAATTCCATATTCCGACCGCGATCAGGTGGCCGCCGCGCTGGGCGTGCCCATCTCGCAAGTGCGCATCAAGGGCGCGCTGATTGGCGGCGGGTTTGGCGGCAAAGAAGACATCATGGGGCAAATTCACTCTGCGCTTTTGGCAAAAGCCACCGGCCGCCCCGTGAAAATTTTGTATAAGCGCGATGAATCCATCACCAGCCACCCCAAGCGGCACGCGGTCAAGTTCAAGGTAAAAGTTGGGGCGATGAAAGATGGGCGGTTGAACGCCATGCGCGTGGAATTGTGGGGCGACGGCGGCGCATACGCCAGCCTGAGCGACAAGGTGATGACCCGCGCAGCCACTCACGCCAGCGGCCCGTATGACATCCCCAATGTGAAGATTGACTGCTACGCGGTTTACACGAATAACATTCCGTGCGGGGCGTTCCGCGGGTTTGGCGTTACGCAAAGCGCGTTTGCGGTGGAGAGCACGCTGGACGAAGTGTGCCGCAAACTCAACCTTGACCCCATCAAATTCCGCGAGATCAACGGGCTGAAAGTTGGCTCTACCACCAACACCGGCGCGTTGATCCGGGAGAGCGCAGGGTTGCAAAAGTGCATTGACAAAGTGACCGAAACGCTGAAGGCGCAAAACACGCCCATGGTCTGGCGCGAGGGCAACAAGGCCTACGCCTGGGGTTTTGCCAGCGCCTACAAAAACACCGGCTTTGGCGGCGGCGCAACCGACAAGAGCGAAGTTGAGGTTGAGGCTTACGATGACGGCTCGGTGGAAGTGCGGTGCAGCGCGGCAGAAATTGGCCAGGGTTTGCCGGGCGTGATGACCGCGATTGCAGCGGAGGAGCTGGGTTTGCCGTTTAACAAGGTGCGCGTTCTGCTGAGCGACACCGACCTGACGCCAGACGGCGGGGCCACAACCGCATCGCGCCAAACGTATGTGACCGGAAACGCGACCAAGCACAGCTCCATCAAACTGCGCGAGCATTTGGCGCAGGTGGCGGCAGAAATGTTGGATGTGAGACCGGAAGACGTGAGATTTGATGATGGCATGGTGAAGAACCACAAAAACAGCGTGAGCTTTAGCGATGTGGTTAAGCAGGCGCGAAAAGAAGGGCGCATCACCAAGCTGAGCAATGCCTACATTGCCCCAGAAACCAAGCCGCTGGGCACGGGCGGCGACATGCATTTTGCCTTTAGCTTTGCCGCGCAAGCCGCGCTGGTTGAGGTGAATATGGACACCGGAGAGGTGGCCTGCAAGAAAGTGATCAGCGCAACCGACGTGGGCCGCGCGCTCAACCCGCTGGCACTGCAAGGCCAGGTGGAAGGCGGCATTGTGATGTGCATGGGCAACGCCTTGAGCGAAGAATACATTCAGGAGAAGGGCGTTCCCTTCACCAACAAGTTTGCGCGCTACAAGATGCCCAACATCAAGCAAATGCCAGAAATTCTCTCGTTTGTGGTGGAAGATGCGTCATCAACCGGGCCATACGGCGCAAAAGGCGTGGGCGAGATTTCGTCCATTCCCACCACGCCAGCCATCACCAACGCCATCTTCGCGGCCACGGGCGTGCGCGTCACGCGCCTGCCGGTAGATCAGGATTTGTTGCTGCGCGAGATGAAAAAGAAATAAAGTGTAAAGTGCAAATAAAAAAGGAGTTGGGCGACAAACCCAACTCCTTTTTTATTTGCGCCAGTTTATCCATGTCTATGGCGTAGGCGTCAATGTAGGTGTATCTGTTGGTGTAAGCGTTGGCGTGTCCGTTGGAATTGATGTCGGTGTATCCGTCAATGTTGGCGTATCAGTTGGGGTCAACGTTGGCGTATCAGTTGGGGTCAACGTTGGCGTATCAGTTGGGGTCAATGTTGGCGTATCAGTTGGGGTCAATGTTGGCGTATCAGTTGGGGTCAGGGTGCTGGTTGGCGTATCGGTTGGTGTTGATGTATTAGTTGGCGTTGGCGTAAAGGTTGCGCCCCATGAAGCCTCTGCGCTGCGCATGGTGTTGGGCAAATATTGCACTATGTTTGACGCGGCGCTAAAGCCAATGGCATACGTGCGAGCCGCGCCAAACGCGCCCAGATTTTGGGCTTTTACAAAATACGTCCCCGGCGCAAGTTTGCGCGAAACCTCAGAGTCGAGCGTGGCGCTGAAATTGTCATTGGTTGCCAAAACAGTTGTGCCATCGCTGGCGTAAAGCGTTAAAACGGAATCAACACCGGTCGCAAGATTGTATGTGTCCACACGATAGCGTGTAGTGGTGACAACCTGTATCTGGAACATGTCTATATCGCTGGTCGGGCAGAACGCCATCAACCGGGAACCCGAGAGCGGAATAAGCACCGAAGATGTGATGGTGTCATTTGGCTCCAGCGCCACGTCCACGCAACCGGTGTAATCTGGCGTGGGGGTTGGGGTCACAGTTGGCGTGGGGGTTTGCGTTGGCGTGGGGGTTTGAGTGGGTGTGCTCGTTGGCGTCGCCGTTGGTGGGTTGCACAACAGGCGCAGATTTGCCCAATCGGAAGCATCACCCGTAATGCCATTTCCGCCATCACCAACATTCAGAGTGAGCTTGGAGCGCCCTAATATTGAGAGATTAAAGTTTTGTGTCGCCGAAGAAGGGAGCATCACGGGCGAGGTGTACACCGGCGTGGTATCCATCGTCACCCCAAACACTACCGCTCCGTCGCTGCCAATGATGTCGTCTATACCAATATCAGAAGCAACTGCATAGCAAGTTGGGAACTGAGTGAGATCCCAACACATGGAAGAGACGGCATGAACCCCAACTCCTTTCGGGTAAACCACGCCATTCAATGTCAGGGGGGTTCCATCCATGCTCAAATCTTTCATGATTGAGCCATACCCGGTGGTGTTGCAAGCCGTTCCGCTCATGCGCGGCACATCGCTCAGATAAATATTGCTTGGGATGGGTGTGGGCGTGGGGGTTGGTGTGGGGGTTGGCCCCTGGCACAACAATCGGGCGTTGGCCCAATCGCCCATATCATTGGCGCTGCCATCACCGCCATCAAATGCCACCAGCGCCAGCAACTTTTTGCCCACAATGCTTTGGGTCATGCTGTATAAGGGCGATGTGCCCCTTAGAGTCGGGCTGGATTGGGCAAAGGCGTAATCAAGATACAACTGAAAAGTGATGGAGCCTGTGGACGTGATGGCATCATCCACACCCACATCTGAAACAAAAGTGGTGCAGTTGGGATATTGTGTCAGATCAAAACAAACCCCGCTGAAAGGCCACACCCCCAATCCTTTTGTATATACATTTCCATCTACGCGAATTGAGCCGCCATCACGCGCAAGAACGCCGCCGTTGTTCATATCGCGCTCAAATGGGCCTAAACCGTTGGAAATACACTCTGCCGGAGAAAACGTTGATGGCGAGGATGTGAGGCCCGATGTGTTGGTGACCGCCAAGTCGCTCATATACAAGCTATACGAGCCAGATGTCGGTTGCGATTGCTGAGATGGGTCATTAAAACACGAATACGCTTTGGCCGCATACCAGGCTGCCGCCATTTTTGTATAACCCTGATCGTTGGGATGCGCGCTATCGCTGTAATCCGTAGAGGTATACGGATAAAGCGCACTGTATTGGTCAACCAGGTAAATTCGCCGACCTTGCGCCTGAAATTGGCTGACGATTCCCGGTATGTAACTGTTATACGTAATTACGCTCGCAGAGTTATACGCCGGGCTAAGCATGGGGATAATCTTGGCCACGTATATAGCCGTGTCCGGCTTAATCGTAAAAATGTTGGAAATAAGTTGCGTGAGGGAAATTTCCGGGTGGATGGCGCTATACGGCACGCCGCAGTTGCCCGCATTGCCAGAGTTACAGCTCCACGTAGGCAAAAGATCATTGGTTCCGGCGTGAAGCAAAATCACATCGGGCCAAAACGCCGACACCTCATAGTTCACCACCGACTTAAGTTTGTCAATAGTGAAGCCGCTGTAACCCTCATGATTTTTATCTGCCAAGCCAGAGCTATAGTAGGTCTGAGAACCAACAAAATCATAGGAACACAACCCAGCGTTTAAAGAGTTTTGCAACCACCCGCGGTACCCACCAAGGCTTGTTGAGCCACCGCCACCCATGGTGATGGAATCTCCCAATGCCATGATGCGCACGGGACGCCCCGTAATATTCACCTGATCCACGCTTTGTGGAGACATGCGCGTTTGCGGCACAGGCGTCGGAGTCACCATAATTGTGCCACCAGCGGGGCCATCCGCGTCAATCGGAATAAAAGCTTCAAGCACGGCAGGGGTTGGTGGTTGGAATAGTTGTCTGGGAGTGGCCGCAGAAACTGGTTCGCCTACCAATCCACCAAGAACAAAAAAAACGGCGAGGCCGATTAAAGCCAGCGCCGCAGTACCGACATAAACCTTTCCTTTTGACATTTAAGAATAACCACCTTTAGGGAATCCACACGATCCATTTTTGATGGATTTAACAGACATGACTAAAAAATTATACAAGCGGGACGATTTCAAATAAATAGGCTTAAAGTCTGGTATCAGGTTGCGCCTACTTTATGTTCAATGCATAAATCTCAACATCTGAATTGCCAAACACTTTTGCGGAAAAAGACTTTATGTCTGGATTCCATTTTCCATGCAACTTATCCACCACGAGAAATTTAACCCCGCGGTTAAAAAGCTCGCGGGCGGAATCTGTATCCGCATCAAGGAATATCTGCCGGTTAAGAGCGAGTTGATCGCGATAAGGGAAACCGGCCATGCGTTCATCCCACCAAGGTTCATGCTCATATACCCAGCCTTCCAAAAAGACGCGCCGTTCCGCAAATGCAGAAAAGTAAATATACCGGGGATCGCTACTTCCCTGCCTAAATTGATTGTTGACCGCGATCACATCATTTGGCGAAGAATTGTTGCGCAGCCACAACATGCCTGCATACAGATTAGGCGTGAGCAGATTTCGTTCGGTTGGGTATGTTGCCTTGCCCGCCAGAAGATTCCGCCACTTGCTTATGTTGTCCAGCGGAATATCCATCAGAGAAATGACCAGCAAAACAGAGATTGGCCCATATACCAGCGCTTTCTTCCAGCCCGGCCATGTGCTGATGGCTTTTAAGAGCATCCAAAAACCCGCTGCCCCGGTTATTGCGCCGCACAAATACGCTGTATGCAATAAGGCATACGCGCCGTTAAACCAAAATATCCAAAGAAACCCGGTTCCGGCGATAAAGAAACCAAGCAGCAAGGCCAGTAGCCGCGAGGGACGCCCGCGCGTCATCACCAAAAGGAGGGCGCTGCCCAGCACATGAAACGGCATTTGCCCGGTAAACCCCACCAAATTGAGGATGACCAGCGCGGGCCATTGCGCCAGCGCGGGCAACGTCTTGATGACATCTGCCCAGCCCGCCAGCACAGGCATAAACTGCGCCATCATCAACGGCTGAATCGCCAACGGCGCTCCTTCATTAAAGCGAAAATATGTAACGAAGCGCCACGCAAGCAAGGCCCCCGTGATCGCAACAATAGCCATCGCCCGCGCCTCAATTCGCCTGCTGGTGAAAAGACCCCAAATTGCGAATAAAACCAGCCCGCCAATGAGCACAGCGGCGGGAAACAACTTGGCGTTGATCACCGCCAGCGCCATAAAACCAATGAACGCCGCCTGAAGAATGCTCCGCCGCCATCGCCCGCGTTCGGGCAAGATCACAAAATCGCCAACTGCGGTGATCGTTCCCAGAAAAAGCGCGCAACCCATGATGAGCGACGGCGCAGATCGCAAAAACGGATAAAACAAATTGAGGAAAGTGTTATACCCTTCGTGCATCGGCCATAAATCTGTCTTCTGCGGGGTCAAATCCAATTCGCCAGTTAAAAACACCAGCCCAATTGCCATCAGCCCAATAACATGCGTCTTGCCCGCGTTGCGCCCCAGCAAATAAAGTTGCAAACTAATCAGCGCGACCAGCGCGAGAATATACAACCGAAAAACCAACGTGCCAATTTCAATGCCGGTCACAAAACTGGCCGCCCCCAAATGCGAGTTGACAAACCAGTAATAATAAATTGGCTCGCCCAAAACGCGCGGGTCTGCAATTGGAAAATGATTTTTGGCCTCTGCTGCGCTGCTGATGTGAAATGTGAGATCGGAGTAATAGTTCACCGATGGGACGGTGCCGGGCAAAGGCGTCTCCAAAAAATACACAAACGCCATCAGCGAGAGGGCCGCCAAAAGAAACACGGCCAGCCCCGCCGCCTGCCGCGCGGTCATCGCGCTTGTGGCAGATGGCGCCTCGGCTCGCGCGCTTCGCCTGCGCCACAGCCACACCAACAAAAGCGGCAAGCTGACCAGCGGATAAAAATGAAACGCCGGGCGGATATTGAGCGCGCCCGCCACATCAAACAGCGCGACTTCCAGCGCATAACCTGTCGCCCACCCCACCACCAGCAACTTGAGCCAGCTGTGTTCGTCGGCCCAGATCAGGCCATACAACAAAACCCCCGGCAAAATAATGCCGAACACTTCATACAACAAAAATTTGGCAATATCCAGCCACGGCGTTTGAAACCCAAGCCACAACGCAATTGCGCCCAATGCTGCCAGCAAGGCGCATAAAAATGCGGGCAACCGCAAACGGATTGACATCAAAAACCCACGGAACTTTTTTGCCATTTCACTTACCAACACAAATTATATGGCTGGCGCAATTTGGGACAAAAGGCAAAGTTATCCTAGCTCTACGCTCACGTTAGACACGATGCGCTCCAGCGCGGCCTCAACCACCTCGGTTTTGGCGTGGCGCACCAGCACAAAACCCTCGCCCTCGTAGCTCAGCGCTTTGGGCTGGCCCGCTTCCGGCAACCGCACATCCGTAATCACATCGCCCAATTCCTGGCAGATGGCCTCCCAGCCGCGCACGGCCCGCACATGCCCCTGCCCCTGCCCGCGCAAAAAACACCCGCCCGTTGCAAACTTCCGGGTTGGCGGCGCAAACACGCCATGAATCATCATCTCGCCCCAAAGTTTGACAAAGTTCACCTCGTGCGCCCGCGAGATGAGCGTGGTGATTTGCGCGCCGGGTGGTCGCGCGGCCACCTCGCCCACCGCCACGCTGCCATCTTTGCGCCTGAACCACTCCAAGTGCGTGAGGCCGGTCTCCAAACCCAGCGCGGCCAACGCGCGGTCGTTCACCGCGCGAATGTCATCGTATTTCGGGTCAAGCTGGTCATTTGGCAAAACAACGCGCCACTGAATCCACGGATTTTCCATCGTTTGCAAAGGCGTGGGGGCGTAATGCGTCCACGAATGCCAGAGCGAGACGCCGTTCAGCGTCATCGTCTCAAACGAGCTTTCCTGCCCGGTCACAAATTCCTCAATAATTGCGGGCATTTTTGGCGATGGAGCCACGAGCGCAAGCCCGGCGCTTAGCTCATCATCGTTCCGAACGCGAAAGGTAGACTGGCTGGCCGCCCCAGCCAGCGGCTTGAGCACAACCGGATACCCAACCTCGCGCGCAAACCGCCACGCGCTTTCGGGGTCGCTAATACCCAAAAACCGCGCGGTTGGAATTTTGTTTTTGTGGAACAAATACTTCATCCGCGCTTTATCGCGGAAATTGCGGGCCGTCTCAATGCTCATGCCCTCAATTTCAAATTGTTCGCGCACAATGGCAAGCTGCTCCTGAATCTGCTCCATCGCCCCCAGCAGCCGATGCGGCTTGCCGTGCGCCTTGCTCAACTCGCGCACGGCGTGGGCAATTTGTGTTTCGTTCAGCGCGTCTGGCACGCGGTAATGCGCGGCCAACCGCGAGGAAATCTCTGGCGGCAAGTTTTCTTGCGGGTCTTGCGAGATCACGCCAAACCGGGCGCCATCCACCAAAACCAACGAACGCAAAAACCGAATCGCGTTCTCGTTAAAAAACGGAGCGAGAAAAATAACAAAAGGCATGGAGGCGGAGTATAGCTAAATCTCCGAACCCTCCCGGTATGCGCCCCAAAGCCCGCGCAACGCGTCCACAATCTCGCCCAACGTGGCATAGGCTTTCACGCACTCAATGGTGATGGGCATGAGGTTGGCGTTTTCATCTTGCGCAGTTCGCTTTAGCTCGGCCAGCAACGCGCCCACCCGCGCCCCATCACGCCCGGCTTTTATTTGGCGCAGCCCCGCAATTTGTTTGCGCTCGGTTTCCTCGTTGTGCGGGTGAATCGGAATCTCCGGGTCGTTTTCCTCGGCATATTTGTTCACGCCCACCACCACCCGCTCGCCCCGCTCTTTGCGCTTCAAAAAGTCATACGCCGTGTCTGCAATCTGGCGCTGAAACCAGCCGTTCTCAGTGGCAGAAATCACGCCGCCCTGCGCGTCAATCTCATCCAGCGTGGCAAAAATGCGTTTCTCCATTTCACTGGTGAGCGATTCCACAAAATACGAGCCGCCCAATGGGTCAACCACGCTGGTAATGTTCGTCTCTTCTGCAATAATTTGTTGCGTGCGCAAGGCCAGCTTGGCAGCGAATTCGGTTGGCAGGGCATAGCTCTCATCAAACCCGTTGGTGTGCAAACTTTGCGCCCCGCCCAGCGCCGCCGCCAGCGCCTGCAAGGTTGTGCGGGCCAAATTGTTGTATGGCTGGGTTCTGGTCAGGGTGATGGCCGCCGTCTGCGCATGAAACCGCAGCCGCTGGCTGTCTGGGTTCTTCGCGCCAAAACGCTCCTTCATCACCTTGGCCCACACCCGCCGCGCCGCGCGGAACTTGGCGATCTCCTCAAAAAAATCGGCCTGGCTGGTCCAAAAAAACGAGAGCCGCGGCGCGAAGTCGTCCACGCTCATCCCGGCCTCGGTCACCTGGCGCACATACTCAAACCCGTTCGCCAAAACAAAACTGGCTTCCTGGATGGCGTTCGCGCCCGCCTCGGCAATGTGATACCCGCTGATGCTGATCGGGTTATACCGCCGCATGTTTTGGGCGCTCCACATGATGAAATCTCGCACCAGCCGCACGCTGGGGCGGATGGGGTAAATCCATTCTTTTTGCGCCTGATATTCCTTGAGGATATCGGCTTGCAAGGTGCCGCTCATCTGGTTCAAATCGTAGCCGCGCTTTTGGCCCAGCGCCACATACATCGCCAGCAAAATCCACGCGGTGGGGTTAATCGTCATACTCACGCTGATTTTTGTCAGGTCAATGCCATCAAACAGCGCCTCCATGTCGGCCAGCGTGTCAATCGCCACGCCTTCGCGCCCCACCTCGCCCGCCGCCAGCGGATGATCGCTGTCATATCCCATCAACGTGGGCATATCAAACGCGGTCGAAAGGCCGGTTTGCCCTTGCTCAATCAAAAACTTAAACCGGGCGTTGGTGTCTTCGCCGGTGCCATACCCGGCAAACAAGCGCATCGTCCACAAACGCCCGCGGTACATGGTTGGGTAAGGTCCGCGGGTGAAGGGGAATTGGCCGGGCAAGCCAATGTCTGCGTCATCGGGCGCATCCAGCGCGGTATACACCCGTTTTAGGGGAATGCCGCTCTCGGTGGCAAATTGCTCTTTGCGTTCTGGCGAGCGCGCCAAAAACGCGGCCAGCTCATTACGCTCCCACGCCTCAAATTTTTCGCGCAGCTCGTTCTGCTCAACATCATGGTTGGACATCTTAGCCTCCTGCGGGCATTATCTCGCAAACAGACGGCGCCGTCCACGCTTATGGCAGGTCTTGATACGGCAACCGATTGACAAACAAAATATTCGCCTGATTTTGGCCCACATGAACGCCAGAAATAGACGCGGGCGAGGTAGCCATGCGCTGAAAATGCTCAAACGGCGTCCCCAGAAAATGCGCCAGCGCGGCCTTCACCGTGTCAGAGTGCATCACAATCGCAATCGTTTGCGGCTGGGCGGGCTGGTCGTTTTGGCTGATGGGGTCTGGGTGCGCGGCAGCAATGCGCTCAATCTCGGCGACCACACGCTGGCGCATTTCCAGCAGGCTTTCGCCCGCGGGCAGCCGCGCCTCCAGCGGTTTTTCCACAATGTGTTTCCATGTCTCGCGGGTGTCCTCGCCCTCATTCAAGTCCTTGATCGTTCGGCCAGCAAACGCGCCCGCGTCGGTATCCATCAGCCGCGGGGTGACCTGCACGGGCAGGCCGTGATGTTTTGCCACGCGCCACGCCGTCTCCAGCGCCCGCTCCAAAGAACTGGAATAGACCGCCGCGATTTTGGCGGCCTTGAGCTTCTCGCCAAGCGCCTCGGCCTGCGCCCTGCCCTCTTCGTTCAGATGAATGTTTGGCAACTGGCCAGGCAATTTGCCCGCTTTTACAAAATCGTTTGTGGCGTGGCGGATGAGAAGAAGTATGGGCATGAATGAGCTGTGTTAAGGCAGGTAGAAGAATGGGTTTTGCTGAACGCCGCCCTGGCGAACTTCAAAGTGCAAGTGCGGGCCGGTAGAGCGGCCCGTGTTGCCAACCGCGCCAATCACCTGCCCGCGCGATACCGCCTGACCGGGCACAACGTAAAACGCGCTCAAGTGGCCGTAAAGCGTCTCAAAGCCGTTGCCGTGATTTACTTTGATCAGGTTGCCGTAACCGGTGTTGTCCCATCCGGCGTAGCTGATAAACCCGCTATCCGAGGCCATCACCGGCGTGCCAACGCCCGCGCCAAGGTCAATGCCGCGATGTCCGTAATAATAATTTTGGGTAAGCACGCCCGCGGTTGGCCAGCGGAAGCTGCCGCTGGCGGCCACACGCGGCGCAGCGCCGCTAAAAGCCCCGCCGCGCAATGCGCCGCTACTACTTGATGAAGCCGCGACCGCCACCACTGGCAAGGGCTTTACGCCGCCCGGCACAATAATTTTTTGCCCCACCAACAAATTGGATTTGCCCTGCAAATTGTTCAACTCGTATCCAATGATGTCTTCTGACTTAACTTTGAACCGCCGCGCAATGTCATCCAGCGTGTCGTTGGCGCTCACGGTGTACCAAATGCCGTTGGTGGGGATGATATTCAGCGTTTGCCCAATATCCAAAAAGTCCGGCGAGTCCTCAATTTCCTTGTTCGACCACATCAACGTGGTAGGTTGCAGATTAAATCGCGCCCCAATCCCCTCCAGCGTGTCACCCGCCTGCACGGTGTAAGTCAGGATGGCAACACGCTCCGATGTTTGTCTGGCGGTGTCAAACACGGCTTTGCGGCTAATCAAGGCCACATCCTGATTGATAACTGCGCCGTATGATTGCAGCGCGATGGATTCATCGGTGGCGGTGGCGTTGCCTGTTTGGCCGGGCGCACTGGCCGGCCTGCGCGCATCCGGGCGGGTGGATGGAGCTTGCATCCGCACAAGCTGCGTGCCCGCCAAAATAACGGCCAGCAAAATAACCCCCACGATGGCCGTGTGCGAGGTATAGCGACCCGTAAGCACCAGCGCGCGCCATTTGAACTCATCGGTGCTGAGATATTGCCGCGCCAGCCGCTGAATGGAGCGAGCGCGATGGGCGATTTGGTTGCGGGTCATTACGAATTACGGGTTACAAATTACGAAGAAGCCTTGAGTCTCGTAATTCGTAATTGTTTAGCGAATCAGGTTCCATGGATTAACTGCGATGCCGCCATTGCGAATTTCAAAGTGCAGGTGTGAGCCGGTAGAATTTCCCACCGAGCCAACCGCCGCGATTACCGCGCCTTTTCTCACTTGTTGACCACATTTTACATACAACTGGCTGGCATGGGCGTAAAGCGTCTGGTATCCGTTGCCATGATCCAGCACCACATATTGTCCGTAACCCACCGGCACGCCCGCAGAGTTCAGCGAGAACCCCGCGTAAATCACCGTTCCGCTATCCGAAGCGTAAATCGGGTCACCCAGCCGCCCGGCAAAATCCAGCCCCGGGTGGTAGGCAGCAAAGTTATACCCAGACAGGTTGTGCGCGTTAGCCGGGTAAATAAAAGCGCGGGTTCCCAAAGTAGGGATGGCAACTTCGCCGCACACACCCACCTTGTACACCTTCACACCCGTCACGGCGTTTGTGCTCACTTGCACCGGCTTTGGTATTTGCCAGACCACGGTCTCGCGCTCTCCGCCACGCACAAACAAAATTTGTCCCGGCGTTAGCACCTGGTTGATATTGTTCAAGTTATTCACAGACTCGCGGGCAATGTCTTCTGGCTTAACATGAAACTGCCGCGCCAGCGTGTCAATTGAATCGCCTTCCTCCACTTGAATAACCAAACCATTGGCAGGCGGGATAATAAGTTGCTGCCCTACGCTGAGCAAATCCGGGTTGTCTTTGAGGGCAGAATAGTTTGACCACAAAACTGTTTCTGGTGAAACGCCAAACGCATAGGCAATGCCAAACAGCGTATCGTTTAGTTGCACGGTATAGGTGATGAGACCTCGCGCAGCCTGCCGCGCCGCAGACGCAGCCGCATCACTAGAGAGGACAAATGTGCGCTGGATAACGCCATTTTCACCTACCGGGGGCAGCGCATTTTGAGGAAGCTGTGTGACCGCGCGAGCTGGCGCGCCACACAGGGCAGCCATCAGCCCAAAGACCAGCGCGAACCGCATAACGCGAAACACGCGGACACGTCCATAACTATCTCCACCTGACATCGCTGAGATTATACGAGTGGGACAGCAAGCTCGGAAAAATAAACAACGCCCCGCTCAGAGATGTGTCATCTGAGGCGGGGCGTTGTTGTTAACAGAACAAACTACCAGTTCGCGGCAGTTGTGCGCAAGGTGGAAGGCACATACACATTAGACACGTTCTTGCGTATCTTTGTGAGAGGGTCTCCCAGCAACACAAACGAGAAGATGACGGACCTGAAATTTGTTGGGGAATTTGTCACGGCGTTATACCGAGCGGCTTGCGTTAATTCCGCCAGTGTGGGCTGATATTTGGCAGACCACAGCGTATTCATGAAGCCGACAAGCAATCCCTGGTGAGCCGCAACGCTGTCTGCGCCCGTGGGTCCAAACACAGCAATTGAGCCGCCATTTGGCCGCAGGAAAATTTGCTCGTCTATGGTGGCAAACGTGCCCGATTTGTAAGCAAAGGTCACAAAGCGCGATGTTAAGCACGTCATAGACAGAAGAACCGGCAGCTTAAACCCGTTGTTCATCGATGAGACATCATTGGTATATGACGTTGCGCCAATGGTGAAGTCGGAGTGAAGAATCCAATTCGTCGGGGAGTCCATCGCCGCGATGTATCTTTCCACGCCGTGACCAATATAAACCATGGTTAGCGCACCCTGGGTATACAAATCCACCGCTCGTTGCCGCACGTTGGTCGGAGTCGCCTCAAAACAAGGGTTTGTGGTGGCCGGAGAATCTGGTGGAGCAGGTCGGTATTCGTCGCAACCGCGCGTCATCCAACCGGGCAATCGGTCAATTTCGGCCTGAGTCTCGGCGTAAAAATCACCTGCAGGATCTACTTTGTAACCGGCATACGTGCCGGCCCCCGAAACACAACCATCTACGTTGCTGCTTGGGCAGGGATAATTATCCGAAATAAAGCTGGCTCGCCGCGCCCAAGCGGCCTGCCCAATAAACTGTGTCTCGTATCCGGTAATTTTGCTGACAAGGGCGGTAAGATCCTGCACGCTCTTTACCGGGAATCGCCCAATTGATACCTCAGGCAGATTTGTAACTGATGTTAAGCTGGGGGTAGTTGGAAGAGGCGAAGCTCCATCCAATTGCCCAATACACATATCGCACGGCAACTCCCCCATTTTATCCAGACCAAGATTTGCCGATGTAAACAGGCTGGGCACAGTATTTGAAGCAACCGCCGCGTATCCCATCCCCACCGAAGCATATCCCAGCGGGTCTGCGCTTGTATGCCCCACAAGAACTGCCGATATTGGGGCTACACCCCATGTTGTCGCGGCATAGCGCAAAAAGTCTCGCAAAGCGTCTCCAGAAACACGCCCATACGACCAAGCGTCGTAAATCTTTTGCACATCCACAAAGCTGGCCGAGTAGCCCTGTGACTGGCGAAGCGCGATGAGCGGCTGAATTGGGCTGTTAAAGTAAGATGGCCCAATATAAAGCGCCTGGGAATTCAACGGCTGATTTATGGTCAGAGGCGTATGAGGGGCAACCGCAGGCTGGAAGAGTGTCTGCGAGCCAGTCAATAGATACCGGTAGCCACCTGGCGCAGAATCATGAAATGTAAAGCCGGAGGATGCCACGTTCATCAAGGCAACCGGGTAAAGGCTGTTTGATATGTCGTACAACGAACTGCCAACGCTGGCGTTCGATACCGTGTAGTTATATGCGCTGGCTTCTCCAACAAATTCTGCGCCATTTACGCCCGAAAAGTTGAGCGAGACGGGTCGTTTGTAGGCAATTGATTCAAGATAAGCTGCGCGATTTGTAGCCTGAGGCAGTGTGACCTTGATGCTGGGGTCCATTTGTGTCAAAGTTACCGTTAATGGAACAGAGCCAAACGTAGACACCACAGAAGAATTGACTGATTCGCCCGTAGTATTTCCTGTGAGATTCCATTGATATCCAGTAGGCATCATGACATAAGAATAAATGTACGTGTTCAACTGGAAAACCATATTGCCGGCTGCCAATGGCAATGTGGGCGTAAGATAAATATTGTTAACGGCTGTGGAGAACTGCGCATTAAAGTTGTACGAGAAAATATAGTCGTTATCCACGCCCGGGGCTGTTGAATCATAAAGTCTCTTTAGCTGCCACGTGTCCTGTTCATAAGCAGTTGAACGGGTTGGGTCGCCGCCAACTGCGGCAACATTGCGGGTGCCCATTCGCAAGCCGGGCGTGGAATCAAAGGTCAGCCAGTACACCTCAAACTTATTCCAGCGGTCGCCCGGGTTTGCGTAGAAAAGAATCTGGTCAGAGGCGTCAAACACACCCGGTGTTCCCCCATCAATAATTTGCGTGGCAACTTCTGTGCCACGATAATAAACATGAGAGTTGTTTATATTTTTCCCAGAAAGGTTGTACCCCGACGCTGTCAAGGCGCTACCCGTCACCTGCTGAATGCCGCGCCGGGTTGTGGTGATGCGCACCGAACTGACAAGAGCCGCCGGGTTTATGGGCGGCGTGTCAATGTTCGTTATATCCACCGCGTTCACAGAATTTGATGTTGCTGGGTCGCCCGCGCTAATGCGAGGTAGAGCCTGCTGCACATCCGCCGCGCTCATCAACTTTGCGTCGGGGATAACCACTTCCAAATCAGAGACGGCAACACCCTCGCCCGATTTTTCGTAAATGGGTGAAATCGCCACGACCACAATTCGCATTCCCCGCATTCGGCCATCGGATAGCACCGTTACCGGAGACCGCGGAAGCTCAATGGGCAAAACAGTTGAAATATCTTTTACAGAAACTGATTCGCCCGCGTCGTTGTATTGCGGCTCAACCGAATTTTTCACAACGGGTTCGTATTGCCCAGCCCATGCGCGAGTGCTTGTTGCCACAATTTTTGGGGCAACCGGGGCGTTCTCCGACATTCGGAGCGTAACGTAGCGAGCAGGCAGTCTCACCGACCCCAAGTCCTTCACTTCCCACCCTTTTGCAGAAGGGTTACCCTCCGCATCGGCCAGCACAATCCCTTTCCAGCTAAATTTCACTCCCTGAGACGTTTCTACGAGCGTCTGTCCTTCTTCGGCAGATGGGTTATTAAAGGCGCTCTCGCCTGCCTCTGGCGTAACCAGCGCGCGCGCGGGAGAAGTAGAGCCTGTTGCAATTAATGCGAAGACTGCGCTAAAAGCAAGAACTTTTTTAGAGTTGCTCAAAAACGTTGACTTATTCATACTGGCTACGTCCATCCTTAAAAAAAACACGCCTTTTTTGCAAGGCATATTAAAACGGGAGACGCCACGCATTCCTTTCTCCCTCTCTCTCCTCTGCGCAACATCTCCTGACATCTATAACGATTTCTATACTCTTTTATTTTCTAAAACAGTATATCGTATAGATACCACAATTCGCTGTAAGATAGTACAGAATTTGCGCTAAACTTAAGGATAGAGCGCATGAGTCAAATACAACATTCCATCGTCCACGTCATCAATGGCGTAGAACAAAACACTTCATCTCAGACATTCATACGGAAGCTGGGCAACCGACCGGGAATCAAAGAAAGCCTCGCGCTTTTCTTAGATTTACCCCACGCAACGCCCGCCCAGAATTCTGATTTGGCGCAATTGTTTGCCGAAGCCTACGCCAACGCATCCGGCGGCATTACCGCCGCCATGCGCCACGCCTTTAAGCTGGCAAACGACCGCCTGCTGGCTCTCAACCGAGGCGCGGCGCAACCCATTCAAGGCTCCATCACCTGCGGGCTTGTGACCGGCGAGCACCTTATCATCGCCCAAAGCGGCCCGGCCATCGCCTACGCCCGCTCGGCAGATGGCGCTTTTGAGCCGCTGACCAACTCGCCCGATGCCCCGGCGCTGGGCGCAACGCGCGCCCCGGAGATCAACTTCCGCAACATTGCGCCGCGCCCCGGTGACGTCTTTTTGCTCACCGGCGCGGGTTCCATCCAAAATACGCCAGACCAACTGATTGAAGCCTGCATGGGCAAAGGCGACCCACACATGGTGGCTGGGTATCTCAACGCCAACGTGCGCGATGGCGCGTTGACCGGCGTTGTTTTCTCTTTGGTGGATGACGCCGCGACCGATGAGCCGCTGGCCCCTCTGCCCAGCATCCAACCACCGGCCCCCGATCCAGAGCCGCCAGCCGCCAACCCCGAGCCCAGCGGCCCCAGCATGGGCCAAAAAATTGTGGATGGCATTCGGGCGGGCAAGGCGGCCATTGGCATCCGCGCCACGCAAGCGGCCCAAACCGCCGGCAAAGGGATTGGCGAATTTAGCGGCCAGCTTTTGCCTCAGACCCCCGCCCCGGTGAGCGACGAACAACGTTCGCGCCTCAGCGTGTTTTCGTTGGGGCTGGTGGCGGTTCTGCTGCCCATCATCGTGGCTGCCATCGTCGCCACCAGCTACCTGCAACTTTCTGGCGAAGCCGAAAAACAGCAGCAGCGCAATTTAATTCGCGCCCAGTTAGAGCAGGCCCGTGCCAGCAACGACCCCGCCGCATGGACAAAAACAATTGAGCTTACCGGCGCCTTTGAGCAAAAGTTCAAGACCGATGAGCAAGTTAGCGCGGCGCGCCAACAAGCCCGCGACCAACTGGACAAACTGTATGGCATCGCGCGCATCCGCCCCACCCGCCTGAGCGAGCTTGCGCCCGCCACGCGCAAGCTGGCCGCCGCGCCGCTGGGGCTTTACACGCTAAACACCACCACCGGCGAGACGCTATATCACACCCTTTCGGCAGATCATGCCAGCATTACCGGCAAACCCGTGCCGCTAACGCCCGCCGCAACCAGTGGCGAGCCGGGTTTTAAGGATGTGACCTGGGCCAGCTCCACCGGCAACCGCTGGCACAACGAAGGCGCAATTTTCATCTCCAGCTTCGCGATTGGCGAATACTCACTCGCCACCGGCCAAATTGCCAGCACCCGCATCACCGCCGACCCGCTTGGAAATACAACTTCGGTGGATTTGTTTGGCGACCAAATTTATATTTTGGACACGGGCGTGGGCCAAATTTGGCGAATGCAACTCAGCGGCGGCAACATCAATCGCTCATCTTATTTTCGTTCGCCATTTAACCCGCTCAAAGAAGGTGTGGACATGGCAATTGATGGCGCGGTGTATATCCTCCAGCGCAATGGCTCGTTGCTAAAGTATGTGGCCGGGTTGCCGGTGCAGTTCGCGTTGCAAAATTTGCCAGAGCCAATGACCGCCCCAGTTGCCATCGCCCTGCTTGGCCCCAACCGGGACACAGGCAGCGTGTTTGTGGCCGATGCCAAAAACGGCTCAATCTTCCAGTTTGACAAAAACGGCGTGTTCATTCGCCAATACCGCGGCGCGGGCGATGAGTTCAGCGGCATCATAGACCTTGCCTCCGATCCCACCACCAACACGCTTTACGTTTTGACCCAAAAGAATATCTTTAGCTTCAAACCGCAATAAATGCGCATACTTTCGCTCTTGCCCGCCGCAACTCAGACGTTGGAGGTGCTGGGGTTACATTCTGCGCTGGTGGATGGCTCACCGGATGGCGCGAAACCCGATCTTGTCTTTGCGCCGCCAGAGGAAGATTTCTCCGCGCCCTCCCATGTGCCTATGCGCAATCCGCGCGCCATCGCCGATATTTTTGCCAACATTCAAACCATTGGCGAGGCCACGCACACCTCGGCGCAGGCCGCCGCGCTGGTTCAAGCCATGCGCAACCATCTGGATGCCATCCAAAACCAGCTTGCCAAAGCGGCGCACCGCCCGTGGCTGTCTGCGCTAAATGGATTGAACCCGCCGCGCTCGTCTGGTATGTGGGTTCCAGAGCAAATCGCGCTGGCTGGCGGCCAACCCGCGCTTGGCCAGGCCGGTCTGCCTGCGCAAGACATTGAGTGGGACGATGTGATTCACTCTCAGCCAGAGATGATTGTGGTCATGCCTTGCGGCGCAACGCTGGCTCAGGCCGCGGAGCAAATTCGCGCCAACGCCCACCGCGCGGAATGGGATGAATTTCCCGCCACTCACCTCAATCAAATTTACGCGGTGGATTCGGCCTATTTTTGCGTGCCCGGCCCGCGTGTGATTCAAGGTGTGGAAATTCTGGCGGGGTTGCTCCATCCGCACCTGTGCCGCCACCCGCTAGAAACCGAAGCACGCAGGCTGACCCTGGATGTGAAATATCGCTGATCTAACACGCGGTGCGATCAGACGGCTCAACATCGCCAAAGATTCATCTTTCAACCAAAACAAAAAAGCCGGGCATCGCAAAATGCCCGGCTTTTTTCTAACTCTGGTTAGCTTGTTTGGTTAGCGACGTGTTGTGTTTAGCTTGCGCGCGCTCACACCCACGGCCAACGCACCCAGCGCCAAAAGCGCCATCACCCAGATGGGTTGCGCAGGCGACTCATCACCGGTCACTGGCAAGGTCACCGGACCGATAACCTTGACTTTGTAAACTGGCGAGAACGCCCCAAGCTTGCCATCCGCGCCCTTGGTCGCAACTTTCAAGTTGTGATCACCCAGCGCGTAATCCAGCGGAACCTTCCATTCCCAGTTGCCCTTCGCGTCCACTTTGGCAGTGCCCACTTCCTTATCGCCATCGTAAATGGCAACGGTGGAACCCGGCTCGCCTTTGCCGCGAATAATGCCGCCCTGAGAAACCGTGTCACCCTTGAGCGGAGTGATGCTCGGCACAATCGCGGCGGGGGCCGCAGCAGCCGTGGCGCTCACGTTCACCGAGGCCGCGCTGGCCGGAACTTCCTTGCCATCCGCGCCCAGCGGCACCAGCTTGATGACATGGTTGCCCACTGCCAGATCTGGCATCTCAAACTTCCACTTGCCGCTGGCGTCGGTGGTCACCGTGCCGATGGCCTTGTCGCCATCATAGATGGTGTATTTCGTGTTCGGGTCGCCCGTGCCATCCAACACACCTGGCTTGACAGCGGTCACCGCGCCATTCACACCCGGAACGTTAATCTTGGGAGGATTAATCTTGGGCAGCGCGGCAATCGCGGTGGCAATGGCTTCCTTCACGCTCAGCACAACGCTGGCGGCGCTCGCAACCACTTCCTTGCCATCCGCGCCCAGCGGCACCAGCTTGATGCTGTGATCGCCAGCCGAGAGCTTGGGCAACTCAAACTTCCACTTGCCGCTGGCATCGGTGGTCACCGTGCCAATCACTTTGTCGCCGTCATACACGTTGTACTTCGTGTTCGGGTCGCCTGTGCCTTCAATCGTGCTCGCCACGCCCGCCAGAACCGGCAGCGCAGGCAGATTGATCTTGGGCAGGTTGATCTTGGGCAGCGCAGCAATCGCGGTGGCGATGGCTTCCTTTACGCTCAGCACAACGCTGGCAGCGCTGGCAACCACTTCCTTGCCATCTGCGCCCAGCGGCACCAGCTTGATGCTGTGATCACCGACCGAGAGCTTGGGCAATTCAAACTTCCACTTGCCGCTGGCATCGGTGGTCACCGTGCCAACTTGCTTGTCGCCGTCATACACGTTGTACTTCGTGTTCGGGTCGCCCGTGCCCTCAAGCGCCGCAACCGCGCCCGCCAAAATCGGCAGCGCCGGCAGATTGATCTTGGGCAGGTTGATCTTGGGCAGCGCAATGGGAGCCGCTGTTGGCGCAACAGTTGCCGGAACAGCCGTCGCTGGGATGGCGGTCGCAGCCGGTTTGGCTGTTGGGGCCACTGTGGCTGCCACCGGCGGGACTGCCGTGGCAACTGGCGCAGCGGGCGTGCCGCCACAACGCACAAAGAATCCCAAGCACAGCAACAACGCAAATGCCAAAGCAATCAGCATAAGCCAACGCTCATATGGCAAACCAAGAAATGCTGCCTTCTTGGTAATCTCTGTCTCAGTAGTGGTAGTGGTCGTGGTGGTGCGTTCGCGCAACGACTCTTTGCCTCTGTTTTTGTTATCCATTATTCCTCTTTCCTTCGCCTTTTTAACCTGTAATGAATAAGGTGTAATGTGTAAGCAGCCATAAGTCTGGCCCTAATCTTACAAATTACACCTTATCCACACGTATTTACTTCTTTGCGGCCATCAACGCCTGGGCCTGCTCAATCCAGCTGACAAAGTTGGCGGGCTTGATGCGGTTTTTGCCGCAAATGCGCTCCAACTCTTCTGGCGTGCTCTTCACCAGCGCGGCAAACGTGCAGATGCCCGCATCGTACAACCGCTTCTCGTACGTCCAGCCAATACCCTCAACTTCGGCCAAATCGTCTGGCTGAGAAGAATCCCACACGCGGCCAACGCTGTTGGTCTCGTTCGCCAACCGAATTGCATCGGCCTTCATCGCGCCCAAATCCACATCCTGGAATTCCTTGATGTCGAAGATCCGGCGCAGTTCTTCGTCCGGTGTGTTCGCCAGCTCAAAGAATGTGCCGATGCCCTCGGCATACAGCTTTTGCTCATACACCTGCCCCACTCCCTTTGTATCCGAGAGGTGTTGTGGGCAGGCGGCGCTCTTAATTTCTACCGTGGCGCTGGCTACCAGCGCCTGCTTGCGCGCCGCAACCCGCTTCTGATCCACCACGCCAGGGGCGGGCGGAACAGCCGCAGCTTTGGCTTCAAGATCAGCCATTTGAGCCTTCAACGCGGCAATCTCATCTTCCTTGCTCTTGAGGGCAGCCGCAGAAGTCGCGGCCCCGGTCGTCAGCGCGGCCAATTCCACGCCCGCCGCCTTCTTGTGCGAGTCGTACTCGCCTTCCAGCGCGGCCAGACGGGCCTGCAAGTTACCCATGCCGGTGTTGCAAGCATTCAAGTCGCCAGACAGCTTGCCGGTCTGCGCCTTCAATCCGTTAATCTCATCTTCCTTGCTCTTGAGGGCAGCCGCAGAAGCCGCGGCACCGGCGGTGAGCGCGGCCAGTTCGGCGTTGCTCTTTGCGCGCAGGTCGCTAAGCTCGCGGTTGGCCGCATCCAGCTTAACGCTCAAGTCTTTGCCGGCGTCAATCTGCGCTCGCAAATTGGGGATCTCGCCCAGTTTGGCGTTGGCGGCGTTTAGCTCGCCATTGCGCACATTCAAATCCGCGCTCAACTTGCCAATCTGAGCCTTCAACCCGTCAATCTCGCCACTCGCCAGATTCAGCTTGCCTGTCCAGTCCTTCTCGGCGCTGGCAAAACGCAGGGTGTGATCGCCCTCGGCCTTGGCCTTGGCGTCCAACTCTGCCTTAAGCCGGGCAATCTCATCATCCTTGCCTTTCAGGCTAACAGCGGCGGTCGCGCCCGCGGCGGTCGCAGCGGCAGCGGCGGCGGCGGCAGCCTTCTTGCCGTTATCAATCTCAACATTCAACGAGCCAATTCTCGCGTTCAAATCGGCAATTTGCTTGGCAGCGGCATCGCGCTCATTCGTCACCAAATTCAGCTTGCCCGTCCAATCCTTCTCGGCGCTGGCAAAACGCAGGGTGTGATCGCCCACGGCCTTGGCCTTGGCGTCCAACTCTGCCTTAAGCCGGGCAATCTCATCATCCTTGCCTTTCAGGTTAACCACCGCGGTTGCGCCCGCAGCGGTCGCAGCAGCGGCAGCGGCGGCGGCGGCCTTCTTGCCATTGTCAATCTCAATGTTCAGCGAGCCAATTCGTGCGTTCAAATCGGCAATTTGCTTGGCAGCGGCGTCGCGCTCATTCGTCACCAAATTCAGCTTGCCAGTCCAGTCCTTCTCTGCGCTGGCAAAACGCAGGGTGTGATCGCCCTCGGCCTTCACTTTGGCGTCCAGATCACCACTGAGCTTGCCAATCTTGGCGTTCAGCTCGGCAATCAAATCGTCCTTGCCCTTGATGCTGGCGGCGGCAGTTGCGGCTCCGGTGGTCAATACTGCCAGTTCGGCGGCGGCGGCTTTCTTCGCCTTGTCAAGATCTGCCTCTGCGGCCAGTTTGCCATCCAGCGCGGCCTTCAGTCTGGCTTCCCAATCCGATGGAATCCCGGCCAAGTGCGCCTTGAGCTTGCCCAGTTCGTCATCCTTGCTCTTCAAGGTGGCAAGAGCGGTCGCGCCCGCGGCGGCGGCAGCGGCGGCGGCGGCCTTCTTGTCATTTTCCAGCTGCAAATTCAACGAGCCAATTTTGGCGTTCAGATCGCCTTCCAGCTTCAGCCGGTCATCGCCCGCCAGCTTGAGCTTTGCATCCAGATCGGCAATCCGCTTGAGCGCCGCATCCCGCTCGCTGGTCACCGCGCTCACTTTGCCGGTCCAATCCTTCTCCAAATTGGCAAAGCGCAGGGTGTGATCGCCTTCCGCCTTGACCTTGGCGCCCAGATCAGCTGTCAGTTTGGCAAGCTGCTCATCCTTGCCTTTGATGGCCGCTGCAGAAGCCGCAGCGCCGGCTGTCAGAGCTGCAAGCTCCACCGCCGAGGCTTTCTTGACTTTATCAAGATCGGCCTGGGCCAGCTTGAGCTTACCCTCCCAATCAGTGTTTGCCCCGCTCAACTGAGCTTTCAGGTTTGCAATCTCCGTGTCGCGGGCGCTCAGCTTGCCTTCCCACTCGCGCGTCACAACGGCGCTGGTTTCGCTGGTGTGCTTGTTGCGGTCATAAAACCACTTGGTAAGAAAATACCAAAGCAGGGTGGCAAGCAAACCACCGAGGCCAATGCCAAATATCACCGGCCAGGTTCCCGCTACAAACGGGTCATTTGCTCCAAATTGAATCATGATGGAAGAATCCTCCTCGAAATTGAATATTTTGACGAACAACCTTGATGTTTATTAGTCAGTATGTATCTGACACACATTTCTCTTACGCAAATTGTATTAACAAAGTATTGGTAAATACAGTCTGCGCGAAAAATCACAACTTAAGTAGTATAAAAATTTCAAACAACAACCCACAAACGAGCTGATTCTCAATTCTCAAGTGATTCTTGCGTTTGCTTCAGAGATCCACTCCGCAAAATTTGGGCGGCGAAGCGCCCCTTTGCCGCAAATTTCTTCCAGCCGGGCCGGCGAAAGCTCGGCCAATGCCTCGTAGGTGCAAATGCCCGCGTCAAACAACCGCCGCTCAAACGTTCGTCCAATGCCTGGTATTTGAGTGAGATCATCCGGCGCACTTCCATCCCACTCGCGCCCCAGCGAGCCGGTTTCAATCGCGAGACGCATCGCGTCATCGCGAATAATCTGGCAATTCACCTCCTGAAAATCTCGCGCGTCAAAAATGCGCTCCAGTTCTTCATCCGTGGTATGCGCCAGCTCCCAGAAGGTGCCAATGCCCTCCGCATACAGCCTTTTCTCATACACCTCGCCAATCCCCCGCACTTCAGAAAGATATTGCGGGCAAACGGCCTCGCGGCGCAACCCAGACAAAATACTGCGCGGCTTGGCCAAACGGGCGCGCGGCGGTTTGGGTTGTGGCGCGGGCGCGGGTTCTGGCTGGGGTGATGTCTCTTGGGCGGGCGCGAGTTGCGCGGGCAGATGGGGCTTCTGCGCCGCTGGGGCCTCATCCGCCACGCCAGCAATTATTTCTGGCGCGGGGGGCTGCCACGCCAGCGGCTCTGGTTGATCAATGGGCGGGGCCTCATCCGCCGCGGGCGCCATCTGCCCGCCTGCCAGCGTCTTTTGCAAACTGGCAATTTCGTCATCCTTGCGTTTGAGCGCAAGGCTTGCCACATTTGCCTCGGCCACCAGCGCGGCCATGCGCGATGCCGTGGACGTGCGCACTCTTTCAAGCTCGGCCACGGCTTCGGCCGCGCGTCTCTCGGCGCTCACCCGGTTGGCCAGCATCGTGTCCAGGCTGGCTTTTAGCTGGTGCGTGGCCGCCGCCTGAACGGCATCGTTCTCATCCACCTGCGTTTTGAGCGCGGCAAGCTGGGCGGCGGTCTCGCGGTTTTGTTTCTCTGCCTGTGCCAATTCCTCGGCCAGTTTTTTATATTCGCCCTCAATCTCGCCCTTGATTCGCCTTTCTTTTTCCAGCTCGGCTTTGAGCGTTTCGGCCTCCGCCACCTGTCTGGCTTGCATTTGATGGGCCTCGGTCAACTCGCGGACTTTGGCCTCCAGCGCCGCGCCGGCTTTTTGGGTTGCCTCCAGCTCGGCCTTTATGCTGGCGTGGCTTTTGGCGTGCCCTGCAATTTCATCTTCTTTTTGTTTGAGGGCGGCCTGCGCTTTTTCAAGGTTATCCAGCGCGAAGGAAGTTTCCAGCGCCCGCGCGGCCAACGCATCCATCTCAACCTTCATTGCCGCCCTGGTCTGGCCAAGATCGCTGATTTGGCCGCGCAACTCGGCCTGCGCCTGCTTTTCCTTTTCCAAGACCTCGCTCATCCGCGCCAGATCGCCATCTTTGGCAAGGCCGGCTTCCTCCAGCGCTTTAACGCGCGCAGAAAGTTCGTCTGCCCGCGCCAGCGCGTTTGCGTGATCTTGCCGGGTCTGTTCAAGTTGCGCCCGCGTGGCGGCCGAGGTTTGCTGCTCGGCAGAAAAAGAGGCGAGCAAATTTTGTTTTTCGGCCAGCGCCGCATCTATTCTGGATTCAAGCGTGACCCGCGCTTTTTTGTGCAAGTCCAAATTGGTCGCAAGCGCATCTCGGCTTTCCACCAGCCCAGTCACCTGATTGCGGAGCAAAGCCGTTTCCGAGCGAGCGGTTTCAAGGTCTGCGCGAGCGGTGTAATAATCTGCCTTAAACTTTCCCGCTTCCGACCATGATTGCATCCGGGCAAACACCTTATACAAAAGCAAGGCCAGCAAGGCAGCAATAGCTCCCCCAAGCACAAAGAGCATAATGGGGTTGGATTCCAAAGTGGTGGTCATTGTTTTATGCTGCGTTTTATGCCGCCAAACACGGCAACGCAATTATAGAGCCACTTTAGATAAATTCAGAAACTTTTGCGTTCAGTTTGGCTCACAATCGCAGCCCATGTCTCTGGCTTTTCCAGATGCACGCTATGCCCTGCGCCAGCCACCACCTTCAGCCGCGCGTTGGACATGAGCGCCTGCATGCGCCGGTTGATGCCGACAAACTTTGTATCCAACTCACCCGCGATGAGATTAACACTCAAAGAGTCAGACCGCTCAATTTTGCCCCAAAGTGATGGCTGCGCCCCCGTGCCCATGCCGCGCAAACTGAGCGCCATCTCATGCGGGCGGTTGCGCAGGCGTTGCGCGCGCAGCTCCGCCCGCGCGTGGGCGGGCAGTTGCGCCTGCGAAGCAAACAGCGGCAACTTCTCCCATTCCTCCACAAATTTCTCAATCCCATCGCGCTCAATCCGCGCGGCCAGCCCTTCATCGCTGGCGACGCGGGCGGCGCGTTCGGCCTCGGCCTCCAGCCCCGGTGATGCGCTCTCCAGCGTGAGGGCGCTCACCCACGCCGGATGCGCCAGCGCGAGATACAAGGCCAACCGCCCACCCATCGAGTAGCCCAGCACATGCGCGGGTTCGCCCGCGGCGCGCTCAATCAGTCGCGCCAGTTGCCCGGCCACCACCGGCATGGTGTAAGCGGTCACGTCGTCTGGGGCAATCGTTTGCCCGTGACCGGGCAGGTCAACCGCAATCACACGCCACGTTTTTGCCAGCGATGGAATTACCCCGCGCCAACTCTCTTTGCTTCCAGTGAAGCCATGCAAAAGCAGCAACGGTTTGCCTTCGCCGAAGATTGTGAAATGGTAAAGGGTTTGGTCAATTCTAAAATTTTTCTCCATGAGTTCAAAAGATTTTGTATTAGAGGCAAAACGCATATGACATGATAATTCCCATAGGGTGTCAATATGCTATTTAAAGACTTAAAAAAGTTATCGGAAACGCCTATCTTTGGGACTGACAAGTATTTTGATTGGGTAAATCAAGAAGATTTTATTAACTTTCTGAGAAACCTGCAAAATCATCAAGAAATGGTTTTATATGCTTCTTTAGATTTTGCTTTGATATTTAGCATAGCATCACCAATTAGATTAATAAACTCAAACACTTTGAAGGATTTAAGGAACTGGTCATGCAGTCCTTATGAGATGTGGGGAGTTTCAAGTTATAAAGGAAAATCATTTCTGGATCGCCCTTATGAATCTTCAGAATCGAAGATATTGAAAGCATCAGAACCCTTGATTTTTATAAGGAACTTTAAAGATCGTCAAGGTTCAGAGTATTACGTTGAAATTAATCAGAAATTAACGCAAGTCTTCAATCTTCATTTTTTGCAAGAGAGAAATTCATATTGTCGATATGATGCAAATGGAGACATTGAAGAGGTTATTCGAGTTTTTGATATTGAAAAGAAATTGAGCTTTGCACCAGGAATCGTTGTAACAATTAACAGACAAGTTTTAGATGAATACTTATTATTAACTAAACAAGCAAATGTGCTGCTCTTTGATTCAACACGCTTTTGCTACGATAATTTCTCTGGATGGGCGGGTATCGTACCCGAAGAATTTTCCATAGATCAAGAGAATTGGTTTCATCTTGGAAAGATTTCAAATCATGCGAGTTATTTGCACGGCTATCAAATTGGTAGATCAAAAGTTAGACAAAGGGATCTTTTTAAAAGTGAAAAAAAATATGAAAGTTTTATTACGCACGACTGGAAACATCAACAAGTTCTGCATTGCTCTTGTGATCCAAGCAAACTTGGAAATTATTTTGAAGATTCGGACCTTCCTTTCGAAATATCCCCAGTCTTTTTTCGCCCAGAAGTGCTCCTGAAATATAAAGCCGCTTCTGAAAAGTATACGGTGGAATATAGATCAATTACTTGCCGAGAAACATGGCACTTACAGTTATATGATGTAAATGAGGCAGGTCAAGTTTTTACTTATCTAAAATATTTGGGCCAACTCCCGTATGCGGAACAACTATATTGGAAGTCATTCAATGAAGCACCTAAAGCTCCAATCTCACAAAGAGCTATAGATCATGATTTTGAGGGAAAGTGGATTCAACACTATGACCCCCTAAATGATTTATTAAAAATCTTGAAGGATTTGCATAAAGCGCAAGTAAGTTGGTGGAAGTTAGCTGACCTAAGTCTTCTGTCAAGAGTACATTATCCGTTAACAGCATCTGCCGATGAATGGGGAAGAGAAATACATTCTCTGGACAAATTAGTTGTAGAAGGATTTGTCCTTAACTCTCTCAGGTCTATTCTTGGTTCTTTGGGTGGAAGTTTTGAAACGAAGTGGCAATCACTAAAATTGATTCAAGAAATTTTAGAAAAACTAGGATTGTCAGAGCTAGAAACAAATCAAATTGTTTCCCCTCTCATAGATTTGCATAAATTAAGAAACAAAATCATTGGGCACGCAACGGGCAAAGAAGCAATAGACATCAAAACAGGCATTTTGAATAAACATCACTCTTTTTGGGAACATTTCAAATTTTTATCTTCAGAATGTTGCAATTCCGTTCATGAAATCAGTAAACATTTAGAGCAATACTGAGAGGTTTGCAAAACCGGACTTTTCATTTAAATCTAACAGCATCGCCCGCGCCCCTGCCCGATCCAGCTTGCCATTGGCCAGCAAGGGCAGCGCGGGCGCAAAACGAACCACGCGCGGGAGCTTGTAGCCAGCCAGCGTCGCCCGCACGTGCGCCAAAAGCTCCTCTGCCGTGATTCCATCGGCCACCACCAGCGCGGCCACCCGCTGCCCCCATTCGGCATCCGGCAAACCCACCACCAGCGCATCTTTCACTTTGGGATGGCTTCTCAGCGCCCGTTCCACCTCGGCGGGGTAGACATTCTCGCCGCCGGTCACGATCAAATCGCTGCGGCGTTGCAGCACAAACAAATCGCCCTCCGCGTCCACGTAGCCCATGTCGCCGGTGCGCAATTCGTTTTGGCAGATGGCTTTTGCGGTGGCCTCGGCGTTGTCAAAGTAGCCGCGCATCACGGTTGGCCCGCGCACCGCAATCTCGCCAATTTCTCCGTTGGGTGATGGCTCGCCGAGCGCATCCAAAATGCGCACCTGCGCGCCAAACAGCGGCTTGCCCACGCTGCCCGGCTTGCGGGCGGCCTCATCCGGCGGCATGGTCGCCACTTGCGAGGTTGCCTCGGTCAGGCCATACGTTGGCGCAACCGGCCAGCCGCGCCGCGCGGCCTCGGCCAAAAGTTCCTCGCTGGCCGCCGCGCCGCCCAGCAAAATCAATCGCAAGCTGGATGGAACTTGCGCCCGAAGCTCCATCAGCCGGCCCAGCATGGTGGGCACGAGCGAGACCAGCGTGATGGCATCCTCATCCAGCGAGCGCAAAACCGCGTCCACATCAAACTTGGGATGCAGCGCCATGGCTGTGCCAAAAATGCACGACCGAAAAATAACGGTGAGGCCGCCCACGTGAAAGAGCGGCAACACGCTCAGCCAGCGGTCATCGGGCATCACGCCCAGCCGCGCCGCCGAGGCGATGGCGTTCCAAAACAAATTGCCAAACGTGATTTGCACGCCTTTTGGCGCGCCGCTGCTGCCAGAGGTAAACACGATGCTTTGCAACCTCTCCAAATCCATCGGCGCAGGCGCAAATGGCGCGGGCGGCAGCGCCATCAATTTTTGCAGAGTGAGGGTTTGCCCCACCGCCTCCATCTTCTCCCAGTGCGAGGGGATGGAGGTGGGTTCGGCTTCATCGTAAATCAAAAGCGCGGGCCGCACATGATTTAACTGCGCCCCAAGCTCGGCGCTGGTCAGGCGGGTGTTGAGCGGGGCCAGCACAAGCCCCATCCGCGCCAGAGCGTGTACAAGCACCACGTACTCTGCGCTGGAGGGCAAGTGCGCCGCCACAATGCTGCCCCGCGCCAAATGAAGCGAGGCCAGCCGCCCGCACACCCCATCCACCAGCGCGTTAAGCTGGCGGTAGGCCAGATTAGACCTCACCGGTCTGCGAGACCTGTGAGGTCTTGTGGCGACCAACGCCAATTTGTCCGGCGAGGCAATCGCTTGCGCGGTGAGCCAATCTGTATTAAATTCTGAATTCTGAATTCTGAATTCTGAATTCATTATGGCCGCCACGGATATTTGCGAAAGTTCGGTTTGCGCTTGGCCTTGTAAGAATCGCGGCCCTCGTTGCCCTCTTCGGTCATGTAATACAACATGGTGGCATCGCCAGCCAGCACCTGCAAACCGGTCTGCCCGTCCTGGTCGGCGTTCATGGCTGCCTTCAAGAAACGAATGGCGATGGGGCTTTTGTCCAGAATTTCCTGTGCCCACTGAACGCCCTCGGCCTCCAGTTGCTCTACCGGCACGACCTTGTTCACCAGCCCCATATCCAGCGCCTCTTGCGCGTTGTACTGGCGGCACAAATACCAAATCTCGCGGGCTTTCTTTTGCCCCACGATCCGCGCCAGGGTGGATGAGCCATAGCCCGCGTCAAAGCTGCCCACAATTGGGCCGGTCTGCCCAAAAATGGCGTTGTCTGCGGCGATGGTCATATCGCAGATCACGTGCAGCACATGCCCGCCGCCAATGGCGTAGCCCGCCACCAGCGCAATCACCGGCTTGGGCATGGTGCGGATGATGCGCTGAAGCTCCAACACGTTGAGCTTGGCCACGCCATCTTTGCCCACGTAACCCGCGTAGCCGCGCACCTTTTGGTCGCCGCCTGCGCAAAACGCGTATTTGCCATCTTTGGCCGATGGCCCATTGCCGGTGAGCAAAATGCACCCCACTTCGGGATCCATCCACACATGCCGGAAGGCGTCAATCATTTCCTCAATCGTCTGCGGGCGAAAGGCGTTGCGCACATCCGGGCGGTTGAACGCAATCCGCGCCATGCCATCTGCTTTTTGATACGTGATATCGGTGTATTCTTTGACCGTTTGCCAGTTTGGTTTTGTCATGGTTATCTTTGGTATTTAAGCGCCCGGAGCGCTTGAAGCGCTCCGGGCGCTTACTCGACCGTCATTCTCAATAATTTTTTTAACATGAATGAGCAGGATTTTTATCCTGTCCATCCTGTTTATCCATGTTAATTTCCCAGAATTTTTTTGCGGATTTCTAAATCCCTGCGCGAATCCGTCATCACCTCAATGAACTGCGGCGCGGAAGGTTCGCCGCGCATACGCGCGCCAAACGCGGCTACAAATTCCGCGCGGGTGGTCACGCGGGCGTGACGCAGGCCATACAGCGCGGCGGCGTGCTCAAACGTCAGGCCGTGCGGGGTAAGGAACATCTCGGTGAACGGCGGCTCCAACTTGCTGATGGGCAGCCGCTGAAAGATGCCGCCGCCATCATTGTTCACCACCACAAATGTGGCGTTGCGCTGGCCAAACTTGTTCACCGCCAGCAAGCCGTTCATGTCATGATAAAACGTAATATCGCCCAGCAGAGCGATAACCGGCCGAGCGCCATCTGCCGCCGCGATGCCCAGCGCCGTGCTCACATTGCCATCAATCCCGCTGGCCCCGCGCGAACCAAAGATGTGCGGGCTGGCCACGCCCCCGGCCCCTCCCGCTGGGAGGGGGGAAGGAATGCCAAACTCATCCAAATTGCGCACGCTCAAACTATTGCCCGCAAAGATGGCGGCGTTGGCGGGCGCGGCCTTCACCACCTCGTAGGCCACCGCGCCATCAAACCAATCGCAGGTTTCCAGCGCGGCGCTCAATTTTTGCAGCATCGCCTCGCTGTTTTGGCGGATGGCCGCCGCAAACGCCGAAGGCTCACGAGTGAGCGCACGCGCGGGCAGACGCGCGGCCACGCCCGCGCATAACGCGCTCGCGTCTGCGTGAATCATCCACGTGGTGCGGTGGTCGTCATCGGCGTACACGCCATCGTGCGCTACAAAAATGCGGTGCGCAGCTTTGGCGTTGGCCAACAGGCTCAGCATCTCCGCGCCGGTGGGCACGCCGCCAAAGCGGAGGATGATGTCAATTTCACTAGACCTCACAGGTCTGGGAGACCTGTGAGGTCTGGAATTTACATTCGCCAATGCCTCGGCAAAGATGGGATAGCCGCTGGCTTCGCTGAGCGCGTGGACGGCCTGGGAAAAGTCACCGCGCGGACAGTTTGGCCCACACACGATGATGCCGTTTTCGTATCGCGCGATCAACTCGGCCAACTCGGCCACATCCGCCGCGTTTGGCAAAACCACCCCGCGCGAAATACGCAAAAATGGCGGCGCGTCCGGCTCAAACACATGCTGTTTGGCTTCCTCAAGGGTTGGCTCCAGCGGTTTGCGAAACGGAAAGTTGAGATGCGCCACGCCTTTCGGGGCGCCATCGGCCACAGCCAGGGCGCGGGCGGCGGTGGCCCGCAGGTTACGGATGGCCGTCGGGTCGGGCGCGGCCTCTGGCAAGGCCATATCTACCGACCAGAGCGCAAAATCACCATACATCTTGATCTGGTCAATGGTCTGATTTCCGCCGCTGTGCCGCAGCTCGTGCGGGCGGTCGCTGGTCAGCACAAGCAGCGGCACGCGAGACATGTGCGCCTCAACAATCGCTGGGTAAAAGTTGGCCGCCGCGCTGCCCGATGTGCAAATCAGGGCCACCGGCTCATCCAGCGCCATCGCCAAACCGAGCGCGTAAAAACCCGCGCTGCGCTCGTCCAGGTGCATGTGCGCGTGTATGCGCGGGTGCGCGGCGCAGGCCAGCGTGAGCGGCGTGCTGCGCGACCCCGGCGCAATGCACACATGCCGCAACCCGCCCCGCGCCAGCTCGTCTATGAAAATTTCGGATGTAAAAACTGAAGGTATCACAATTTTTATTGACGGAAGACGGGAGACGGAGGACGGTTGTTCTGCCGTCTCCCGTCTTCCGTCCCCCGTCCATTAACTTCCAAAGGCATTCAACATCGGCTTAAACTTTAGCGCGGTCTCGGCCCATTCGTTTTGGGGGATGGATTGCCCGACCACGCCGCAACCGGCGTATAACCAGGCGCGTTCGTGCTGGGCCACCGCGCTGCGAATGGCAACCGCAAACGCGCCATCCAGAGCGCCATCCGCCCCTGCGTGAAGCACGCCGATGGGCGCGGCATACCACCCGCGCGTGATCGGCTCGTTCTCGCGGATAAACTCCAGCGCGGTCTCGCGCGGGGAGCCGCCCAGCGCGGGCGTGGGATGCAGCAACGCGACCATTGGCAACACGCCGCTGGCCTCGTTCAGCTCGGCCTGCACGGGCGTGTGCAGGTGCATGATGTTGCTCAGCTTGAGCGTCTCCGGCGCGTCGGGCATGTCTAGCTCGCGCACGTGCGGCTCCAGCCGCTCGCGGAGCATATCTGCCACCAGCGCGTGCTCGTGCAATTCTTTGGCGTTGCTCAAAAAGTCTCGCTCCAGCGCCGCGTCTTCCTCGGCTGTGCGCCCGCGTTTTTGCGAGCCGGCCAAAGCCATCGTGCGCAGCTCGCGGCCGTTCACCCGCGCCAGCAGTTCCGGGGTTGCGCCCAAAAAGGCGTGGCCGGGGCGCGGCTCAAACAAAAAGCGGTAGCACCCGGCGTAATGATCGTTCAAGAACGCCATCGCGCGGTCCACATCCAGCGGCTGTTTGCCGCGCAGCTCGCACATGCGGGCCAGCACCACTTTTTTGAGTTCGCCGCTCTGAATCCGGCGGATGGCCTCGTGCAGCATCACCGTCCACGAGGCGAGGGACATGGGGTAGGTTATCTCGGTTTGGGCGTTTTCTGGGATGGCCGCCGCGTCGGCCTCGTCGTGCGCCATCAGCCAGGCGGCGCGGGCGGCCAGCGCCTGCTTGAGCGAGCCGCGCAGCTCGCGGATGGGTTCATCGGGCGCGGCCAGCGCGTTGAGCGTGAGCCACGTCTCGCCACCCGCGCCCTCGGTGAGTTGCAAATGCGGCAACACAAAATGCGCGGGGTGAAACGCCGCCCAGGTGTTATCGGGCACAAAATCATCGCGGAAGGCGAACCCGCCCATGAGCGCGGGCGCGGGCGCGGGTTCGTCCAATATGGCGTTGGCAAACAGGGCGCGGGTTTGGGTTTCCACATCCGCAAACCGGCTTTGCCCCCACGCAAAAATTTCCGCGGCGATACCCATCCCGGCTAGCGTTTGCGCGGCGTCTGCCTCGCGCCAAAAGAATCGCTCTGCGCCTTTTGCGCGGCGCAAAAACTGCTCTGGGCGGATGGGGTTTACGCGGGTTGAGACGCTGACCAACCGCGCGGGCGCGGCGGGTGCGGGGTCATCGGGCCAGGCATGGCTGGCGTTGAGCGAGACAGATGTTTGTTTTGTCATGTCACAGACCGACTGGTCAGTTTGTAGTATAGCGTGATTAGACCTCACGGGTCTGATGTTACGCCGACACTTAGCAGAAGGTTGGCATGGTGCAATTTCTATCGCGCGGCTATTTGCCTTTTGAGTAGTTTTCCGAGTGTGTTGGCGCGGGCGGCACGCAAAGACCTCACAGGTCTGCGAGACCTGTGAGGTCTGATGTTATGCGACACTTACTGATCTTTGAATAAACTATGTCGCCCAACTCATTCGCAAGAAGCGCAAGTCGCGTGTCCCGAAACACGCGCGAAGGAGTCGTTTTGAATTGCGTGTGCGCCGGATCGATTTGTAC
>Ga0073900_10000205_pt1 | contig 45865 bp, 37 predicted proteins | sample KloWWTmetKNB5Kit_FD_66666 | JGI IMG/M metagenome (GOLD analysis project Ga0073900, IMG submission 66666) | Active sludge microbial communities from Klosterneuburg, Austria, studying microevolution and ecology of nitrifiers - Klosterneuburg... | ecosystem: Engineered > WWTP > Aerobic digester >...
CCGCGCCGCAAAAATACACGGTCAAGCCAAACGACACGTTCTGGGACATCGCGGCCATGTTTCATCTCTCGCTGGATGAGCTGACCAGCGCCAACCCGGGCATGAACCCAACGTTGATTCACCCCGGCGATGTGCTCAACATCCCGGTCAGCGGGGCGCAGGTGGTGATGGCGCTGCCCACACCCGCTGGCCCGCATGTGGACGCAGACGCGGACGGGCTTCGGCTACGCACGGCCCCCAGCACCAGCGCAGACGTGCAACGCTACTTGCTGGCGCTCACCCCGCTGAATGTGTTTGCCCGCAGCGCAGACAGCCAGTGGCTGGAGGTGGCTGTGCCAGATGGAACCCGCGGCTGGGTAAAGGCGCAATTTGTGGCGCAAGTGTCTGGGCTGGCGCAGTTGCCATCCAAAACGGTGACCCTGCCGCCAACGGCTGCCGCCGCAGCCGCCGCAAGCGCCATCAACAAAACGGGGATTAGCGCGGGCGGCTACGCCATCCCCAGCTATTTGAGCGGGTTTACCGAGAATGCCCGCCAAATTTACCAGCGCGGGCTGGCGCTGGGCAACAACCCGCGCGTTTTTGCCGTGATTGGCGATAGCAACTCGGCCAGCGAATCGTATTTGCGGGCGTTTGACGATGGCAATTACGACCTGGGCGCATACGCCGCGCTGGAGCCGAGCGTGGCGTATTTTCGCGGCTCGTTTAACCACAAAAGCGTGGCCGCGGTGATTGGCTACACCGCGTTGCGGCTGCTCACGCCGCCACGCCAGCCGCCCGCAGGCTGCTCGGCGGGCGAATCGCTGGTGGAATGCGAATACCGCCTTAAAAAGCCCAGTGTGGCGCTCATTTTGCTGGGCACAAACGACGCGGTGGAATGGCGCACGTTTGAGGAAAACTACCGCGATTTGGTGAAATTGACGATTGCGCGGGGGATTGTGCCCGTGCTGATGACCAAAGGCGATGCGCTGGAGTGGCAAAAATACGGCGCCTCGCTGGAATATGTGAACACGATCATCAAAAATATCAGCCGCGAATATGGCGTGCCCTTGCTGGATTTGCGCAGCCAAGTGCTCGGTTTGCCAAACGGCGGCCTCGTCTCGGATGGCATTCACTTCAACACCTCGCCAGATGGGAAATCCACCTACTTCACCGGCGCGCATATGAATTACGGTAACACCATTCGCAACCTCACCGCTTTGCAAGCGCTGGATGCGGTGCGCAAGTTGATTCTTGATGGACGATAGACCATAGACGATGGACGATTTCTATCGTCTATGGTCCATCGTCCATCGTCTACAATCCCAACCAATGCTCATCTGCTCCGATTGCCTGCCTGCCTTGCAAAATCTGCCAGAGGCCTGCGCCGATTTGATTTATCTTGACCCGCCGTTTAACACCAACACACGGCGCAGGGCGGGCGAGGCGAGCTACGATGACGCGTTTGGCTCGGCGCAGAATTACATTGCGTTTATGCGCCCGCGGGCAGAGCAAATGCGCTGCGCGCTAAAGCCAAACGGCGCGTTGTTCTTTCATTGCGACTGGCGCATGGGCCATCACGCCCGGCTGATGCTGGATGAAATTTTTGCCGATGGCGTGTTTGTCAACGAGATCATTTGGCATTACGGGTTGGGCGCGGCGCGGGCCAAGCGCCAACTGATGAGCAAGCACGATGTGATTTTTTGGTACGCCCGCTCGCCGGAGTATACGTTTAATTTGCAGCGCACAGACCCATCCCCCGCCATGCTGAGCAAATACCGCCACACCGATGAGGATGGGCGGCGTTACATGAATTCTTACGGCAAAAAGTATTACCTTCAAGGCGGCAAACCACTGGATGACGTGTGGAATATTCCGGCTATTTCGCCAACGGGCAAGGAACGCGCGGGCTACCCCACCCAAAAACCGCTGGCGCTGCTGGAGCGCATCATTCTTTTGGCCAGCAACAAGGGCGACACCGTGCTGGACCCGTTTTGCGGGAGCGGCACAACGCTGGTGGCCGCGCAAAAACTGGGCCGCCAATGGATTGGGGTGGACGCCAGCCCAGATGCGATCCGCGTGGCGCAGCAACGGCTGGCCCAAACCCCAATCGCGCAACAGCAGCTATAAAGAGTTTTGTCAACCTCATAAAAAACTCGGCTCATCCACTGAAAAGCTGGAAAGCTGGATTTGAGATTGTTTTATATTTTTCTGGACTTACGCAAAATGTGTTATTCAAGAAAAAGTAATACTTGTCACCCTGAGCGGAGCGAGGGGTCTCTGGCAAATTTATTCTAAGAATGAGTTAGCCAGAGATGTTTCGCCCAATGGCGAAGCCTTTGGCAGGCTCAACACGACATTCTGTCTAAGTCCAGTTTTTTCACCGCCGAGACGCCGAGACGCGGAGAAAAAGAGAATTCTCTGCGTCTCGGCGGTGAAAGACAAAAGTTAAAATTCACCCGCATTGAACAAAAAAATCTCGCTTGCGGCCATTTTGCCGGGCGCGGCGCCCTTTGTATTTTTGGCGCTGTTCTATTTTTACCCGCTGGCGGCCCTGTTTGCCCGCAGTTTTGCGCCCGATGGCGCGCTTGACCTGAGCGCATTTGGCGAGATTGCCCAAAACGAGTATTACCGCGAGGTGGTGTGGTTTAGTTTGTGGCAAGCCGCGCTGTCCACCGCGCTCACGCTGCTGGTTGGGCTGCCTGCGGCCTATGTGTTTGCGCGCTATGCCTTTCCCGGAAAAACGGCATTGCGCGCGCTGGCCACCCTGCCATTTGTCATGCCCGCCATCGTGGTGGCGACCATGTTCAGCGCGGTGATTGGCCCACGCGGCTGGCTGAACGCGCTGGGGCTGGGCATGACCACCCAGCACTCGCTGGCGCTGATGTTTGTGGCTCACATTTTTTACAACTTTACGCTGGTGCTGCGCATCGTGGGCGGTTTTTGGAGCAACTTGGACCCGCAGGTGGAGGAAGCCGCGGCGGGCATGGGCGCATCGCGCTGGCAGGTATTTCGCACAGTCACGCTGCCCATCGCCCTGCCCGCCATTGGCTCTGCCGCGCTGCTGGTTTTTGCGTTTTGCTTTAGCGCGTTTGGCACGGTGTTGCTGCTGGCCGGGCCGCGCTACGCCACGCTGGAGGTGGAGATTTACACCCAGGTGTCTAGCTTTTTGAACTTGCCGGTTGCGGCGGCGCTCTCGCTTTTGCAAATGGCGTTTACGCTGGCGCTTACTGTGTTTTTTACGCGGCTGCAAACGCGCAGCGCGGTGGCGCTGGCCTTGCGCGGCCAACGCGCCATCGAGAAGCCCATCAACACGCCCGCCGCCCGCGGGCTGGCTGTTTTGGTGATGGGTTTTGTGGCCGCCCTGTTTGCTGTGCCGCTGCTGGCGCTGGTGGCGCAATCGCTCAGCGTGGCCGGCCTGCGCGGATACGCCGCGTTATTTCAAAACGCAGATGCGGCGTTTGGCGCGCCGCCCATCATCGCTATCCGCAATTCGCTGGGCGTTGCGTTGATGGCGGTTGTGATGTCGCTGATGGTCGGCATCCCGGCCACGTATGCGCTGGCCAACCGCGCCTCTCGCGCGGCGCGCTGGCTGGACCCGCTGCTCATGCTGCCCATCGGCACCTCCGCCGTGACGCTGGGGCTGGGCTATATTTTGGCGTTTGGGCCGCCGCTGTTTGGCCTGTTTGATGTGGACTTGCGTTCCTCGCCGGTTCTCATCCCGCTGGCGCACACGCTGATTGCCATGCCGTTTGTGGTGCGCTCGCTGCTGCCCGCCGTGCGGCGCATTGAGCCGCAACTGCGCGAATCGGCGGCGCTGCTGGGGGCTGGGCGGATGACGCTTTGGCGCACAATTGACCTGCCCCTCACCGCGCGAAGCATCGCGGTGGCGGGTGTGTTTGCGTTCACCGTTTCCATGGGCGAGTTTGGCGCGGCGTTGCTCATCTCACGGCCAGACTTCCCCACCATCTCCATGGTCATCTTTCGCTTTTTGGGGTTGCCCGGCGCGTTGAACTATGCCACCGCCCTGGCCATGAGCGTGTTGCTGCTGGTCGCCTCAGCCATCGGGTTTGTGCTGATTGAGCGCGGGCGCGGCGAGGATGAGTTTTGAGGGGTGAAGCGCGAAAGGCTAAAATTGCCCCCATGCGCAACTTTCACACCGGATTCACCTGCACCGCCTGCGGCGCACACTACCCCACCAACCAAATTGAGTACACCTGCCCCAAATGCGGCGGGAACATGGACGCGGCATACGACTACGCGACCATCCGCAAAGAGGTTGACCCGCGCCAGATGGTGAGCCGCGCCGACCGCAGCGCGTGGCACTACGCCGAGCTTTTGCCGCGCACCGCGCCATCTGGCGAACGCCATACTCCGCTTGCGGAGTTTGGCGCGTCGCCGCTGTATCGCGCGGGCAACCTGGAGCGCGAACTTGACATTCGCAAAATTTGGCTAAAAGATGATGGACAGTTGCCCAGCAATTCGTTTAAGGATCGCGCCAGCTCCATGGTCGTGGCGCAGGCCATTGCCACAAAACGCGAGACGATTTGCGTGGCCTCCACCGGCAACGCCGCCTCGGCGCTGGCGCTCATGTGCGCGGGGCGCAGCGATGTTCGGGCGGTGATTTTTGTGCCGCAGGGCACGCCAGAGGGCAAGCTGGTGCAAAGCCTGATTTACGGGGCACAGGTGTATTTGGTCAAAGGCTCATACAACGACGCGGTGGAGATGGCCAGCGCGGCCTGCCAGCGTTTTGGCTGGTATAACCGCAGCACCGGCACAAACCCATACACCCGCGAGGGCAAAAAGACCGCCGCGTTTGAAATTTGCGAACAACTGGCTTTGGCCGATGGCGCCGCGGCCGCGTTTAGAGCGCCGGATGTGATGATTGTCCCGGTGGGCGATGGCAACATCATCAGCGGGATTCACAAGGGCTACAAAGATTTGTTTGCGCTGGGGTGGATTGACCGCGTGCCAAAATTTATCGGGGCGACGGCGACCCAGGCGCCCTCGCTGTTCCGCGCGTGGCAGAGCGGCGGCGAGCAGTGCCAGCTTGCGCCATCCACAACTCTGGCCAGCGGCATCAGCGTGGATATTCCCGCCGATGGCGCGATGGCCCTTCGCGCCGTGCGCGACACGGGTGGCGCGTTGATTGAATGCGAGGACGAGGAATTGCTGGAGGGCATCGCGGCGCTGGCGCGCAAGACCGCCGTGTTTGCAGAGCCATCCGCCGCCGCCAGCTATGTGGCGCTGGTCAAGGCGCGGGCGCAGGGGCTGATTGGTTCTGCGGACGAGGTTGTTTTGCAACTCACCGGCAACGGCCTAAAAGATACCAAGTCTGCTTTGCGGGCGGCCGGCGCGCCGCGCGTGGTTAGCTCGTTGGATGAGGTTTAATTTTGTTGGTTGTTGGTTGATTTTGCGTTAACCAACAACCAATAACCAACAACTGCGATTCGACTAAAATGCGACTATGTCTCGACCACGCTACGAACTTTCCCCCGCGTTTGAAAATGACCTGATTGCGTTTTGCCAAAAGTTGGTGCAAACCCAAAGTTACTCCGGCCACGAGGAACCGGTCATACGGCTGGCAGAGCAAAAAATGAAGGCGCTGGGGTTTGATGAGGTCGTGATTGATTCGATGGGCAACCTGCTGGGGCGCATTGGAAACGGCCCAAAATCCATCTTATTTGATTCGCATTTGGACACGGTGGAGGTGAACGACGCGGACAAGTGGGCCGTGCCGCCATTTGGCGGGCAAATTGTGGATGGGCACTTGTGGGGGCGCGGCTCGGTGGATATGAAATCGGCGGCGGCAGCCTCCATCTATGCGGCGGCCATCGCAAAGCAAAATGGGCTGACCGATGGCAAAACCATTTACGTTTCTTGCACAGTTTTTGAGGAGGACTGCGATGGCGAGAACCTCAAGCATTTGTTCAAAGAGCGCCAGTTGCGCCCAGATTACGTGGTGATCTGCGAGCCATCCAGCAACAAAATTGCGCTGGGGCACAAAGGCAAAGCCCAAATTTCCATCAAAACGCGCGGCGTGTCGGCGCATGGCAGCGCCCCGGAAAAAGGCATAAACGCCATTTACGAGATGGCCGAGATTATTCAGCGGGTGGAAAAGACCAACGCCGAATTGTTCAAAACGCCCGCCCCGCGCGGCACGCTGGTCATGTCGCGCATCTCCAGCGTGGCCGCCTCGCTCAACGCCGTGCCCTCGGAATGCGAGGTGTATCTGGATCGGCGGATGATCCCCGGCGAGAGCGCGGATGCCATCAAACAAGAGATGGATGAAATTGTGAAGGGCAAAAACGCGGCGTGGGAGGTGGGCGCATTGCATCGCACAAGCTGGACCGGCCACCAAATCAACTACGAGCCGTTTCATTTGGCGTGGAAGATTGACCCGGCGCACCCGCTGGCGCAGGCGTGCATCGCGGCGTATCGCCAGCAGTTTGGCCGCGAGCCAGACGCGTTTGAGTTTTGGGATTTCAGCACCAACGCCGTCACGCCAACCAGTTTGGGCATTCCCACGATTGGGTTTGGGCCGGGCGAATACAAGCTGGCCCACATGCGCGATGAACATTGCGCGTTGAGCCAGATCACCGAGGCATGTTCGTTTTATGCGCGGGTGATTGGGAAAATTTAGCGCAGAGACGGCGCGCAAAAACCGGGCGCATTCCAGGTTTTGCGCGGGCGTACAATTCGCGCATGGCATTACTCACTGGCGGCGAAGCTCTCGCCCAACAACTCCAGCGCGAAAGCATCACAGAAATTTTTGGCGTCCCCGGTGTGCAGCTCGATTGGGGCATTGACGGCATTCAAAAACTAAACGGCGCCATTAAATTTGTGACCATGCGCCACGAGCAAGCCGCCAGCTACGCCGCCGATGGCTATGCCCGAAGCGGCAACAAACCCGGTGTGTGCATGGTTGTGCCGGGGCCGGGGTTGTTCAATGCGATGGCCGGTCTCTCCACCGCGTATGCCTGCAACTCGCCGGTGCTGTGCATCGTGGGGCAAATCAACAGCAAGGCCATTGGCAAAGGCTGGGGGTTGTTGCACGAGCTGCCAGACCAATCTGCCGCGCTGGACAACGTGAGCAAATGGCACGCCATGGCAAAACGCCCGGAGGAAATACCTGGCCTTGTCCGAGAAGCCATCCACCAGCTAAACACGGGCCGCCCCATGCCGGTGGTGCTGGAGATGCCCCAGGATGTGCTGGCCGCCAAAGGTGAGATGGAGCTGTGCGAGCCGCACGCGCCATCTGCCAGAACCAGCGCGCCAAACGCAAACGCCGTGCGTGATGCGGCAGAGATGTTGCGCGGCGCGAAACACATCACCATTTATGCCGGTGGCGGCGTGCACGCCGCGCGGGCCAGCGAAGAACTGCGCCAACTGGCCGAGAAATTGGACGCGCCGGTGGTGATGAGCGGCAATGGGCGCGGGGCGCTGCCCGACGCGCACCCGCTGGCGTTGCCGCACACCGGCGCGCGGGCGCTCTTCCCTGCCAGCGATGTGGTTGTGGTTGTTGCCAGCCGCCTGATTGATGGCAGCGGCAATTTGGGAATCAAAGACGCGACCAACGCCAAATTTATTTATTTGAATATTGACCCGCGCGAGGTGACCCCGCCGCGCAAACCCGATGTGTTTTTGCAAGCCGATGCCAAACAATCCCTTCGCGCGCTGCTGGCGGCTTTGGGTGATGGGTCTGCGGCGCGAGATGGGGCTGCCCGCGCGGCCAAAGTTCGCGCGTGGTGCGATGAACAAATCGCGCAAATCGAGCCGCAACTCAGCCTGGTTCGCGCCCTGCGCAACGCCATCCCGCAAGATGGCATTTTGGTGAGCGAGATGACGCAGGTGGGCTATTTGGCTCGCGTGGCCTACCCAACTTTTGCGCCGCGCACGTTTATTACGCCGGGCTACCAGGGCACGCTGGGGTATGGCTATCCCACCGCGCTGGGTGTGGCGGTGGCCAACCCGGGCCGGCCGGTGGTCTCCATCAACGGCGATGGCGGGTTTGGGTTTGCCTTGCAAGAGCTGGCGACGGCGAAGAAATACAACATCCCGGTGGTGGGTGTGGTGTTTAATGACAGCGCGTATGGCAATGTCAAGCGCATGCACCTCACCCAGTTTGGGTTTTCTAACACCGCCGATTTGGTGAACCCCGATTTTGTGAAGCTGGCCGAGGCGTTTGGTCTTGCGGGCCAGCGCGTGACCTCACCCGATGAGTTGGAGCAGGCGATCAAGGACGGCATCGCCGCGCGCCAACCCTGCCTGATTGAGATGCCAGTGAGCACAATGCCCGAATCGTTTTATCTAATCAGCGAGACGATGAAGCGCACTTTCCCAGAGCTACCCCGCCCGCAGTTGTGAGATTCTGTTTCATCATCCCATCCAAAACATATTTGGTCAAAAAAACGAACTCTTTGCGCCGCGGAGACGCGATCCCCAAAAATCCTCCGCGGTGAAATAAACCGAATTCCAGCGAGCACAAGGCTCGTTTGAATTGAAGAACAAAAAGTTTTGAGGAGGAAAAGTAAAATGAATAAAAAGTTTCTCTCGATGGTCGCCCTGACCGCCATGATTCTGGCGGCTTGCGGCGGAGCAGCCGCGCCCGCGCCCACCGCGGCCCCGGCTGCGGTCAAGCAGGTCAAGATTGCCATTGTCACACCCAGCGCGTGCAACGATGGCGCGTTCAGCCAGTCTATGTGCGATGCAGTGAAGCAGGTGCAGAAAGACATGGGCGGCGAGGCCGCCGTCAAGATCGCCATCTCCGAAGGGCAGACTGCGGTGCCAAACGCCATGGCCGCCATCCGCGATTACGCCCAGCAGGGGTATGACCTGGTTTTGGCGCACGGCTCGCAATATGGCAACTCTCTGCCCGATGTCGCCAAAGACTTCCCCAATGTCGCGTTCGCCTGGGGCACATCTACCGAGACGTTTGAGAGCAAGGGCTTGAAGAACATTTTTGCCTACAACCCCAGCGCCCAGGAAGGTGGCTACGTGTTGGGTGTGCTGGCCGCCAAGATGACCAAGAGCGGCATCATTGGCGTGTGCGGCCCGGTTGAGGCTGGCGACGCCAAGACGTATGTGGATGGCTTTAAGAAGGGCGTGATGGACACAAAGAAGGACGCCAAAGTCAACGTGACCTACACCGGCTCATTCAGCGATGTCTCGCTCATGGCCGCCGCCGCCGAGACCCAGGCCAAGGCTGGCGCAGACATTCTCACCGGCTCGTCCCAGTCGGTGGTGGGCGCCATTGGCGTGGCCAAAGACAAGAAACTGATTTGGTTTGGCACGCAGGCCAACCAGACCAGCCTTTCGCCAGAAGCCGTGGCCGCCAGCCAGGTGTATGACTGGGCAGGCGCGGTGAAGGAAATGATTGATCTTGCCAGCAAGGGCACCAAAGGCGGCAAGGCGTTCATCCTCTCGCTCAAGAGCGGCGGGTTGAAGATTGCCTACAACGACAAGATTTCCATCCCAGCCGATGCCAAGGCCGCCGCCGATGCGGCGATCAAGGGCATCATTGATGGAACCGTGAAGCCGTTGCCGTAATTTAGAAGTGCAAAGTGCAAAGTGACAAGTGCAAAGCAGCCGCAGATATTTGTTTGCGGCTCGTCCAAAAGATGGGACAAATAACTTTGCACTTTGCACTTTGCACTTTGCACTCAGCACTTAGGACTCAGCACTAAAAAATGATTAAAGAACTGCGCATGGTGGACATCACCAAGCGATTCCCCGGTGTATTGGCCAATGACCGCGTTAATTTTGATGTGCGCTCTGGCGAGATTCACGCCCTGCTGGGCGAGAATGGCGCGGGCAAAAGCACCTTAATGCGCCAACTGTATGGGCTGTATAAGCCAGATGGCGGGCAAATTATTTTGGATGGCAAACCAACACAGTTCAACTCGCCCAACGACGCCATCCGCGCTGGCATCGGCATGATTCACCAACACTTTATGCTGGTGCCTGCCCTGACCGTTGCGGAAAATGTGGCGCTGGGGTTGCAGTCCTCGCGCGGGCCAATGCTCGACCTGGACAAGGTATCAAAAAAAATTGATGAGTTGGGGCAAAAATATAGCCTCAAGGTTCAGCCCGACGCGCAGATATGGCAGTTGAGCGTGGGCGAACAGCAGCGCGTGGAAATTCTAAAAGCCCTCTACCGCGGGGCGCAACTGCTGGCGCTGGATGAACCCACCGCCGTGCTCACCCCGCAGGAAGTGACCGATTTTTTTAAGGTGCTGCGCCAAATGGCAGACAACGGGCACTCGCTTATTTTTATCTCTCACAAGCTGCACGAAATTATTGACGTGTGCACCCGCGTGACCGTGATGCGCGATGGCCGCGTGGTCAGCACTCACCCGGTGGCTGGCTCCACAAAGTCCATGCTCGCTGGAGAGATGGTGGGCCGCGAGGTGATTTTGGAATACGACAAGACGCCCTTCCAGCCCGGCGAACCCAAACTGGTGATTGACGGTGTGCGCGTGAAAGGCGACCGCGGGCAGGACGCGCTCAAAGATGTTTCGCTTACCGTTCATGCGGGCGAAATTTTGGGGATTGCCGGTGTGAGCGGCAACGGCCAGCGCGAACTGGCCGAGGCGCTGACCGGCCTGCGCCCAGTCACAAAAGGCAAGGTCACGGTGACCGGCCATGACGTGACCAGCGCCACGCCCGCGCAGCGCATCGCGGCGGGTCTGGCCGCCATCCCAGAAGAGCGCATGAAAGATGGCGTTGTGCGCGATTTTGGCGTGACCGACAATTTAATTTTGCGCGATCACGCCGGCCCGCCGTTTTCCAGGGCTGGCTTTTTGGATTTTGCGGCCATTGAGCACGAAGGCAAAAAACTGGTGGATGGCTATCGCGTAAAGACGCCAACCCTGACCACCCCCACCAAAAATCTGTCCGGCGGCAATATCCAAAAACTCATTTTGGCCCGCGAACTTTCTCGCAAGCCAGATGTGCTGGTGTGCGCCCAGCCCACGCGCGGCGTGGATATTGGCGCGAGCGAGTACATCCATCAACGGTTGCTGGAACAGCGCGAGCGCGGCATGGCAAACCTGCTGATTAGCGAAGACCTGGACGAGCTGCTGGCCCTCTCTGACCGCGTGGCAGTGATGTTTGAGGGCAAGGTCATGGCGGTGCTGGAACGCTCTGAAGCCACGCTGGAAGACCTAGGGCTGCTGATGGCGGGCGTGGTGCCATTTGCCATGCAAAAGCAGCCAGCTTAGCGTTTGGCTTTTTTAGTGGCGGCCTTTTTCGCGTTCTCTGCGGCGCGGTATTTCACAATTCTGCCAATCAAATCCAGCGGCAGCGGCTGGTTGATGGGAAACTGGACGGAGCCTTTTGCCCGCTGATAGACCGACAACTCCGGCTCAAACTCGGCTATGCCATTTGGGGTGGGGTAAAAGCCGATGTGATTTTTGTAGGCCGCAAAATGCACCAAATTGCCGTTTAGAAAAAACGTGGGCATTTGGTAGCTGATCTTCTCGGTCGCATCGGGCGCGGCGTTTTTAACCGCCGCCCGCACCTGCCCCAGCAATTTTTGCGTCTCTGCTGGGAAGGTGGCGATGTATTCGTCAATTGTGTTAAAGGTTTTCTTTTCGTCTGGCATAAAAATTTTCCTTCAAATTTGAAGAGTTGAGATGATCGCACAAAAGTTAAGAAGTCGGACTGCTTTCCGAGCGTGTCTTTGGCTTGCCCAAACTTTAGCCGCCCGACTTCTACACCTGTTTCACATTATCCAAACCTCTTATTTTTTCAAACTGGTCTTACGCAAAAAATCCCTTGAACGCACAGAATGGCGCGGCAGGGGCGAGGCACGCCCCATGTATTCCGAGTAATTCGTTAAAAGTGCTGATTGAAGCTGCTTCCTGCTCAAAAATGTTGCTCAAAAGCACATCTTAACCAAATTTTATTTACATAATTTCGCTCCTGTGTATCTGCGCTCCATCGGCAGCGGATGAATCCGCCGCCTAAACTTTAGAAAACCCGCTGACGCGGGTTAAAGGCGCCGACATAACCCGCAGGCGGGTTTCCTAATCGATTAGCCGCCGGATTTATCCGGTGGCGGCAACACGCGCACATCGCATCAGAGTGAATTATTCGGAATACATGAAGGTATGCCTCGCCCCTGCGACTAAACCTTCGGTTTATTTCATCATTTGCGCGCAAATCAAGGCCGTCATTCCCGCGCAAGCAGGAATCCATACCCAGCCAAACCAAAAACGCACTGGAATCCTTGTTCTCCGCAACTCATTTTGCGAGGTAGTTGTAGATTCCCGCTTGCGCGGGAATGACGGACATTACGTTAACCCATCCACAAAATTTTCTAACTGAGTTGCCACCTGATTTATCGGCGGCAACGGGCGCATATCTCATCAGAGTGATTTACTCGAAAATAAATGACTTCAACTTTATTTATATTTACGCCCGCGCTGATCCTTTGCGCGTTCATCTACCTGGGCAATGAGCGGGACGCCATAGCCGCAACTGGTCATGGTCTTTTCAACCCGCACATCAATCACCTGGCGGGCCTTGAGCGGGCGTTGGCCTTCGGGCGGCGCGGCATCCAGCAACTGTTTTGCCAGCGGTGATTCATCCAGCGAAACCACTTGAGCCGTGCCATACAACCGCACAATGGCCGCGTTGTCATCAAACGAACACACCATCAGCGTAATTGGCCCGCCCGCAGAGACATGCCGCGCGGTTTCGTTGCCGCTTCCGCTGTAATCCAAATACGCCACGCGGCGCGGGTCAATCACATGCAGCAGGGCGCTGCCCTTTGGCGAAAGATTCACCGGCCCCGCTCCCTCATCATTCCATTTCAGCGCAGGGTCTGCGCTGGCAACAAAGAAGATTCGCATCTGCGAAATAAGCGCGGCTTGTTCGGGTGTGATGTGGTCGTAAAAAGTTGCCATCTGCGCATGATACACAGGTTGGCGGGGCAAACCCGCGCCCGTTTACAATCAAGGCAGAGATGAAACTTGTCGTTGTTGGGCCAACCTGGCCGTTCCGGGGCGGGCTGGCGCATTACACCACCACTTTGGTGAGCGAGCTGCGCCGGACGCATGACGTGCGGTTGATCACGTTTATCAAGCAATACCCGCAATGGCTGTTCCCCGGCAACGTTTCGCCAGACCCATCCTCGGCAGAAAGCGCCCTGCAAGTAGATTGCGACCGCACGCTCATCCCGTGGAGTCCACTCACATGGCTAAATGCCGCAAAGATCATCCACGAGACAAAGCCAGACGCGCTGATTTTGCAATGGTGGACGCCGTTTTGGGCGCCCATTTGGCGGATGCTGGGGGCGGCGGCGCACCGTTCTGGGGCAAAAGTGGTGTATATCTGCCATCAGTTTATTGAGCCAGATGCCGGGCTGGGCGAATGGCTGGTGGCGCGAGAATCGCTGAAAGGCGGCGATGCGTTCATCACTCACACCGAAGAAGAATTTGTGATGGCCAAACGCGCCTTTATTGGCCGGGTGGTGAAAAGCGGTTTTTTGCCCATCTACGATTCCTTTCACAAAACCGGCATCACCCGCGCCCAGGCCCGCCAGCAACTTGGTTTGGCGGATGAGGCCGGGCCGGCGATTTTGTTCTTCGGGTTCGTGCGGCGGTATAAGGGTTTGCGTTTCTTGCTAGAGGCGATGGCGCAAATGCAAGTTTCTGCAAAGTTGCTGATCGCGGGCGAGTTCTGGGAAGAAGAAAACGATTACCGCGCCATGATTGAGCGGCTGGGTTTGCAAGACCGGGTTCTCATCCACAACCGCTACGTGACCAACGAGGAAATTGAGCCGTATTTTGCCGCCGCCGATATTTTGGCCTTGCCGTATATCAACGGCAGCCAGAGCGCCATCAACATGCTGGGGCTGCATTACGGCCTGCCGGTGGTGGCCAGCGATGTAGGCGGCTTGGCAGAAACGGTGATGACCGGCGAGATGGGGCTGCTTGTGCCGCCATCTAACAGCGCGGCGCTGGCCCACGCGCTAGACAGTTATTTTCAAAACAATCTGGGCGATGGGTTTAGGCGCAGCATGAGCGCCCGCCGCGAGCAGTTATCATGGAGCAGATTAATAAAACTCATTGAAGATGTTTGCGCCGAACTGAAAGGCGCATCACCCACATGATGCAAGAGCCAGTATTCATTACCGCCATCATCCCCGTGTTTAACGAGCGCGATACCTTGGCCGAAATCATCGCCAGAGTAGAGCGCGTGCCGTGCATCCGCGAAATTGTGGTGGTAGATGACGCTTCAAAAGATGGCAGCGCCGATATTGTGCGCGAGATGGAGCAAGCCGGACGGATAAAGGCCAGTTATCACGCCAAAAACAAGGGCAAAGGCGCGGCCTTGCGTGAGGGCGCGCAACTGGCTACTCAGCCGTATGTTGCCATTCAAGATGCCGACCTTGAGTATGACCCGCGCGATTTTGAGGCGCTGGCGCAGGTGGCCGCCCGGAACAACGCCGAGGTGGTGTATGGCTCGCGGTTTTTGGGTGGAAAGCGCACCGGCATGTTGTGGTCGCACTATCTGGGCAACCGCTTTTTGACGATGGCATTCAACATCATGTACGGCCAGCGCATCACAGACATGGAGACATGCTACAAAGTGTTTCGCACCTCGTTTTTGTGGCAAATTGGCATAGATAACGACCGCTTTGATGTTGACCCCGAGCTGACCGCCAAAATTGCCCGCGCTGGCGTGAGGATTTACGAAGCGCCCGTGTCTTACGAGGGCCGCCCGTATTTGGCTGGCAAAAAAATCCGCCCCCAAGACGCCCTAAAGGCGCTAAAAGCCTTGTGGCGTTACCGAGTTTGGAAGCCGGAAATTAAGAATTAAAAATTACAAATTACGAATTGGAAACGCGTTGCTTCGTAACTCATAATTTTTAATTTCCAATTCTTAATTCGCAACCGCAATCAGGCAGACCCAGTCCAAAATCGTCTTTTGCTCCACAAAGGTTAACCCGGCGTGCTGGATGGCCTCAATCACGGCCTCGGCTTGCGTGTCCAAAATACCGCTGAAAATGAAGAGCTTGCCCATGCGCCCCATGCCCGCGCCCAGCAGTTTGATGATGACCGGCGCGAGGATGTTGGCGATGAGGACATCGTAACGGCCTGTTTGCGGCGCGGAATCCCACGAGCCTTGCGCCACCGTGATTTCATCTGCCACACCATTGACCTGCGCGTTTTCCTGGGTAGCGCGCACGGCCTCGGGGTCGGTGTCCACGCCATCCACCCGGCCAGCGCCCATCTTTTTTGCCAAAATGCTCAGCACGCCAGAGCCGCACCCAACATCCAGCACGCTTTGGCCGGGCTGAACGCGCTCTTCCAACGCCATGGCGCACATTTGAGTGGTGGGATGCAGCCCGGTGCCAAACGCCAAACCGGGGTCCAGCGCCAGCACAATGTCATCGGTTTTCACATCCAGATCGGCCAGCTCCACCCAGGTGGGGCGGATGAGAATGCGCTTGCCAATGCGCAGCGGCTTGAACGACACTTTCCACGCCTCGGCCCAATCTTCTTGTTTTATTTCTTTGTAGGTGGGCATGGGGATGGGGCGGATCATGTTGAGGTAGCCCAACGCCTGCTCCACCGCGGCCCGCCGCGTTTCCAGCGTTTCATCCTGCGGCAAATATCCGCGCACCAAAACCTTCACCGGGTTGTCTGGGTCGTTGATGAGGCTTTGGCGCGCGCCTTCGGCATCCACCATCCAGCCATCGGCATCGGCCTTCCACTCGGTCTCCATCGGCCAGTCGCGCACCTGCTCCAGCGCCACACCGCCTTCCACGTGCGGGTAAATCGCCTCGCTAATCGCCTCGGCCAGTTCGGGGTCAGTCTCTATACAAAGTTCAATGTAATTCATAAAAAGGGTGAAAGGTGAAGGGTGAAGAGAGAAACTGTCACCCTTTTGCTTTTGTTTTCTTTACGATTGCAGTCAGAATTGCAATAAGTTAGTTACACTTGTCAATTAGTTCAGTTAATCGGCTTTCTGGAACAATTTCCGAAGCCGCCAAAAGCCGCAGCCAATAATGCGTTTCACGGGCTTCTTTGCAGGCAATGTAATACTTGGCTGTGAAGTCGGCGCGGCTTTGGCTGGCTTGTCCTTCCTCCACATTTGCGCCAATGGCAGTTGCAGAGCGCAAAAGCTGATTTGCCAACGTTCGGCTTGTGCCAGATGTTTGATCCAAAGCCATACAGAGTTTTACCACTCGCCGCGCAAACTCAAAAGTTCTTTGCGGAATATCTCGTTTTGGCTCGTCCATCTTTCACCCTTCACCCTTCACCCTTCACTCTTCTTGCTTCACTCTTCTTGCTTCACGTCGGCCAATGCCCAAGGCCTTCTCGCTCGACCGGGTAGCCAGAGTTCATCAAATGGCGCATCACTTCCTGGCCGTGCTCTTCATCGCGCACTTCCAGCACCAGCTCAATGCCCACCCGCCCCAGCGGGGCCAGGCGCATGGCGCGGCGATGAAATATCTCCACCACGTTGGCGCGGCATTGCGCCACCTCATCAATGAGCGGGGCCAGCGAGCCGGGCCGGTCGGACACGGTGAGCTTGAGCCAAATGTAGCGGCCCTGGCGCACCATCACTTGCTCAATCACGCGGGCAAGCAAGTTGCCATCAATGTTTCCACCGCTCAGCACCACGCTCACAATTTCGTTCTTCTCGGGTTTAATTTTTCCCGCCAGCAAAGCAGCCACGCCCACCGCGCCGCCGCCCTCCACCACCAACTGCGAATGGCTCAGGCAATGCACAATTCCGCGCGCAATTTCCTCCTCATCCACTTCAACCACATCATCCACATACTCTTTTATCAAAGGCAGGGTGAGGTCGCCCGGGCGCTTCACGGCGATGCCATCGGCGATGGTGTTAGACCGTTCGGCGGTGACGGGATGCCCCGCCGCCAGCGAAGGGCGGATGGAGCTGTTGCCCCCCGCCTGCACGCCAATGATCTTCACATCTGGCTTGAGCGTTTTGATCGCCACGCCAATGCCGCCAATTAAGCCGCCGCCGCCAATTGGCACAATCACACGGTTCACATCTGGCAACTGATCCAAAATCTCCAGCCCGCAGGTGCCCTGCCCCGCGATGATCTCCTCATCATCAAACGCATGAATGAGCGTGAGGCCGCGCTCTTGCACCAATTCGCGCACCCGCGCCGCGGCGTCATCAAAACTTTTGCCGTAAAGGATCACCTCTGCGCCAAATTTGCGCGTGGCCACCACTTTTGTAAGCGGCGCAAACTCCGGCATCACAATTGTGGCTTTTATGCCGCTGCGTTTGGCGGCCAGCGCCACGCCTTGCGCGTGGTTTCCGGCGGATGGGGCAATGACGCCCCGCGCCTTCTCCTCTGGCGAAAGGTTATGAATTTTGTTAAACGCCCCGCGCACCTTGAACGACCCGGCGGGTTGCACGTTCTCTGCCTTAAGGTAAACCTGCGCACCCAGCCGCGTAGAAAGCTCATCGGCTTGGATGATTGGCGTTGGGATCATGACGGATTTCAACACCCGCCGCGCCGCCTGAATGGATGAGATGTTCATTGCTTGTGCGGCGTATTGTACGCGCCGCATCGTCTACGTCTACGTTTACGTTTGCGTCTACGTTCACGTTTACGTTTACGTCTACGTTTACGTTTACGTTTACGTCTACGTTCACGTTTACGTTTACGTCTACGTTCACGTTCACGCCTACGTCTACGTCTACGTTCACGTTTGCGTTTACGTCTACGTCTACGTTTACGTTTACGTTTACGTTTACGTTTACGTCTACGTTTACGTTTACGCCTGCATTTACGTTTACGTTTACATCTACGTCTACGTTTACGTTCACGTCTACGTCTACGTTTACGTTCACGCCTACGCTCACGGTTGACGTGCGCGAAAACGCATCTGGGCTAGAATCCCGATTGAATGCAAACAAAACATCTCATCACATTAGAGCTGCCTAAAATTCTGGAGCGATTAGCGGGCTATTGCGCATTTTCTGCCAGCGAGACGCTGGCGCGCGCCCTAGCGCCATCTACCGAAATGGCCGAGGTGAGCCGCCGCCTGGCCGAGACCACTCAGGCCAAAGACGCGCTGGAAAAATTGGACTTGCTGGATGTGGGCGGGGCGCGAGACATCCGCGAGCGGGTGGACTTCACCAATCACGGGGGCGTGCTGGAGCCGCAGGAATTTTTGACGATACGCGACACGCTGGAGGCGGGCAAGCGCGTGCAGCGCACCTTGATGCGGTATAACGCGGTCTACCCCCAACTCACGGCCATCACCAATTTGATTGAGCCGTGCGCCGCGCTGGTGAACGAGATCAACCGCTGCGTGGATGATGGCGGCGAAGTGCGCGATAACGCCTCGCCGGCGCTGGCCTCTGCGCGGCGCGAGGTGCGCATTGTGCACGACCGGCTTTTGCAAAAATTGCAGCGCATGGTGGCCGACACAAACACCGCCACCTATTTGATGGAAAGCCTGGTCACCCAGCGCGGCGGGCGGTATGTCATCCCGGTGCGGGCGGATTTTAAGGGGCGCATCCCCGGCGTGGTGCACGACCAAAGCTCCAGCGGGCAAACATTGTTTATTGAGCCGCTGGCCACGCTGGATTTGAACAACGAATGGCGCGAGCTGCAACTGGCCGAGGCGCGTGAGCGCCTGCGCGTGCTCACCGCGCTCTCGGCGCAAGTGTCCGCCGATTCGGAACTCATCAGCCGAACGATTGACTGCCTGGCCCAGTTTGACCTGGCGCTGGCGAAGGCGAAATACTCCGAGGCGATACGCGGCACGGCGGCAGAAATTGTGAGTCGCGACAAAACGCCGCAAGGCGAGGCCGCGTTTATGCTGCGCCAATCGCGCCACCCCTTGCTAAACATGAACACCGCTGTGCCAATTGATGTGCATTTGGGCATGCGCGATGAGAATGGGCAAGAGAGTGCCCGCGTGCTGGTGATCACCGGGCCAAACACCGGCGGCAAAACGGTGGCGCTCAAAACGGTTGGCCTGCTGGCGCTGATGAACCAGTGCGGGCTGCACATCCCAGCCGAGCAGGCGCGGCTGCCCGTGTTTGAGGCGGTCTACGCCGACATCGGCGACGAGCAATCCATCGAACAAAGTTTGTCCACGTTTAGCTCGCACCTCACCAATCTTGTGGCGTTTTTGCCGCAGGTCACGGCGCAATCTTTGGTGTTGTTGGATGAGTTGGGCGCGGGCACGGACCCGGTGGAAGGCGCGGCGCTGGCGAGAGCCATCCTTGAATACTTGCTTCAATCCAACGCCTTGTGCGCCACGGCCACGCATTACCCAGAGCTAAAAGCGTGGGCGTATTTAACCGATGGCGCGGTGAACGCCAACGTGGCGTTTGACCATCAGACGCTGCGCCCGCTTTACAAGCTCACGGTTGGGCTGCCGGGTCGCTCCAATGCGTTTGCCATCGCCCGCAGGCTGGGGCTGAAAGGCGAGATTTTGGACGTGGCGGAAAAACTGATTGATGACAACCACGCCCGCACCGAGGATATGCTGGCCGAGATCGCGCGGATGTATCGGCAGGCCGAGGCCGCCCGCAACGCCGCCCGCCGCGCAGAGAACGAGGCCGAGAAACAGGCTGGCCGCATGAAGGCCCAGGCGCGGGATATTGAGAGCAAACGCGAGGAATTTGTGGCCCAGGCCCGCGAGGACGCCGAGCGCGAGGTGGAGAACCTGCGCGCGGAAATTCGCAAACTTCGGGCGCGGGTCGTGGCCGCCGGCGGCGCCCTCAGCCTGGAAGAGGTGAAACAGATTGAGAAAGAGAGCAAAGAGCTTGATACCGATAAATTGACGATGGACGATAGACGACAGACGATGGACGACTCGAAAGCCAAATCGTCCATCGTCCATCGTCCATCGTCTGCGCAACAAGCGCCCCGCCCCTTGCGCGTGAACGACACCGTGCGGGTGCGGTCGCTCAACACCAACGCGGTGATTGGCTCCATATCGGGCGACGAGGCCGAGGTGCAGATTGGCCGCATGCGGATGAAGGCGCGGCTGAGCGATCTTGAGCGCGTGCGCACCGCCGAGGCCGACGCGCCCGAACCTGCCCCATCTTATGAACGTTTCTCGCGCCCGCAATCGCCGGGCATGGAGCTGGATATGCGCGGGATGATGACCGATGAGGGCGTGACGCGGGTGGAAGAATATCTGGATCGCGCGGCGCGGGCCGGGTTGCCGTTTGTGCGCATCATTCACGGCAAAGGCACGGGGGCGCTCCGCCGCGCCGTGCGCGATGCCATCAAGTCCAGCCCGTTCACCAAGAGCTTTGAGACCGGCCAGGAAGGCGAAGGCGGCGATGGCGTCACGGTGGTGAAGTTGAAGGAAGGGTGAAAGTGGAATTTTTGGTCAAGACCTCACTGGTCTGCGAGACCTGTGAGGTCTAACAACGGGTAAAGCGTAAAATCTGGCATGAGGAAGAAAAATGCCCGACTGGTTTTATTGCACGGTTTCCCGCCCGCTTTTATTTCTTCTCCCCGCAAAAACTGCGCGAGATGTGACTTTGAGTGCGATGGGATCGCTCAGCCGCTTGCCGCTGGGTGAGCAACTCATTTCATTTTTGGGACACATGGACCCAGACCCGCGCTTAAAGCAAGTCAGAGATGGCATTTCATTTTCATCTCCGGTTGGCCTGAGCGCGTGGCTGGATGATGAAGGCCAAGCCATCGGCGCTTTTAAGCGATTTGGCGCGGGGTTTATTGAAATTGGGCCAATAGGCGTATTACCCTCAAATGGTTGTCGGGTAGAGCGAGATGCCATCCGCAGGGCCATTGGCAAAAGCGCTGAAACTGTGCTGAATGCGACAACTGCGCGCCAAAGAGTCAATCTGGCCGGCCACGCGCCTGTGATTGCATGGCTCGCATATGACAGCGAAATAAGCCAAACGGCGCTTGCGCTGGCCGCGCGAGTGAGCGCTTTTAGCGTCGCCTTTCCAGCCAACCAAACCGAGATGGGGCAATTAGGAGATGTGTTGCAGATTGTCCAAAAATTAATGCGTCCTGTTTATTTGCGCGTGTCGATGGATACAAATTTGGATGATGCGGCAAACGCGGTAAAAGAGATGGGCCTCGCAGGCGCTTTTGTTGATGGCAGATCATGGGGTAAAAATGATCTGCGCTTTACGGGCGAATACGCGCATGAACAAATTTGCCTGCAAATCAAGGTTTTGCGCACGGCGTTTGGAAAAGATAAAACGATCATCGCCAGCGGTGGGATTCATTCGCCTGCGCAAGCCAATGCGTGTTTGCAAGCGGGCGCAACATTGCTGGCACTGGATTCCGGCTTGGTTTATGCAGGCCCCGGCCTCATCAAACGCATAAATGAATCTTTGCTGGCCGACATGCCAGAGCCGCTTGATCACGATGTTGCCGATGAAAGAACACCGTCATTTTTGCGGCGCTCCTGGTTTTGGATGTTTTTGATGGGGTTGGGTTTGAGCATTGGGGGAATTCTTGCATTTGGTATCGCCTTAACCAGCGTCATTCTGCCTTACGATGAAGCGTATATCGGGTTGACACGTCTGCAATTAGAAGGAATAAATCCGCACGTCATTGGCTTTCTTACGCATGACCGCGTTACGCTCGCAGGAACGATGCTCTCTTGTGGATTGCTATACATGATGCTCGCTTGGAATGCGGTTAGGCTGGGGTCGCATCCCGCCTGGGTTGCAATTACGCTGTCTGCTTTGTCTGGTTTTGCAGGGTTCTTTTTATTTTTGGGATTTGGTTATCTTGACCCATTACATGCATTTGCCGCCACAATTTTGTTTCAGTTTTTGGCGCTGGGGCTGTTCGCAAAATTAGGCATAGCAAAGCACGTGCCAGCATTGGATTTTTGCAATGACACAGCGCGCATATTGGGATTATGGGGGCAATTTCTTTTTATTCTGCAAGGAGCAGCGTTGATTTTGGCTGGCCTTGTGATTAGTGGCATTGGCGCCACATTTGTCTTTGTGCCTCAGGATTTGGCTTTTTTACAAAACACCCCTGCGGGGCTTGCTCACGCAATCAACCCCAAAATCATTTCTTTGATCGCGCATGATCGCGCCACGATGGGCGCGATGCTGGTTGCCAACGGCTGGTTATATTTGCTTGTTCCGCTTTGGATGTTTCGGACAGGCGCGCGATGGCAATGGGTATCTTTGGCTTTAGCTGGGTTCATTGGTTATGGGGCGGCCATTGCCATACATGTTGATGTGAGTTATTTGGATATATTTCACCTTGCGCCCGCTTTTGCCGGGTTGGCTCTTCATTGTGTTGCACTGGCGCTATCTTTGCCATTTTTGCATCAAAAAAGCAAAGATGCATGAACGCCATCTTTTTCTTTTAGTTTTGCGGCTGTTCGGGAAGGCAATCAAGACCTCACAGGTCTGCGAGACCTGTGAGGTCTAACTAGTTCGCCCGCAGCGTTTACCACCGCCCGCGCCCGCCCGCGGCGATGATGGCGTTATATTGCGCCGGAGTCAGGTATTGCGGCGTGTAGGTCTGGCCGTAATTGCCCAGTTGCCGCGCAAACGCCCGCAAATGATTCTCTGAGCCGAACTTGAGATTGGCATACACCTGCTTGATGGCGGCGTTCTTTGTCGCGGCCAGAAACTGGTTCAAGTCAAAAATGTCCAAGTCCTCAATCGTTGCGCCCACGCGCAGGGCGGCAACGGCGCTCTCGCTTCCCTGCGCCACAAGATCGTCATACAACGCTTGCAGCTCCGGGTTGGTGAACACGCCCGCGGGCTGGTTGGCCGCTGGGTCGGGCAGGCCAAACGTGGTCAGCAAATTCTTCACCGCGTCCATGTGCGTCTGTTCGCTTTTGATGATGTTGCCAAACACGGGCAGCTGCCACTGAGCATACAACGCGGTGTATACATCTCGCGCCAGCTTTTCCTCCTCGCGCATCTGCAAAAGCCCGTCCTTCTCAGCTTGGGTGATGGCGCTCGCGGCGGGCGTGGGCGTGGCGCGGGGGCCAGCATCTTCCATCAGCGCGGGGGGCTGGGCCAATGCGGCTTGCGCAAAACCTGCGGTCAGAACCAGCGCGGCAATTCCGCCGCCAATCGTCTTTTTGAGAGTGTTAGAAAGTGTCATTTTATTTTCCTCGCTTGTTTTTGCAAACGTCTGTTGCTGTTTATTCTGGCAAGGAAATGTGGAAATGACGTGGAGACGGGATGGAGAGAATGTAAAAAGACGGGGGACGTAAGACGGAAGACGGAAGACGGAGGACGGAGATGACCGTCTCCCGTCTTCCGTCTTACACCGGCAGCGTAAACCAAAACTCGCTGCCCTTGCCTGGGGTGCTCTCCGCGCCCATCTGCCCGCCCATGGCTTGGGCAAACTGTCTGGCAATCGCCAATCCCAGCCCGCTCCCGCCAGATGAATCTCTGGCGCGAGATTTATCGCCACGCCAGAAGCGGTCAAACACGTGCGGCAGATCTGCGGGCGAGATGCCCGCCCCGGTGTCGCTCACGCTCACCCGCGCGTATGCGCCCGCCCGTGTCACGCGCACGGTCACGCGCCCGCCCGCAGGCGTGTGACGCAAAGCGTTGGAGAGTAAATTGTTAAGCGCCTGCGCGGCGCGGTCGGGGTCAAAGCGGGCAACGGGCGCGTCATCGGCCACCGCCACCTCCAGCACAACGCCTTTGGCCTCAAACAACTCGCGGAAGCGCTGCCCCGCGCTGTGCGCCAGCGGGCCAACCGGCGCGGCGGTCATGTTCAGCGCCAGTTGCCCGGCCTCTGCCAGCGAAAGCTCGCGCAGGTCATTGACCAGCCGCCGCAAAATAAGCGTTTCATCGTAAATCGTGGCAATCTCGGTTTTGCTCAGCGGGTACACATCATCCAAAATGGCCTGCAAGTTGCCCTGCAAAACCGTGAGCGGGGTGCGAAGCTCGTGGGCAATATCGGCCACCATGTTGCGGCGCAAATCTTCGGAAATTTGCAGTTGGCTCACCATCTCGTTAAAGGCCGATGAAACCTCGATCAACTCATCCGCGCCGCCCACCCGCACGCGCTCATCCAACCGGCCCTGCGCCACGCGCCGCGCGGCTTGCGCCAGATCACCCAGCGGTTTTGCCATGCCCCGCGCGATGATGAACCCCAGCGCCGCGCCTGCCAGGGCGGCCATCACCGCCGCCTGCGCCAGCGTTTGGTTGATGCGGCTCACGAACTGCGCGGCGGCGTTTGCCACCTGGGTGTTGGCCGGGGTGATGCTGGCCAGCAGCCCAACCACTTTTCCGTTGGATGAAATCGGCACAGCCATGTCGCGCTCGGCCTCGGTCAGCGCCCCCGCGCGGCCAGATGTGGCGGCGACGATGCGGCCATCCGGCTCGGCCAAAATCACCTCTTGCCGCCCGCCGCCGCCAGCGCCGCGCCCGCGCCCGGGGGCCGCGCTGGTCAGGATGGCCTCTGCGCCCTGCCAATTGCCCTGCGCGGCATACACATTTTGCATCTGCTCCAGCAGGCCGCTTTCTTCCACGCGGCTTTGCGAGAGATACCGCGCAAATTGCGCCCCCACCTGGTTATTGGCCACCAGAGCCACCGCGCTCACGCTCAGCGCGGTAATAAGCAAAAAGGCCAGCGCGATCCGCGCCCAAAGCTTGTTCATGAAAATTAAAAAATCAAGAATTAAAAATGCAAAATAACAAACCCGCGCATTTCTTTTTTTGCATTTTTAATTTTGCATTCCGTTCCATCGGTAGCCCACGCCATACACTGTTTCAATATAAACAGGGGTGGCTGGGTCTGGCTCTATTTTGCGGCGCAGATTTTTGATGTGGCTGTCTAGCGTGCGGTCCATGCCCGCGTAGGCGTAGCCCAGCGCCTTCTCAATCAACTCCATGCGCGTAAAGGCGTGGGCCGGGCTTTCCATCAGCGTCCGCAAAATATCAAATTCGGATGGGGTTAGGGCCAGCGGCTGGCCGCGCAGTTGGGCCTCGTGTTTGTCGGGGTCAAGCAGCACCTCGCCAGAATGCAGCGCCCGCGATTTTGGCGCGACCACGCCGGACCTGCGCAACACGGCATGAACCCGCGCCACCAGCTCGCGCGGGTTAAACGGCTTGCTCACATAGTCATCTGCGCCAAGCTCCAGCCCTACGATGCGATCCGCATCCTCCACCCGCGCGGTGAGCATGATGATGGGCGTGTGGGCGATGGATTCATCCCCGCGCACAATCCGCGTGATGTCCCAGCCATCGCGGCCGGGCAGCATCAAATCCAGCACCACCAGGTCGGGTTTCTCCGCGCGAATCATGTGCAGGGCGGTTTCGCCATCTGCCGCCGCCAGCACATGCTCGCCGGCCTGCTCCAAATACGTGCGCACCAGCCGGGCAATGTTGGGGTCGTCATCTACGACGAGGATGCGGTTGGACATTTTTTAATGGACGGGAGACGGAAGACGGGAGATGGTTCTAATCCGTCCCCTGTCTTCCGTCTCCCGTCAGTTTTATCCATCATAAACCGAATTTTCATTTGTCACGGTTTCCCCAGCACCTCGCGCGCGGTGGAGGTCTCAAAGCCAGGAACGATTTTTTCCAGGTCTTTCATGGCCGTGCTGTCTGGCGCATCCGCCGGAACATTTAGTTTGGCGCGGACAACCTCCACCGGGATGCCGAGGCCATCGCTCACCTGCTGGATGGTCATCCAGCCTTTGATGTCCAACGCGCTCATACTTTGCATGTTCACGCTGGTGCGCCCGCTGGTGCTCCACAACCCGGCCTTGTCTGCGCCGGTGATCACGCCAAATATCACGCCAATCACAATGATGGGGGGAATTAGAGGATTGATTCTCATGGGGTTTTGATTTTTATCTTTTGCAAAGCGGCTGCAAAAATTCTTTGCATTCTGGCGCATTAATTTGCCTTTTGGGTTGATGCCGCCGGGCGCTTCAAGAAATCCAGCCAGGTGGGCTTGAGCTGCATATCCAGCGTGCTATGCCGCGGGCAGGCGTTCACGCAGGCCATGCAGCCAATGCAGTTGCTGCTCACCACATCCACATCAGAGATGCGCAACTTGACCGGGCATGGCACATCACAAATGGCGCAGCCTTTGCAAGATGAAGCCGTGCGCCGAATGCGGAACAGGCTGAACCGCCCCAGCACGCTGATGGCGCCGCCCAGCGGACAAGCGTAGCGGCAAAAACCGCGCTCCACAAACAAGGTTGCAAACAGCACCCCAAAAGAGATGAGATACGCGCCCGCGCTGGCGGCCCAGTCAAAATTAAACAGCCATTCCAGCCCAAACAGCGTGCGGTAGGGGTCAATTTCTGCAAACCAAAGCGTGATGGTGGTGATGGTTTGAAACAAAATCACGGCCAGCGTCACATAGCGGCCATAGCGCAGCACGCCATCCAGCTTTTCTGGCACAACAATTTCTGGCAAATGCAGGCGTTTGCGTATGCCGGTGAGCAGGTCTTGCAACGCGCCAAAGGGGCACACCCAGCCGCAAAACGCGCCGCCCGCGATGAGCGTGCCAACCACGAGACCAATCAGCAAAACCAGGTTGCTGGCGTGCGTTTTGGGCACGTATTGTCCGCCGGATGAGATCACGCGCCACAACGTCTCCACGCCGCCAAATGGGCATAGCGCATCTATGGACGGCACAGCGCCATCCACCGTTGCCAAATTGTGTTGAACGCTGTTATACAAAATAAAGGTGGCAAACCCAAGCTGGCTGAGATGGCGCAACCGCTGGGTCCACACTTTGTTGCGGCGAAAAATCGCCGCCGGAGTTTTGTTGGCAAAATCTATATTCAGTTTTTTGAGCGCGGTCTGGGTATTCATGGCGCTTTCCTTTTGCTTAACGTGGATGAACGGGATGGGCAGAGTGAAGAAAATCCTGCCCATCTGTAAAAGACTTACCGGTTCCAACGACCGCGCGGGCCGCGCTGCGCAGGCTGGCCGCCTGTGGGCAGGTTGTCGCATATGCCATCACCGTTTTCATCCACAAATGCGCTTTGCGGCTGCCCCGCTTGATGGGACATCTGCCCGCGCCCGTATGCGCCCGCTGGCGGATTGCCACCCTGCGCGGCAGCGCCGTTCGTCGTCAGCGTGGCGACCATCGCCATCACCGCAACCAATCCCAAAAATTTAGCTGTTTTGTTTTTCATGATGTGCCTCTACCAAATAATCTTGAATCTGGATTTGAATCTTGATTTAGTTTTAACTGAAAGATGTGGAGAAGTAATGGAGTTTGTGTGGCGAAGCTGCAAATACCTGCTTATTGCGATTCCAGCAGTCATGCCGTAAAATGCGGCCATGCCCACCGGCGATGCGCTGATTGACACACACATAGAAATTTTTACCGCGCGGACGACTGCGCTGGATGTGTTTGCCGCGCCCGATGACGAAGCCCGCCCGCTGGCTTTGCGCCATCCAGATAATGACGCCCAACTTTTGCGCGTGGCGGTGGCGCAGTGCGATGCTGTGCTGGGTGAAACTGCGCACAACACCCGCCGCCTGCGCGAGATGCTGCAAACGGCGGTGGATCATGGAGCGCGGCTCGCCGTCTTTCCGCAAGCCGCCATCAGCGGGTATAACGCCGCCACCCGGCACGACGCGCTGCAAAATGCGATTGACCCAGATGGCGAGGAGATCGCGGACATCGCGGCCACCTGTGCCCGGTTGCAGCTTTACGCGGTGATCGGCTCCCTCACCCGCGCAGATGGCATTTTGCGCGACTCCGCATTTCTCTTTGGGCCAGAGGGTGTGCTGGGGCAATATGACCGCGCGCACACAAACAAACGCGGCGCGGACGCGTTTATTCAACCCGGTCATGCCGGTTTTGTGGTTTACCAGACACCCATCGGCAAGATTGGCCTGCTGGTTGGCCGCGACTTGTATTTCCCTTCCGCGGCTCATGCGCTCGCATCGCGCGAGGTCGAGATTATTGCCGCGCCGTGCGCATGGACGGCCGAAGACTGGCCCGCGCCGGAATTTGTGGCACGAACCCGCGCCTATGAGAACACATCGTTTATTTTGGCAGCCACCCGCGTGGGCGAAGAGCGCGGGTTAAATTACATCGGGCGCAGCTGCATCATCGCGCCCAACGGCATCCATCTTGCCAACGCGTATCCAGACGAAGAGCACCTCATTATTGCGGACATTAATTTGCGTGACGCACAAATAAAGCTGTTTGGCGATGATGATTAGGCGCTTTGATGTGTTTGAATCTCACAGTTTTTTCTGCGGACGCGTTTTCTTCTTTTTTAATTCTTGTAGTTGTCATAGTAGGGCGGTGGATGACGGGGATAACTCGACATTTCCCGTATATCTGGGTTTGCGATTGGGATAAGCCCCACATGTTGGGATAACGCGCAAGGGATATTTCGCGTAGAGTTTATAGGCTGTGAATAGCCTATTCTGGCTGTTCATCCACACCTGTGAACAACATCTCTATTTTGTGTGCATGGCGTCGGACATCGGTTTGTGCCAACACCCTGTTTATCCACAAGCACAGGTGCATGTGGATGGCGTTGTTGAACCCCCAGTAATCGTGCTTGCCAAAAGTTTTGCCTCGTAAAATCCACAAAATCAATCCACAAGACATGCAGGGGTGTGGAAAAGAAGATTGAGCAAAAATCTGCGCCGCGAGCGTCAATGGCATGGTATCCTCATTTCCATGACGCTTAGTTCAATTTATATTGCCCCACCAGTCGCAGCCGCACTCAAAAATGGCGTTCCAGTCGTGGCGCTGGAATCCACTGTCATCACACATGGGATGGCCTACCCACACAATCTGGAGACGGCCACCCGCATGGAGCAGGCCGTGCGAGACGCGGGCGGCGTTCCCGCGACCATCGCCCTGCTGGCCGGGCAAATTGTGGTGGGCATTGACCAGACGCAGTTGGAGTATTTGTCAACCTCCACCGGCGCGCGCAAGTGCAGCGTGCGCGACCTGGGTGTGGCGGTGGGCATGGAATTGGATGGCAGCACGACCGTGGCCGCCACCATGTTCATTGCGCATAAGGCGGGCATTGGCGTGTTCGCCACCGGCGGCATTGGCGGGGTGCATCGCGGGCATCCATTTGATGTGAGCGCCGATTTGAGCGAATTGGGCCGAACCCCGGTCACGGTCGTCTCGGCGGGGCCAAAAGCCTTGTTAGATTTGCCGCTCACGTTTGAGCATTTGGAAACGCTGGGCGTTCCGGTAATTGGTTATCAAAATAGTTATGTTGCGGCGTTTTACGCGCGAAGCAGCGGCATCATGGCAGACATAAATGCTAAAACCCCCCAAGATGTGGCGCGGATTGTGCAGGCGCGGCGCAATTTGGGGTTGCCGGGGGGCGAGCTGGTTGCTGTGCCCATCCCCGCTGAGTTTGAGCTTTCGACCGAGGTGACCGAGGCGGCCATCACCCAAGCGCAAAAACTGGCCGATGAGCAAGGGGTGCATGGCGCGGCCTCTACCCCGTTTATGCTGGATCAAATTGCGCGGCTGACGAATGGCGCAAGTGTCAAATCTAATATGGCGTTGCTGCTGAACAACGCAAAAGTGGCGACGCAAATAGCGAAAGCGATGTTGCAGGATTTGGAGTAAAAACAACCGGGTCAGATCGCCATGAGCAATCTGACCCGGTTTCTAAAAACGCGCCTAGCAGGATTTGAACCCACAACCCTTTGATCCGAAGTCAAATGCTCTATCCAATTGAGCTATAGGCGCACTTTCTTAATTTTAGCATCATTGACAAACCCGCATACTGTCCTTAATATGATGGCGTTGCCGGGTCTTGTGCGGCGAGAGACTTCGAACCCCGCCAGGACCGAAAGGTAGCAACGGTAAGGAGACACTTTTGGGTGTCACAATCCGCCCGGCAACGTTTCCTGTTTGTGGGGTATGCCCGCGCAAAACAGGCGGATGGTTTTGGGATGAAAGATCCGTTAGCGGACCAAACAAAACATAAGAGTTCCACCTATCAAGCGAGGAAGCGCGTCCCCTGGCTGGCTGTGCCCATCATTTTGGGAGCGATGAGCTTGCTTACCGCGGGCTATCTGATGAGTTCCACCGAAGTGAGCATAGCCGATGATGCCGCCGCAAAACCCATCACCCTGAGAACCCACCAGCGCACGGTGGAGGGCGTTTTGCGCGAGGCGGGCGTGTCTACCTTCGCCGAAGACGTGGTCTCCCCTGCCCTTGCCAGCGAAGTTAAGCGCGGGGAATCCATCAGCATAAAACGCGCGTTGCCGGTTCAACTGCAAATTGATGAACAAGAGCCGCGCTTGATCCGCACCCAATCTCGCGCTGTGCCAGACATGCTCCGCGCCATTGGCGAGAGCGTGGGGGCGCAAGATGCAATTTTTGTCAACAACGAATCAACGCTCAGCCTAAATGATGCCGCAGGCAAAACTGGCTTGGGCGATGTGGCAAAGGTGCAAGTTAAACGCGCGGTGGAGTTGAACGTTCAGGAAACCGGAAGACCCAATCAACATCTTGCCACCACCGCCGATACCGTTGGCGAAGCGTTGATGCAAACTGGAAACATCATTTATCTGGCCGACATCGTAAAACCTGCGCTTCAGGAACGCATAAAAGCGGGAATGACAATTTCTATTCAGCGGTCACGCCCCGTATCTGTTTTGGTGGATGGCCGCCGGATTCGAACACGCACGCAGCAAAAAACGGTGAGCGATTTGCTTGCTGAACTGAACATTGCGCTTTACGACGAGGATTACACCAAACCCGCCCTAAACACGCCGGTGAATGGCGACATGGAAGTTAAAGTGGTGCGATTGCGCCGCGAGGTGGTGGTTGAGCAAACGCTTTTGCCATTTGACACGCGCTGGCAGGCCGACCCCAATTTGGAGCTGGACAATCAGGAATTGGCGCAGGAAGGGGCGCCGGGCGTGCATGAGCGTCGCACACTTGTCACACTGGAAGATGGCGCGACGGTTAAAAAAGAGTTGGTGGCCGATTTTGTGGCGCGAGATATTCAGCCCAAGATTTACACCTATGGCACAAAAATTGTTGTGCGCACAATTAACACCGCATCCGGTCAAATTCAATACTGGCGCAAATTCAAGGTGCTTGCCACATCTTATTCTGCGGCCAACGCTGGCGTTTCGCCGTCATCGCCCTGGTATGGCATTACCCGGTGCGGCATCCCAATGCGCACGGGCATTGTGGCCGTTGACACCAATCTCATCCCATTGCGCACCAATCTATATGTAGATGGCTATGGGACGGGGCTTGCCTGTGACACGGGTGGCGGCATTAAGGGCAAGCATATTGACCTTGGCTATGCCGACGCAGAATACACACCCTGGTTCCGATACGTGGATGTGTATATCCTCACCCCTGTTCCCGCGAACGTAAAATACGTTCTGGACAATTAAGCGCTGAATGGCGAATTCTGACACGTTCAGCGTTCGCCATTCAGAATCCCTATGTCTTCCATTAACACGCTTCGCGGAACGCTCAGAGCGCATGATGCTCAACCCAAAAAAAGTTTGGGGCAAAACTTTTTGGTAGATGGCCGGATCGCCGAGCGCATTGTGTCTGCGGCGGGAGTTTCACGTGGAACACACATTCCATCACCCCCAAGTGATTCAACCCAACTTGATGTTTCACGTGCAACACTAGCCGTGGAGATTGGCCCAGGCACAGGCGTGCTCACGCGGTTGCTAAGCGAGCGAGCCGAGCATGTGTATGCGATTGAGCTGGATGAGCGCATGATCGCCATCCTCAAAGATTCTTTGGGTGAGGCCAAGAATCTGACAATTGTGCACGACGACGCGCTAAAAGTGGATTTTGACGCGCTGCTGGCAAATGAGGCCGCGCCGTATGTGGTGTTGGGAAATCTGCCGTATTACATCACTTCGCACGCCATCCGCAAAATTTTGGAAAGCCAGCGCAAACCGCAGCGAATTGTGCTGATGGTGCAGTTGGAGGTGGCCCGGCGCATGGCGGCCAAGCCGGATGACATGAATTTGCTGGCGGTGGGCACGCAGTTTTACGGCGCAACCGAAATGTTGTTCAACGTGCCACCCTCTGCGTTTTACCCGCAGCCCAATGTGGATTCGGCGGTGGTGCGTATTACGCCACACGCAGAGATGCCCAGCGTGAACGCCGATAAACTGTTTGCGCTGGCGCGCGCCGGTTTTGGCCAGCCGCGCAAGCAACTGCGCAACACGCTGTCCACTGGTTTGAACCTCACCCGCGAGCAATCTGCGGAATTGCTCTTGCGGGCCAAAATTGATCCAACCCGTCGCCCAGAAACCCTGAGCATCCCTGAGTGGGTTCAACTTACCAATACCTATGAACGCATCATCACTCCCTGAACTGGATGGCATCGCCGAGCGCATCCGCGCTGAGTTTGTCCGAAAGAATGCCGCGCGAGATGTGGCCGTCAATCAGTCGCGCGAGCTGATTCGATATTGTTCGTTGTCCATCCGCGCGTGTCACCGCGATGACTGGGACGAGGCCAACCGCCAACTGGCTTTGGCGCGTAATTTGGCCGCCGAGCTGGTGGCGGGCGTGGCGCCTTTTCCAGATTTGACATTTACCGGCTATACCCAGGACGCACTAAAAGAATTCACCGAGGCCAACGTCACTTTGGCGATTGCGCGTGGCGAAGCCTTGCCCACGCCGTCCCAATTGCACGTTGAGCCAGCGGCGTATCTGAACGGTCTGGCCGAGGCGGCGGGTGAGTTACGTCGCCGGGTGATGGATAAACTCCGCGCGGGGCACAACGCGGAATGCGAACGGTTGCTTGGCGCAATGGACGATATTTACGACACACTGGTGATTATGGATTTCCCGGATGCCATCACCGGCGGGTTGAGGCGCAACACCGACATGGTGCGTGGTGTTTTGGAACGCACCCGCGCAGATGTGACCATGAGCTTCAAAGAGGCAAAACTGCATGAAGCATTGGATAAAATCAATCAGAAATTTACATAACAATCACACGACTCAAAATTGACACAGATCACAGAAAGTAATATAAATCGGCTTACAATACTTACACAAGAGCCGATTTTATTGTCTGATTGTGTCAGACGGCAAACGTTTAGAGAATTACGATGAATAACCGATCTGGGGTTGCGGGTGCGCGAACATATTTGCTGGCAGGGCTGGGCGTTCTGCTGGCTCTATGCGTGGTTTGCGGAGGAGGGTCGTTGCTGCTGAGCGGCAACGCCTTGATCAAGAGAATTCAACCCACGCCCACAACCGCGCCTGCGCCTGCGTTGCAAATTGAGCAGCCAGTGGTGGCCGGTCAGTCGGCCTTTGTCAGCGGAAGCGGTTTTGCCCCTGGCGAGGCGATTCAGTTGTTCGCCGCCTCATCCCGCACAGCCAGGGTGGAAGAGTTGATCCCCATTGGCCAAGGTGTTGTGGATGCCGATGGCCGCTTTGTTATTCAGACTGTGCCGCTGACCTTTAACCTAACCAGCGTATTTTTTGTGGCAAAAGGCGATACCACCGGCTACACCACCATGTCTGAGGAAATTGCCGCAATTCGACTGGTCAGCCCCACCGTTAGGCCGATTCCGGCAACGCCGGTTCCCGTGTTGACGGCCATGGTGGTAGGCACGCCAACCACAGACCCCAACGCAACCGGGATTTGGCATGGTCAGTATTTTGCAAACCGCGAGCTTCAGAGTCCATCTTTGTTTGGCCGGGTGGATGGCGCAGCCCTGAATTTTGACTGGAGCAAAACCCCGCCCGGCGCAGAATTGGCCCCAAACAATTTCTCGGTGATATGGAATCGCAACGAGTTTTTTACGCAAAGCGAAAACTACATTTTTAATTTGTCTCTTGTGGATGGGGCGCGGGTTTACGTGGACGATCAGATGATCGTTAATGAATGGCATGTGGGCATTCCTCGCGCGTTCAGCGTATCGGTGTTTATTCCCGCTGGTTTGCACCGCCTCAAGGTTGAGTATTTCAGCGCCAGCAACAACCCCATGATTCAACTGAACTGGAGCTGGGGGTATAGCGCGTGGCGTGGCACGTATTACCGAACCACAGACCTGACCGGCCAGCCGGCCTTCCGCCGCAATGACGGCGAAATTAACTTTAACTGGGGTTTTGCCAGCCCGGGGCCAGGCATAAATCCGGGCATATTCTCGGTAGATTGGACGCGCACGGTCACTTTTTCCACCAGCGGGAAATATATCTTCACCGCCGATGTGGATGATGGTGTGCGCGTGTTCGTGGATGGCAGATCGGTTGACGGTTTGGATAACTTTGCCTCAGCAGGCTCCACTGTTTTGACGGGCAGCATAGACCTGAGGGCTGGCGCAAAGCTGGTGCAGGTGCAATATGTTAACCGCGGCGGGCTGGGGCGAATACGATTAAGCTGGGCGCTGGCTCCGCCGCCCAACACCCCAACACCCATACCAACATGGACGCCATGGATCCCGCCGCCAACGCGAACGTTGCTGCCCACATATACCCCACTGCCAACGCCAACTTTGGGTGCGCCCACGCTTATTCCACCCACCTACACGCCCATGCCGCCACCTCCCACGCCCGTTCCACCCACCGCTACCCGCACGCGAACACCAACCTTGACGCCTGTACCAACGCGCACACCCACACCCACGCCCACGCTTGGCTCAACCGAGACGATTACCGCCACGCCAACTCTGGGCGCGCCCACGCTCATACCACCGCCGCCCACACCCTAAAAATTTGGTAAACGTGGGCGAACGTGATGGTAGAGATGCAAAATCTTGTGTCTCTACCGCTAAACGTTTAGGTCAAGCACCACGATCTCTGGCAAAGTCCCCAGCCGCACGGGCGTGTCGGCCTCGCCGCAGCCAGATGAGACATACACCAGCCCGCGCGGCGTGTTAAACCAGCCGCGCCAAAACTGCGATGTGATGGGCACGCCCAGCCCGGGCGCAAACGGCAGGTAAATTTGCCCGGCGTGAGTGTGCCCAAACAGCCACAACGTTTGTTCTGGCGCGGGTGATGGCGCATCGGCGGGCAGGGCGGCCAGCGCATCTGGGTTGTGCCCCAGCACGATGGATACCGCGGCGGGCGCGGCGCAGGCCGCAAATGAACGCGGCAAATCGGCTTTGCCAACCCAGTGCTCATCCGGGCCAATCACGTTGATGGCCGTTTGGCCCACCGTGATGTGAGCGCATTCGTTCACCAGCGGACGAATGCCGTAGCTGCACAAGAGATTGGTCAAAAGCGCGGTGCGGTCTGTGCCGGGCTGCCCGTGATCGTGATTGCCAAACACGGCCAGCTTGTGCGGCGCGTTCAGCTTTGCCAGCGGCGCCAGCAAATCCTCAACTTTGCGGTCACCCGGATGTTCCACAAAATCGCCGCCCACCAAAATCACATCCGGTTGAAAAGAGTTGACCAGCGCCACAACTTTTTGCGCCCACGCCGCGCGTTTGCGCTTGCCCAAATGCAGATCGGTGAAAAAGACAATTCTGGTGGTTGGCGCAGGTAGAGATGCAAGATTTTGCGGCTCTGCGCGCCCGCCCGACACGCGCCACGCGCGGGCGCGCAAGCGGTAGGGCGCGACCACGCGGGCATACACGCCCACGCCCGCCGCGAGCGCCATCAGCAAAAACAGCGCGGCTGGCGCAAAATTGCCTTGAAAAAGAAAAAACCCCGCGAGGGCGAGGAATGCGGGCGCGAGGACGAGGGTGGAGGCGAAGACGATGTCAACAAGCCGCTCAATCAGCGGGAAGATGACCTCACGAATAAGTTTTGATTCGCCGGCTCTGGAAAACATAATAACGGGTCAGGCCGCGATGATTTACCATGCAAGCGGCCTGACCCGTGAAATTTTACTCTGCCAGAACGGCGTTGTAAGCCTTGTCGTATGCGGCGGTCACTTTGGCATCGGTGAAGTGCAAAATCCACTCCAACTTGCCAGCCTTGACCAGACCGGGAATGTCATCTGGGTAGATGTTTGGGTCGTTAAGAAGGTTCTTGTCAATCAGCCCCTGCGCCATGCTGCCCAGGTTGGATGAGGACAGGCCGAGCGCGTTGGCGTTGGCCGCAGCCACATCTGCGCGGAGCATGTAGTTGATGAACACTTCGGCGGTGTATTTGCTGCGCGCGCCCTTGGGGATCACCAGGTTATCTTGCCAAATGGTAGACGAGCCTTGCGGAATGACATACTTGATGCTGGGCAAGTCTTTGGCTGCCTGCACCGCATCGTTGGAGTACATCATCGCCACAATGACATCGCCCGCCACGAGGTCTTTCTTGTAATCCGAGCTGTATTTGTAGCTGGCAACACTGGCTTTTTGCTTGAGCAGCAACTGCTTGGCCTGCTCCACTTGGGTCAGGTCGGTGGTGCTGCCATTAAAGTTAAGATACCGCAGCGCCGCGCACATTGGTTCGCGCGGGTCGTCCAGCATGCCCAGCTTGCCTTTCAGCGCGGGGTCAATCTCAAACACCTGTTTCCAGGTGGTGATGGGTGTCTTGACCTTTGCGGAGTCGTACGCCACGCCGGTTGTGCCCCAGTTGTGCGCAATGGAATATTCCGAGGTTTGATCGAAATACAAATTCTTGTGCTCCGGGTCAATGTATACCGAGTTGGGGACATTGGCAAAGTCAATTTTCTGCGCCAGCCCTTCGCGGATCAAGCGCTCCACCATGTAATCTGATGGCACAACGAGGTCATAGCCGGGGTTGCCGCCCGCCTTGAACTTGTTATACATCGTCTCGTTAGAGTCGTATGTTTCAACCTTGACCTTTAGGCCGTATTCCTTCTCAAAACCAGCCAGCACGGCCTCATCAAAATAGCCATCCCAAGTGTAGATGGTGAGTTGTTTGGCAAGTTTTGTCTTATCCACAACCAGGTCGGCGGGCTTTGGAATATCCGTCGGCTTGGCCGGGGCGGCGGTTGGCGGCACGGCGGTGGGCTTGGGCGCGTCCGTGGCCTTGGGCGCATCGGTGGGTTTGGCCGGGGCGGCGGTTGGTGCGGCAGTTGGCGCGGTGGTGGGTGGCACAGCGGTGGGTTTTGGCGCGGATGTGGCGGTGGGGGCCGCGGCGCCAGAGCAAGCCGAGAGCGCCATCGCCACGGCTGCGGCAAACAAAGTTAAGCGTGTCATCTTCATCTTTATCCTTCTTCTCCTTAAAAAGTTGGGTGATTCGAAACAGTCGTTGCTTGGCGGTCGTCGCGCTCCGACCGATTCACGGAGGATATTGTAAACACATCACAAAAAAGCGCCTGCCGGACTTTCATAATCCGGCGGGCGCTTTTTAACAAAATTGGCAACTTGCCCAAACGCGAAGGCTTTACCACCCCGCGCTGGCGGCTCGCATGGTGTTGGGCATAAAGATGCGCGGCAAACCGCCTTCGTCAAACCCAATGTCAAAACTACCATCTTGCGGGCGTGTTTGTCCGTCGTAATCCACATACACCAGCGCATCTGTGCCCGCGTCTATGCCGGGGCTGCCAAGTTTAAGGTGATACACATCTTGCGCGGGGCTGACAAAAAGAGGTGTGGCGTTGAACGAACTGCCGCCGCTCAAAACGCCCGCGCTCAGGTTGGCGGTGTTGCCAGAGAACAGGTTGAAATTTTCAAACACACTGGCCGTTGCGCCGCGCTGAAGGGCCAGCGCATGATTGGTGAAAATATTATCCAACACGCTCACCGTGCCAGACGCAATCACCACCGCGCTGTTGGCGGTCAAGGCATCGCTCACCACTGTGTTAAACAAAAACTTGCCATTGCTCACGGTGCCACTAATCACCACCGCGTTGCCGATAGAGCCGAACACGCTGTTTTGTGTCCTGTTCTCCGCAAACAAATTGTTCTCGTAAACCGCGTCAGTAACCAACAACGGCTGCACCCGGTTTTGATACACTGCGCCGCCTGCCACGCCCGTGCTGTTGCGCACAAACCGCGAGCGCTGCACCACCAGATCGCCCGCTGCCTGAATGGCGCCGCCCGTGCCAATATTTGTAAAGGTAAACGAATCCGGCTGGTCGGCCACGTTGTTATCAAATTTTGACGTCAGCACTTCGCAGCGGTAATCACACGTGATTGCCCCGCCATGATTGGCTCGGTTGTTTTGGAATATGGAATTTTCAATATATCCCTGCGCGGTAAAGAAAACATAGATTGCCCCGCCGCGCCCAGTGTTGTTGCTGGCTGCTTTGACCACGCTGTTGTTCAAAAACGCGCTGCCAGTCACAAACAAAGCGCCTTCTGCGTTAATTGCGCCGCCGTTCATCCGCTGCTCAACCGTGTTAGAGACAAACCGCGAATCTTGCACCATTAGACCGCCGGTGGCAAAAATGGCACCGCCGCCATCGCAGCAATCTGCATAATTGCTGATGAACTGGCTGCTGTAAATGCTGATGCTGTTGGCGTTCACCGCGCCGCCCGAGCCACAACAACGAGATACATTGTTATAAAACGTGGCATTGGAGATGACCGCGTTGGAGCCAAGCGAGCGCACCGCGCCGCCATCTTCGCCGGTGTTGTTACTAAACGAAGAATCGTAAATGCGCAGCGATGTGCTGTTAAATGCTGAATCAATCGCGCCGCCGCCCTCCGATGTGTCGTTATCCCGGTTGCCATCAAACACACTGTTTACAACCAGCGATGTCTTGCCCAGCCGCAATGCCGAGGCGCGATCATAAAAAATCCCATCGGTGTTGCGAATAAACTGCGATTGCGACACGGTCGCAGTATTGGAAATATATACCGCTGCGCCTTCAGAATCTGCCTGATTGTTCTCGAAGTAGCTGCGCTCAATCCGTCCGTTATTTAACCACGCGCCACCACCTTCTCCATTGCAGCAAACGATGGCTGTGTTGCTGAAAAAACGCGAATCTTGAATGATGGCATTGGACGTGCCAAACAAACCGCCGCCTTGAAAAAGCGCCACATTGCTGGTAAACCCGCTACTCGCAATCAGGCTGTTGGTGGCAGAGATGGCCCCGCCATTGGTTGCGCGGTTGGCCGTGAACGAAGCATTGGTGGCGGTGATAAACACGCCCTGCGCCGCGCCGCCGGTAGCCGCCGTGTTGGAAAACAGCGTGGCGTTGCTGATGGAGATCACCACGCCACGCGCCACGCCGCCCGCGCCGCCCGCCGTGTTGTTCTGAAAAAACGCCACCCCATTTCCCTGAATCGTCACCGTGATGCCGTTGGCCGCGCCGCCATCTGCGCTGGCTTTGCAGCCATTCGTATCTGAGCTGTTGAACAAAATGCTGCCCTCAGAAAAAACGCACCCGCCAGACTGGGCGGTGTTTGCCCCCATGTCGTGCCCATTCAGCGTTACGCTTTGCTTGCTGTAATACGCGCCGCCAAACCGGGCTGTGTTGGCGTTGGATAGCGACCCGCCGCCGCACAAAAATATCGCGCCATCGGCGTAAATTCCGCCGCCATCGGCATTGGTTCCATCACCCGCGTGGTTGCCCAGAAACTGCGGGCGAGATGGGCACAAGTTCACCGTTCCCAGCGCGCGCACCGCGCCGCCATTCCCACCCGATGTGTTTATGATCCAGCTCAACACGATATTGTTCGGGAAATCATCCGTAAGGTCATGCACATACAACGCGCCGCCTTCGCCAGTGGCGGTATTGCTGGCAAACAGCGTGTCGCCAAATATTTTCACCGGACCATCGGCGTGCGCCCCGCCGCCGTTGCCCGCGGTTGCCGCGTTGTCTGTTATCGCAAGCCTGTTGCTGCTATCGATGCCGCCCTCCAGTGTCAGGTTCATGCCTGTTGCAACAAACAGGCCGCCGCCGATGGCCGCTTTGTTTTTGTTGATGCTGCCCCGAAAGACATTCACTGCTTGGAATCCAAAAACGCCGCCGCCAGAGCCGCTTGCCGTGTTTGTCAAAATCAGGGTGTTAGAGATGACCAGCGGCCCGCCAGAGCTGATGCCGCCCCCGTTTGTGCCTGCGCTGTTGCTCAGCACTTGCGAATTTAGCAGGGTGAGCTTGCCTGCCACGGTAGAGATGCCTCCGCCGTTGCCGCTGGCGGTGTTGCTAAACAGCGTCACGTTGGTCAACGTCACATCAACGGTGGGGATAATTCGGATGCCCCCGCCGCCGATGCTTGTGTTGTTGCTGATGACCAGGCTGTGAAACAACGGCGCGCCGCCGCTAGCGACACGGATGCCCCCGCCAGTGGACAAGCCCGTGTTCCCATTCTCAATCGTCATGTTAGAGATCACCGTACTGGCTGTGATGCTGGCCGCGTCATATTGGATCATGCGCCCGCTGCTGGGCCGCAGTTTTACGCTGCTGGGGCTGACCCCGTTGCCAATCAGGCTGACCGCGCGGGTGATGGATAGCGAATTGGTGACGTATGTGCCAGCCGCAATCAGCACCGTGTCGCCATTTGCGCTGGCAGAAATGCACGCCTGCAAGGTGGTGTTGCACGGGGCCGCGCCAGGGTAGGTGCGGGTGGTGGATGGCGCTTCTGGCGCTGCCAAAACCAGCGGGGCGGGCAGAGCCATCACTTGCGCGGGCGCAATCCCCAGAACAGATGCGAAGAGCAGGCAAGCCGTGACGATTCTGTGTGTGTGCATGGCGGAATAATACGCAAAAACGTCATTTTTCCGTCAAATAAGTTGAATCTAAGCTTTTTCTTTGTTTGGGTTGCTGGCCTTGCGCAAAAATGTGGTCATTCCCAGAACTACGCGCATTCGTACTTGCTTCAAATCCAGTGAACCAGCCGCATAAACGCGGCCACGATGAACGCGGCCAGCACGCACAGCCCCAGCAGCGTCATGGATTGGGTCTTCCGGTAGCGCATCAAATACCACATCCCCAGCGTGATGAGCAGCGGCAACGCGCCCGGCAAAACGCCATCCACCAGATTTTGCAGCGGAATGCGGGCCGCGTCTATTTGCACCACCGGGGTGATGGGTAATGGCGTGGCGCGGCTCACGCTCACGATGAGCGCGCCCAGCACAAACGCGCCCACACGCAACGCCCCAAACAATGCGGCAGGCAGCCAGTCATTTTGGCGCGCCCAATCCGTCCAGCGCCGCCCTTGCGCGTAACCCGCGCGGAACAAGCCCCACGCAATAAGCACAAACGCCGCGCCCAGCGCCGCCGCGAACAAAAACGGGCCAAACAGGTTGCCCTGGCGGGCCAGCGCCGCCCCAACCGCCACAAGAAATGTGGTGAGAATGCCCGTAATGACCGCATCGCCCAGCGTGCCCAGCAAGGCCATGGCGCTGGTTTTTGCGCCCACAAACTCCGCATCGCCGATGGGTTCACCGCTTGCGCGGCGCTCTTCCAGGGCGGCGGTGGCGCCAACGGCAAACGCGCCAAACGCGGGTTCGCTGGCAAACAGGGTGAGGTGGCGGCGCAGCGCGGCGGCCCGTCCTTCGGCATCGGCGTAGAGCCGGTTAACCAACATCGCCATCGCCCCGCCAAAACCCATGTTCTGGCTACGCTCAAAATTCAGCGCGGCGTTGTGAAAGAACATCCACCACACAAACGCCGCGCCCAGATCTGTGCGCGAGAGTGGCGAAATACTCAACTCCGATTTTGTCTCGGCGCGGTCCGCGGCCTGTTCAGCCGCCATCTCTGGGTTAGCGCTAGAGCTGCGCCGTGCCACGTAGGCGTGGATGACCGCGATGCTCACGCCGATGAGCGTGACCAAAATGGGCGCGCCGGAATGGGTGAGCAAAGACGGGTAGGCCACCGCGGTGACCGAGGCCGAAGCCACCAGCCATCCCAAAAAGAAATACGCGCTGCTGCTGCCCTTGAGCAAGGCCAGCAAGCTGACCGCGATGCCCAGCAGGCCGATGAGATGCTGCGCCAGCACCAGCGCGCCTTGCACCCACGCGGGCAACGATTGCGCCAAGGTCAGCAATGGCGCAGGCGCCATCCGCACAAGGAAGAAAGCGGGCAAAAAAGTGGTGACGAACAGCCACAACTGGGCGGGGATCACCCCAGAGTAAGCGGTGACCGCCGCATCGCCGCGCCCGGCAAAAAAATCTACCCAGTGCGCCAGCACGGTGTTGAACAGCCCGCGCAAAAAGTTGAGCAAAATGCCCAGACCCACCAGCGCGGCAATCAACGCCGCGCCGTCGCCATCGCCCGCGGGCACGCCGTTTAGCAGCAAAATGGGGATGCCCACGTAGCCAATCAGGGCCACATCTGGCCCGCCGCGCACTTTCCACTGGCTCAGCCCCAGCGTGGCAATGTTGATCGCCCCGCCAATGGCCGCGCCTTCCAGCGGCGCGCCCAGCAAAAAGCCCACAATTGTGCCCGCCGCCAGCGGCTGAGAAAAAACAACTTCGCCCAGCCCAAACGTGAAGGATGAGCGGGCAAAGGCGTAACACAGCGCAATCAGCGCGGCTTGTAAAACACTCATGGTCAGCGCTTTTTGGCCGCCGGTTTGGCCTTGGCCGCCGGTTTTGCGGCTGGCTTTTTGCTTTTTGTGGCAGATGGCTTAGCGGCTGGCGCGGCTTTTTTTGCTGGCGTTTTTGCCGAGGTGGACTTTTTGGCCTCTGGCTTTTGCGGGGTTGCGGGCGCGGGCGCAGCTTTTGGCAGCGCGGGCGCAATCTTGGCCGCGGCGGGTTTGCTGATATCGCGTTTGGCGGCCAGTTTGTCGTATAACGCCAGCAGGTTGGCGGTGTGCAAAGGCACCACCATGCCATTTAGCAGCACGCGGTGCAGCCCGCACGATTCCAACGTGATGGCGCGGGCCTGTTCGCGGCTGCCGTCTTCATCCACCAGTTTTTGCACTTTTGTTTGCAGCGCCTCCAGGTAGGCCAGGCTGCGGCGCACGTTTTCTTTAATCTCGCCCCGCAAAATGATCTCGCCGTGTCCCTGCACAATTGTGTCCAATGACATGGCGGCAATTTTTTCGATGGACGCCTTGAGCTGATCCGGGTCGCCTTCGCTGATGGTGGGGATGGACATGAAGGTGTCGCCGGCGAACAAAATTTTCTCTTCTTGCAAAAGCACCGCCACGGAATCATCGGTGTGGCCGGGCGCGGCAAAAATTTCCAGCGTTTTGCCCGGCAGCCGGATGGTGAGCGAGCCTTCTGCAAAGGTGAGCGTGGGCAGGCGCAGGCGCACGGGCGCCAGATCGGGTGAGGCGGCGCGGGCCTGATCCAGCGCGGCCTGGCCCCTTTCGCTCAAAATGCGGCGCGCTTGCGCGTGGGCAATCACCTCTGCGCGAGGAAAGAGGAATGCGCCATAGGTATGGTCGGCCTGATGTTGGGTGTAAATGATGTAACGGATGCCATCCGGGCATACCTTGCGGGCAAACATCCCCATTTGCAAGGTTTCATCCGGGAAAGGCAGTGTGTCTACGAGAACGCCATACGTGCCAGACACAATCAGGCTGGCGGTCACCTGGGCATATCGTTCACTGGTAAAAACGTAAACATCGTCAGAAAGTCGCTCGCGGTTCATGTGCATACAGGATACACGCGGGTTGACGATAATGCAAGAAACTTTACATAACCAATTATAAATTGCGAATTACAAATTTTTACGCATTATGCAATTCTCAACTCACAATTCGTAATTGGTAATTGGTAATTGGTAATTTACTTGCGGCATTTTGCCATGTAGCTTTTGACGCTGGTTTGCCACTTGTCATCCGTTGGCGCAAGGTCGGCGGCTTGTTGCATGAGGGTGAGCGCCTTTGGGCAGTTGGCGGCAGATTGCATTTGCAGCGCAATGCCAAAATTGAGGTAATCTGAAGCCAGCAGCGAGGTATTGCTGCTGAGAGCCACGCTAAAGGCGCGGGTGTAATCCACCACCGCGTTATCAACCAACCCGGTTTGCACATTTAACGCCCCGCGCTTGAGGAGAGCCGAGACGCGGTCTGGCTGAAGCTCCAGCGATTTGTCGTAATTGATGCGCGCTTGTTCGCGCTCACCCAGGTAGGCATTCACGGCGCCCAGGTCCTCGCGCGATTCAGCGTTGTTCGGGTCCAACTCCACCGCCCGCCGCAGCGGTTTAATGGCCTGGCTCACATCCAACAGCATGTAGGTGCGCCCCAGCCCAAGCTGAATGTGGGCCAAATTCTCGTGCAAGCCAACGGCTTGTTTGTAATATGTAGACGCCTGCGAGTAGTAGCCGTATTGCTCATAGGCGTATGCCAAATTTCTCACCGCATCCACATTTTTGTCATCCAGTGTGATGGCTTTTTGGGCCGACGCGACCGCGCCTTGAAAATCGTTGTTGTCGGTTTGGGCCTCTGCCAGATACGCCAGCGTTGTGCTATTTGGATCAATTTGCGCGGCATCCTGGCACAGCGTCAGCGCGTCTTTGGCCTTGCCCTGCCAATCCAGCGCCATGCCCAGCGTGGCTTTGGCCATGGCGTTTTTGGGGTCAATCTGCACAATCTTGCTCAGGCGTTGCTCGGCCAGCGCGGCCCGCCCGCTAAAGATGTATAGCCGGGAGACTTTTATTTGCAGGTCGGTGTCATTTGGCTTGCGGCGGATGGCCTGCTCGTAACTGGAAATCGCCTCGCTGAGCTTGCCTTCCTTATATAGCTGCTCTGCCTTGATGGTGAAGTCTTCGACTTTTAGCGTGGGCGTGAGGGTGGGCAGCGGCGTGGCATTGCCGCCCAGCCCGGCCAGCCCGTTGCCCAGCCGCGTTTGAATCAGGAAATATCCGCCGGCAAAAACCAGCGCGAGGAGCAAAACGAGCGCCAGAATCGCGTTCAGGTTGTTTCCGCGCCGGCGTCGCCGCCCGCCGCCAATAATCATCGCGTGGATGTTAGCACGGCGGGTAAAAGAGGCGATGAAGACCGAAAGGGGTTTCTAACAGAGGGCGGGCGCTAGCCGCCAGATCAAGGACGATTGGTTGATTTAGGATCGCCCATTGTCTGGCGGCTAGCGGGAATTTAAGCCTGCTGCTTGTGGTCTTCCGTCAACATGCCAGCGAGAAGTTCTTCCACCGCCATGGTGTGGCTATCCACGCCGTGCGTCTTGAAGTATTCAGAGTTGCAATCCCACTTGCCGTGATCGTAGGTCACGAGATAGTCGTTGTTATCGCCATGCACCATCACCTGGAAATTAAGGAAAGTGAAGCGGTCTTTTTCATGCGCGTATCGCCGAGCTTTCTCTACCTTACCGATCATGCTTGAATCTGACATTGTGTCATTCCTCCTGGATTTGTAAATAGAAAGTTTTGTTAAACGAGCAAACAAAAAGGCACGCGCATTGAGCAGCGTGCCTTTTGAAACACGGATTCTGGAATCAGCATTTGCTTGTCCAAGATTTCCCAATTGTAAATCAATTACAAGAAGTCGTTTTGAGAATTAAAACTATCATCCGCGTTTCTCAACATTCGCTTATTCTGTGGCATCATTCATTGGCGTAGAAGACAGAAATTGGCGCATGCCATTTGAAATGGAAGGCGAAAAATATTTTCGGGTAGAATAAGCGATTGCTCACAACAGTCTAAAATGCTGTCTGTGCGCCGATGTAGCTCAATGGCAGAGCAATCGATTTGTAATCGATAGGTTGCGAGTTCAACTCTCGCCGTCGGCTCTGCGCAAAGCGATGTCGCGGAGCGCAAACTGAATATGGGTCGATGTCCCGAGCGGCAAAGGGGACGGACTGTAAATCCGTTGGCAGTAGCCTTCACAGGTTCGAGTCCTGTTCGGCCCACTTAATTCAATTGCGAATTAAGAGTTGCGAATTAAGAATGAGCGCGCTTCAATTCGTGATTCGTAATTTTTAATTCGCAATTGAAAACGCGCCCACGTAGCTCAGTCGGTAGAGCGCACCCTTGGTAAGGGTGAGGTCACCAGTTCAATCCTGGTCGCGGGCTTGAGCGTTAGACGGGTTTCAGGTTTGAGTGAGAAAAACCTGAGAACCTTGAATTGCATAAACCTGAAACTTGTAAAAATTTATATCTGAGAGATTAACATGGCAAAAGAGAAATTCGTCAGGAACAAGCCGCACGTAAACGTAGGTACGATGGGACACGTAGATCACGGCAAGACGACGCTGACCGCGGCGATCACGAAGGTGCTTGGGATGAAG
>Ga0073900_10000211_pt1 | contig 45128 bp, 55 predicted proteins | sample KloWWTmetKNB5Kit_FD_66666 | JGI IMG/M metagenome (GOLD analysis project Ga0073900, IMG submission 66666) | Active sludge microbial communities from Klosterneuburg, Austria, studying microevolution and ecology of nitrifiers - Klosterneuburg... | ecosystem: Engineered > WWTP > Aerobic digester >...
ACGAAGGTGGCGTTGGAGAACGGGTCGAAGTTCGCCATCCGCGAGGGCGGATTGACGGTGGGCGCGGGTTCCATCACAAAAGTTATTGAATAGAGTCGCAGGTTCAAAGCGCAAAGCATTAGTTTTATTTGCTTTGCGCTTTGTACTTTGCACTTTGCACTACTAAAACATGGCAAAGCAAAAACTACGCATCCGCCTGAAGGCATACGATCATCGCGCGCTGGATACATCGGCACAGCGGATAGTTGAAACAGCTGAGCGCACAGGCGCGACGGTTGTCGGCCCGGTGCCGCTTCCGACAAAAATTGAGCGATACACTGTGCGCCGCTCACCGTATATTGATAAAGATTCTCACGAGCATTTTGAGATTCGCACCCACAAGCGACTCATTGACGTGATGGATCCGGATTCAAAAACAATTGACACGTTGATGCGGTTAAACTTGCCCGCTGGCGTTGATATTGAAATTAAACTGTAATCCTGTTAATGGAGTCATGCTCCTGCGCAAAACGCGCCCTGCGCCGCACCAAAACGGCGAGGAGCCAATGATTAGAAATGGCAAAAAAACTGATTGGACGAAAGGTCGGAATGACCCAGCTCTTTGATGAAAAGGGCAACGTCACGGGCGTCACCGTCATTGAGGCGGGGCCGAACTATGTGACGCAGGTAAAGACCCAGGACAAGGACGGCTACACGGCGGTTCAGCTTGGGTTTGGCGATGTGCACGCGAGCAAGCTTACGCGCGGCGAACTGGGCCACTTGGGCCAGCTTAAGCCAAATGAGAAGCATGCCAAGCGGCGCGAGTTGGCGGGCGTGCCTGCCATCAAAGTGCTGGAAGAGAACCGCATGAAGGACACGTCTTCGTTTAAGGAAGGCGATGTGATCAAGGCGGACATCTTTAAAGCAGGCGAATATGTGGATGTCTCTGGCGTGATGAAGGGCCGTGGTTTTGCCGGCACCATCAAGCGGCACGGCTTCCATCGCCAAAAGAAAACGCACGGCGCGTCTGACCGCGAGCGCGCGCCTGGCTCAATTGGCGCAGGCACAACGCCGGGCAACGTGAAGAAAGGCCAGCGCATGGCCGGGCATTACGGCAACACGCGCGTCACCATGTCTCATCTGCGGGTTGTGATGGTGGATGTGGAGCGCAACCTGATTGCTGTGGCCGGGTCTGTGCCGGGCGCAAACGGCGGAATCGTAACGGTGAAGGAGACTCGCAAGCAGTAAGCGCGAAGGTGAAAATTATGAAAGTTGCAGTAAAGAATTGGAGCGGCGAGCAGGTGAGCGAGGTTGACCTTCCTGAGGCGATTTTTAACGCCGAGGTGAATGTGCCCCTTATGCACCAGGCTCTGCTGCGGCAAAACGCCAACGCGCATCTTGGAACACACAAGACCAAGACCCGCGCCGAAGTGAACCGCACAACAAAAAAGGTATACAAGCAGAAAGGCACAGGCAACGCGCGTCAGGGCAGCCGCAAGGCTCCGCACTGGGTGGGCGGCGGCACGGCCTTTGGCCCGGTTGTGCACGATTACATTCAGGACATGCCGAAGAAAATGCGCCGCGCAGCCATTCGCAGCGCCCTCACCCAGAAGCTGAAGGATGAGGGGCTGGTGGTGGTGGAGAATTTTGAGAGCGTGGTGGGCAAGACAAAGGATTTGTCTGCGGCATTGAAGACGCTGGGCGTGAACAAGGGTTTGATTGTTCTGCCAACGCGTGTGGTTGAGGTGGAGCGCGCCGCGCGAAACCTGCCCAACTTCAAGTCGTTGCAGGTCGGCTACCTGAACATCCGCGATATTTTTAAGTACGACGGCATGGTCGTCTCGCTGGATGCGTTGAAGAAAATTGAGGAGTGGCTCGCCTGATTTAAACAGACGAGAGGAGACAAAACGATGCATCCATACGAAGTATTGAAGCGCCCGCTGGTGACCGAAAAGACGCAATGGCAGGTTGGCTATCAGCAGCCGCAATATGCGTTTGAGGTTGATGACCGGGCGAACAAACAGCAGGTCAAAGAGGCGGTGGAGATTGCCTTTGGCGTGACGGTGACGCGGGTGAACATGGTGAACCTGCCGCTGAAGCGCAAGCGCAACCCGCGCGCCCAGAAGGGCTACGTTCAGCGCACATCTGCCTGGAAGAAGGCGATTGTGCAGGTGAAGGAAGGCGACCGCATTCAATTGTTTGAGGGCGTAGCCTAAAGCGAGAAAAGACATGCCAGTAAAGATTTATAAACCGACAACACCGAGCCGCCGCGGCGTGGTGGGGATGGATTACAGTGACATCACCTCCAGCAAGCCGCTTAAGTCGTTGTTGACCGATTTGCGCAAGACCGGCGGACGCAACAGCCGGGGCAAGGTGACCACTCGCCATCATGGCGGCGGCTCCAAGCGCGCATATCGTATTATTGACTTCAAGCGCGATAAGACCGGCGTGCCGGCCCGCGTGGCGACAATTGAATATGACCCGAACCGTTCGGCGCGCATTGCTTTGCTGAACTATGCCGATGGCGAAAAGCGCTACATCGTCGCCCCTCAAGGGTTGCAGGTTGGCGATGAGTTGTTGAGCGGCCCAGACGCCGAGGCAAAGACAGGCAACGCATTGCCGCTGGCGAACATGCCGGTCGGCACGGTGATTCACAACATTGAGTTGATCCCGGGGCGCGGGGCCAAAATGGTGCGCTCGGCGGGCGTGGGCGCGCAGTTGCTGGCCAAAGAGGGTGAGTATGTCACCATCCGCATGCCCAGCGGCGAGATGCGCAAAGTGCCGCAGGGCTGCATGGCAACGGTTGGGATGGTGGGCAATTCGGATCACGGCAACGTGAAGCTGGGTAAAGCGGGCAAGAGCCGACATCTCGGCATTCGCCCGACGGTGCGCGGAACAGCCATGTCGCCGAGAGACCATCCACACGGAGGCGGTGAAGGCCGCTCGCCGATTGGACATCCATCGCCGCGAACACCCTGGGGCAAAAAGGCCCTTGGCGTGAAGACGCGAAATAACAAGCGCACCGACAAGTTTATTGTGCGCCGACGGCAGAAGAAGAAGTAAAGTGTTGAGCGCTGAGCGCTGAATCCAAAATGGATGAGGCGCTTTGCGCATAACACTAAGCACTCAGGACTTAGGACTAAGAAATGTCAAGATCACTAAAAAAGGGTCCATACGTTGAGCCAAAATTGCTCAAGCGTGTTGAGGCGATGAATACCCGCGGTGAGAAAAAAGTCATCAAGACGTGGTCGCGCGCGTCCACGATATTCCCGCAGATGGTGGGTCACACCATCGCGGTGCATGATGGCCGCCGCCATATTCCCATCTATGTGACAGAAAACATGGTGGGCCACAAGCTGGGCGAGTTTGCGCCAACGCGCACGTTCCGCGGGCATGTGAGCAAAGAGAAGGAATCAGGTGAATAGCCATGTCGAAGCGATTGGCAAGTAAAACAGGCCCAACCGAGGCGGCGGCAATTGCCCGGTATGTGCCCATCTCTGCGCAGAAGGCCCGCCTGGTGGCCGACCTTGTGCGCGGCAAGAAAGCTCAGGACGCGCTGAACCTGCTGCGCTTCACCCCCAAGGGTGCGGCGGAGCCGGTGAGCAAGGCGATTGCCTCGGCAATGGCGAACGCCGTTGAAAACAAGCAAATGAGCGCAGATTCGTTGCGGGTGGCGCAGATTTTTGTGGATGAAGCACCCACACGAACCTGGCGGCGCTTTGCAGCGCGCGGGCGGTTTCGCCCGCTCATTCGCCGCAGTTGTCACATCAGCGTTGTAGTGGGAGAGGAGTAATACATGGGCCGAAAAGTTCATCCTTATGGTTTTCGTCTGGGCATCATCCGCGACTGGAAGAGCCGCTGGTTTGCGCCCAAGAAAGATTACACAAAACTGCTGGCCGAAGACTTTAAGCTGCGCCAGTATCTGACCAAAGAGTTGGAAAAGGCCGGTGTCGGCGATGTCATCATCGAGCGATTCCCGCCCAACCAATTGCATGTGACCGTGCACACCGCGCGGCCTGGTGTTGTTATCGGGCGCAAGGGCGCGGCGGTCAAGGGCATCCGCGAGGGGATTGAATCGCTGACTGGCAAGAAAGTGAAGCTGGACATCGAGGAGATCACCAAGCCAGAGATGGTGGCCGCGCTGGTGGCAGAGAACATCGCGCAGCAGATTGAGAAGCGCATTCCGCACAACCGCGCCATGAAGAAGTCGGCTCAGGCCACCATGATGAAGGGCGCCCTGGGTTGCAAGATTGAGTGCGCAGGCCGCTTGAATGGCAGCGACATGAAGCGCACCGACAAGGTGATGGAAGGCCGGATTCCGCGCAGCACGCTGCGGGCGGATATTGACTATGCTCAGACTGAGGCCCTCACCACCTACGGGAAGATTGGGGTGAAGGTTTGGATTTACAAGGGCGAAGTGCTGCCGGATTTGCCGCGCGAGGAAGTGACGCGCCCCAGCCGCACTCAGCAGCCGCGTGATCGCAACGACCGCGGCGACCGTCGTGACCGACGCGACCGCGATGACCGCGGCCCGCGCGGAGAGCGCAGCGTTGCACAGGGAGCGCAGTAATCATGTTAATGCCAAAACGAGTTAAGTATCGCAAGCAGCAGCGCGGTCGCATGACCGGTGTTGCGCTGCGCGGCGCAGAGGTGGCCCAGGGTGACTTTGGCCTTCAGGCGCTGGAGCCAGCGTGGATTACGGCGCGGCAGATTGAGGCCGCCCGCCGCGTGATTGTGCGCGAAATGAAGCGCCGCGGCAAGATGTGGATTCGCATCTTCCCGGACAAGCCGATTACGGCCAAGCCAGCGGAAACCCGCATGGGCAAAGGCAAAGGTTCGGTTGACCACTGGGTGGCAGTGGTGAAGCCTGGTCGCGTGATGTTTGAGGTGTCTGGTGTTACGCCAGAGATCGCAAAAGTGGCGCTGGCGCAGGCTGCCTACAAGCTGCCCGTGCCCACTCAGGTTGTGGGCAAGGAGTGAAATGGAAGCAAAAGAGTTATTGCAGTTGCCGGTGGCCGAACTGGAGAAGCAGCTTGACGACGCCCAGCGCGAGATGTTCAACCTGCGCTTTCAGAAGGCTCAGCGCAAGTTGACGGACACCAACGGCGTGCGCCGGGTGCGCCGCAACATCGCGCGCATCAACACGGTGCTGCGCCAGCGGCAGATCGCCGCCGCGCAGGCCAGCAAAGCCACGGAGGGCAAATAATCATGAGTGAGGAAATGCGCCGCAGATTGACGGGCGTGGTTGTGAGCGACAAGATGGATAAGACCATCGTGGTGCGTGTAGACCGCGTGATGCGCCATCCCGTTTACAAGAAGGTGCTTACGCGCGGCAAAAATTATTCCGCGCACGATGAGAAAGGCGAAGCGAAGGCAGGCGACCTGGTGCAGATCGTAGAGACCAGCCCCATGAGCCGCACAAAGCGCTTTGCCCTTGAGCAGGTGCTGAAGAAGGCCCACGGAGGTGAGCAATGATTCAACAGGAATCGCGCGTAAATGTGGCGGACAATTCGGGCGCCAAGGAACTGCTGTGCATTCAGGTGCGCGGCGGAGACAAGCGGCGATATGCCGGCGTGGGCGATACCATCGTCGCGACCGTCAAATCGGCCAGCCCGACAGGCGAAGTAAAGAAATCGGCGGTGGTGAAGGCCGTTATTGTGCGTGTGTCGAAGGAATATCGCCGCGCCGATGGCAGCTACATCAGATTTGATGACAACGCCGCGGTGATTCTGGCAGATGACGAGACCAACCCGCGCGGATCGCGCATCTTCGGGCCGGTGGCGCGCGAGCTGCGCGACAAAGGCTATATGAAGATCATCTCGCTTGCGCCGGAAGTGCTCTAAATTGCCCACCCCCAGCCCCTGCCAATGGAACACCATTGGACTGGGAGCGGGGAAGCGACGAGGTGAAGAACATGAAAGTGAAGAAAGGCGATACGGTGGAAGTGATGAGCGGAAACGACCGCGGCAAGCGCGGCGAGGTTACGCACGTCTTCCCACGAACAGGCAAGATCATGGTGCGCGGGGTGAATATGGTGAAGAAACACCAGAAGGCCCGCAGCCAGCAGCAATTGCGCAGCACGCAGACGGGTCTCGTTTCGGTAGAGATGCCCATTGACGCCTCAAACGTCATGGTGATTACACCAACCGGCAACCCATCGCGCGTGAATTACAGAATTGAGGGCGGCGAGAAGAAGCGCTACTCTAACAAGCACGGCGAGGTGATTGGCTGACATGGCAGACATTAAGAAGAAGTACCTGGACGAGGTGCGGCCTGCGCTGGTGAAGCAGTTTGGCTACACCAACGTGATGCAGGTCCCCAAAATCTCAAAGGTTGTCATCAACATCGGCGTGGGCAAAGAGTCCACAGACAACCCCAAAGTGGTGGATGCGGCTGTGACCGACTTGACCGCCATTGCCGGACAGAAGCCGATTGTGACGAAGGCGCGCAAGTCAATCGCCAACTTTAAGTTGCGCGAAGACCGCCCGATTGGCGTGAAAGTGACGCTGCGCGGGCCGCGCATGTATGACTTTTTGGACCGCCTGATTAACCTGGCGCTGCCCCGCACCCGCGACTTTCGCGGCATTTCTGCGGATGCCTTTGACGGGCGCGGCAACTACACGCTGGGTTTGAAGGAGCAGTTGATTTTCCCGGAGATCGAATACGATAAACTGGATAAACTGCGTGGTCTGGAAGTGAGCATTGTGACCACGGCAAACACGGATGACGAGGCGCGCGCGCTGCTGCGCGGCTTTGGAATGCCGTTTGCAAAGTAAAAGTGATCGTTGATTGTGATAGTTGTGAGTGATAGAACGAAAGCGCTGCGCTCCGGTTATCCATCAGCCAAAAACAAAAAAACTAGCGACTAACGACTAGCAACCAACAACTAATATGGCAAAAAAGTGCATGCAATACCGCGAACAGCGGCGCAAATATCAGGTGCGGGTGCGGAATCGGTGCATGGTCACGGGCAGGCCCCGCGGCTATATGCGCAAGTTCGGCGTTTCGCGCATTCAATTTCGTGAGATGGCTTTGCGCGGGGAAATCCCCGGCGTTCGCAAGGCATCGTGGTAAATCAGAACAAGTAGCCGCAGTAGACGCTGGTCGGCAGACGGCGGTTGCCGGAGAGCGCATTTTATTCGCGCCCAACGGAAGCCGCGCTGTGCAGGCCTGGCAGTACTGGAGTAATCAATGGCAATAGACACACTGAGCGACATGCTCGCGCGCATTCGCAACGCGGTGATGGTGGGACACGCCAACGTGGCCGTGCCCGCGTCATCGCTGACAAAGCGCGTGGCAGACATCCTCAAGGAAGAGGGTTATATCGAGAGCTATACGCTCGTCGAAGAGGGCGTCAAGAAATCCCTCAATATCGCGCTTCGCTATGATGGCGAGCGCCGCGCCCGCACAGCGGCCATCACCGCCGTGCGCCGCATTAGCAAACCTGGCCGACGGGTGTATGTGGGCAAGGGTGAAATCCCCCGCGTCCTCAACGGAATCGGCATTGCGATCATGTCCACACCCAAGGGCGTGATCACGGGCAAGCAAGCCCGCCGCCTGGGTGTTGGCGGCGAAGTCTTGTGCTACGTCTATTAAAGGGAGAACGAGAGATGTCACGAATTGGCAAAAAGCCCATCGCTCTTCCCAAGGGCGTGGATATAAAAGTAAACGACGGCGTTATCACCGTGAAAGGACCCAAGGGCGAACTGAAGCGAACCTTGAGCGATAAAATTTCGGTGAAGAACGAAAATGGCAATCTGGAAATTGGCCGCGCCAACGATGAGCGCGAGGCGCGATCTTTGCACGGGCTGACCCGCTCGTTGATTGCGAATATGGTGCAGGGCGTTTCTGGCGGTTTTGAAAAGACGCTGGAGATCACCGCAGACAGCGTTGGGTACCGCGCAGAAATGAGCGGCAAAAACCTGATGTTGTATGTTGGCTTCTCGCACCCGGTGGAGTTCCCCGCGCCGGAGGGAATTGCGTTTGCCACCGATGCCAAGACCCGCACCATTAAAGTGAGCGGGATTGACAAGGAATTGGTTGGCGAAATTGCCGCGCGGGTGCGCCGCATCCGCCCGCCAGAGCCATACAAAGGCAAGGGCATCCGCTATGCAGGCGAGGTTATTCGCCGCAAGGCTGGCAAATCTGCCAAGACCGGCAAGGGAGCGAAGTAAGACATGGCAACGAATAATGCACAGGCTCGTGAGCGCCGCCGCGCGCGCGTTCGCGCGAAGGTGAGCGGAACATCGGCGCGACCGCGCTTGAATGTGTTCCGCAGCCTGAATCACATTTACGCCCAATTGATTGACGATGTGGCTGGCTACACGCTGGCCGCCGCCTCTACATTGGACGCGGAAATCAAGGCAAAGGCGGGCATCAAGAAAGTGGAAGAAGCCGCCGAAGTAGGCAAGCTGCTGGCAAGCCGCGCGCAGGCCAAAGAGATCAAGCAGGTTGTGTTTGACCGCGCGGGCTACCGCTATCATGGCCGCATCAAAGCCGTGGCCGATGGCGCACGGCAAGGCGGGTTGGAGTTCTAATTACTGAAGCGTTGAAGGCGTAAAACCCTTCAATGCCCAGGACGGAAAAGAAACGCATGGAACAACAAAAACAAGATACACAGGCAGCGGCTCCCGCTTCTACGCCGGCGCAAGCGCCAGCTCAGGGGCAAGGTGGTGGAGGACGCAGCGGCGGTTCAGGCGGCTATCGCGGCGGGCGCGGTGGCGGCGGGCGCGGTGGCCCAGGCGGCAACCGCGGGCCGGGCGGGCGCGATCAGCGCCGCGACCCACGCCAGCAGGACAAGCAGGATGATCTGGATCAGCGCGTGGTGGATGTGGCCCGCGTGGCGAAAGTGATCAAGGGCGGTCGCCGCTTCGCGTTCCGCGCTTTGATTGTGGTGGGTGACGGCCATGGCAAGATTGGTCTGGGCACGGGCAAGGCTCGCGTCGTTCAGGATGCCATCCGCAAAGCCACCGAGCGCGCTCGCAAGAATATGCACTCGGTGAACTTGCTGGACAACACCATTCCGCATGAGGTGACCTATAAACATGCCGGCTCCATCGTGTTGCTGCGCCCGGCATCGCCCGGCACAGGCGTGATTGCGGGCGGCGGCGTGCGCGCGGTTTTGGAGGCGGTTGGGGTGAAGGATGTTCTCACCAAGTCTTTGGGCGCAAGCAACAAGCTGAACGCCACCGTCGCCACTTATGAAGCGTTGATGGGTCTTAAGAATTTGAAGGAAGAGGCCAAGCGCCGCGGCAAGACTGTTGCCGAAGTGCAGCCTTTCTGGAGGCGAGATGAGCGACAGCAACAGCAGCAATAAGCCCGCGGCAAGCGCGGCCAAAACGGTTAAAGTAACGCTGGTCAAGAGCGCCATCGGCTACGAAAAGAGCCAGGGGCTGACCTTGAAGGCGCTGGGTCTGAGCCGCATTGGGCAGACCGTTGAGCGCGCGGATACACCGGCGGTTCGCGGGATGATTCAAACGGTAATTCACCTGGTGAGGGTGGGCTGATTGAGGATTAGACCTCACGCGTTTCAAAAACGTGTGGGGTCTTAATGACAAGTGAGTGTGAACTATGAAATTGCATGATTTGAAACCCGCTCCCGGGTCGCACAAACCCAAGCGGCGCAAAGGCATCGGCATGGCGGCGGGGCAGGGGCGCACTTCTGGTCACGGCCAGAAGGGTCAGGCCTCGCGCTCTGGCGGTGTGAAGCGGGCGTACTTCGAGGGCGGCCAGTTGCCAATGGTGCGCAAGCTGCCATTCGCGCGCGGCGTGAATTTCTCGAACCCGTTTGAGATTGAATACGCGCCGGTGAATGTGGGCCTGCTGGCCCAAAAGTTTGACGCTAACGCTGAGGTGACGCCCAAGACCCTGATTGAGAAGGGCATTACCCACACGAGCGACAAATATATCGCCATTCTTGCCACAGGCGAGCTTGACCGGCCGTTGAATGTGACGGCGCACAAGTTCTCTGCGGCGGCGAAAGAGAAGATTGAAAAGGCCGGCGGCACGACCACCAAATTGGACGTGACCCGCGGCGGTCATCGCGTTCGCTAAAAATAAGGAGCAAGGTGTAACGTGTAATTTGCAAATGGAGAGCGCAGACGCGACTTCTTCTTGCAAGTTATACGTTACACCTTGCACTTTACTTCTTTAAGAAAAACATGCTAGAAGCACTACGAAACGCATTTTTGCTGCCGGAGCTGCGCAAGCGCATTCTCTTCACCATTTTTATTCTGGTGATTTATCGCCTTGTGGCGCATATCCCTGTGCCGGGCGTGAACGTGGAAGTTCTGCGCACCATCCAGCAAAGCATTGAGGCGGGGCAGGCAGGCGGACTGGGCAACCTTGTCTCGTTGCTGAGCCTGCTCTCTGGCGGCGCGGTCAACAACTTCTCGGTTTTGGCGATGGGTGTGTACCCATACGTCACCGCGCAGCTGATTGTGCAGCTGCTGATTCCCGTGATTCCCCGGCTGACCGAGTGGAGCAAGGAAGGCGACGCAGGCCGGCGCAAGATGAACCGGCTGACCTACTTTGCCACCGTGCCCATGGCGATGTTGAACGCCATCGGCCAGGTGAACATATTTGAGCAGATTGGTCAGCAGGTGACAGGCGGCGCGACGCGCGTTTTGCCAAACTGGGGGTTTGTGCCCGCAGAGAACATTCTGCCCACGCTGGTCACGGTCATCACCATGACGGCTGGCACCATGTTTGCCATTTGGCTGGGCGAGCTGATTACCGAGCAGGGGATTGGGCAGGGTTTGTCCATCATCATCTTTGGCGGCATCGTCTCGCGGTTTATCTTCAACATTTTGAACCTGCCGCAGCAGGCCACCGATACCGCGCAGGGCATCTTGTCGGTTGTGGTGTTCTTCGCCATTTTGATTCTGACCATTGTGGCGATTGTGTATATCTCTGAGGGAGAACGCAGGGTAAATGTGCAATATGGCCGCCGCGTGCGCGGACGGCGCATGATGGGCGGCGTGGACACGTATGTCCCGCTCAAGGTGAATACAACCGGCATGATTCCGTTGATCTTCGCGCAGGCCATGTTGGTGTTCCCGGCGGTCATCGCGGGGTTCTTCATCAACAGCCCGAATGCGGCAACGCAGACCTTCGCCTCGGAAATTGTGCGGTTCTTCACCGGCTCGCGCACGGGTTCAGCTGGCACGGTGCTGGGCTATGCCGCGCTGTATTTCCTGATGGTGGTGGCGTTCACCTATTTCTACACAGATGTGGTGATGCAGCAGCAAAACCTGGCGGAAAACCTGCAAAAGCAGGGCGGGTTCATCCCCGGCATTCGGCCAGGCCGCACCACCGAGAATTTCATCAACAAGATTACGCGCCGCCTGACGCTGGTGGGCGCGTTGTTCCTGGGCGCGCTGGCGATCATGCCATATATCATCACGGCGCTTTCGCAAATACCAGGGCTGGCGTTTTTGACCCCGCTGGGCAGCAACTCGTCGCTCATTTCTGGCGCAGGTTTGCTGATTGTGGTGGGCGTGGTGCTGGACACCATGCGCCAGCTTGAGGCGCAGTTGATGATGCGCCGGTATGAGGGATTCATTAAATAGTTACTGGTCACAAGTTGCCGGTTGCTGGTCAAAAATGCATCAGCAACTGGCAACCAACAACCAGCAACGAAAGAAGGCAGTATGGCTAACAAATCTCGTGGGATAGTGTTTTTGGGGGCGCCTGGCGCTGGCAAGGGCACACAGGCGGTCATGGTCGCAAAAGACCTGGATGTGCCGCATATCTCCAGCGGCGATTTGTTCCGCGACCACCTGAAGCGCGGCACGGAACTGGGAAAACTGGCCCAAACCTTTATGGATAAGGGTGAGTTGGTGCCGGATGATGTGACCATTGGCATGGTGAAGGAACGGCTGGGCCAGCCAGACTGCCTGAACGGCTTTATTCTGGATGGATTTCCGCGCACCGTGCCACAGGCCGAGGCGCTGGATGCCGCGCTGGCGGAGATGGGCAAGTGCATCTCGCTGGTGCCATACCTGCGCGTGCGCGAGAGCATGTTGATGGAGCGCCTGACCCACCGCTGGACATGCAAGGCGTGCGGGGCGGTGTTTCCATACGAGGCGCAACCGCCGCGCACAGGCTGCAAGAAAGAGCATTGCGATGGTGATTTGTATCAGCGGGCAGATGACAACCCGGAGACGCAGAAGCGGCGGATTGAGGTGTATATGAAGCAGACCGCGCCGCTGATTACGTATTATCGCCAGAGAGGGTTGTTGATTGAGTTGAGCGGCGAACACACGATTGATTACGTGTATCGCATTTTGCAAGATGCCATCGCCATTTCCAAGTATTGCGGCGAGTAGAAAATAATGATTGTGTTAAAAGCCCCCGCCGAGATTGTGCTGATGCGCGAATCTGGCCGTATTGTGGCGCTGGTTCTGGCAGAGCTGAAGGCTCGGGTGAAACCGGGCGTGACGCTCCTTGAGCTGGACGCGCTGGCCGAGAGCATCATCATGGCGGAAGGTGGGACGGCATCGTTCAAAAATTATCGCCCGGAGTCTGCGCCGTTCCCGTTCCCGGCCACCATCTGCGCCAGCCTGAACGATGAGATTGTGCATGGCATACCCACCTCGCGCAAGCTGCGCGAGGGAGACATCATCAAAATTGATGTTGGGGTGAAGAAGAATGGTTACCACGCCGATTCTGCCATCAGCGTGCCGGTGGGCAAGGTGAGCGCAGAGGCCGAGAAATTGATGCGCGTGACGCAGGAATGCCTGGCAGAGGCGATTAAGGTGGCCCGCGCAGGCAACCGGCTGGGTGATCTGGGTCACGCGATTCAGAAGACCGCCGAGAGCCAGCGGTTTAGCGTGGTGCGCGAGTACACCAGCCACGGCGTTGGCCGGGACTTGCACGAAGGCTTTAGCATGATGAACGTGGGCGAGCCGGGGCAGGGCATGTTGTTGCGCCCGGGTCTCACCATCGCGGTGGAGCCAATGATCAACGCGGGGCGGCCGGAAACAAAGGTTAAAAAGGACCAATGGACCGTCGCCACGATTGATGGTAAAATATCCGCTCATTTTGAGCATACGATAGCCATCACAGATGGCGAACCGGAGATATTGACGAAGTAGATAATATCCGGCCTGTGAATAGCGGGTCGGATTTTTGCGCGAAAATCGCGCCGAAGAAAACTGGAGTGTTTAGAAAATGAAAGTTGCTGCATCTGTAAAGAAGCGTTGCCCGAAGTGCAAAATTGTGCGTCGGCATGGCAAAGTGTATGTGATTTGTGACAACCCGAAGCACAAGCAGAGGCAGGGTTAATACGTCAGAATACGGGTTTGAAAGCGCAAAACGAGAAAGACCTGATCGCGCGGCTGCTGTCCTGGGTCGGATTGTTTGGCGGGGGAGAACCCGAGTTTTGTAGAGGCGGAGAAATATTCTTCGCGTAATCGTTGGATTAGAGATAAAACAAGATGGCAAGAATTGCAGGCGTGGATCTTCCACGCAATAAGCGGATTGACATTGGCCTGTCATACCTGTATGGCATTGGTCGTCCGGTGGCAAGCCAGATTCTGAGCCGCACGTCCATTGACCCCTCACGGCGGATCAAGGACCTGACCGAGGCCGAAGTGGCTATTTTGCGCGATATTGTTGAAAAAGAATATCGTGTGGAAGGCGATTTGCGCCGAGAGGTGCAGCTCAACATCAAGCGGTTGATTGAAATTGGCTCGTATCGCGGGCTGCGCCACAAGCGCAACCTGCCCACGCGCGGCCAACGCACGCGCACAAATGCGCGCACCCGCAAAGGCATTAAAAAGACTGTGGCTGGGCGCGGACGGCGTCGCGGCGCAAAGAAGAAGTAGCGAGGAAGTATGGGACGACCAGCAGCATCAACTCGCGCGCCACGCAGGCAGACAAACCCGCGCCGCGCGCGCAAGAACGTCGCGTTTGGGCAGGTGCACATCAACGCGAGCTTCAACAATACAATCATCACCGTCACCGACAAGACGGGCGGCACCATTTGCTGGGCCACCGCAGGCGCAGCGGGCTTTCGCGGCAACCGCAAAAGCACGCCGTTTGCGGCCCGCATCGCAGCGCAAAACGCCTACCGGCTGGCCGTGGAAAACGGCTTGCAAGAGGCGGATGTGTATGTGAAAGGCCCCGGCCCTGGCCGCGAGAGCGCAGTGCGCGCCTTGCAAGGCTCTGGCATTCGCGTTAAGTCTGTGACGGATGTAACACCCGTCCCGCATAACGGCTGCCGCGCCAAGAAGAAGCGCCGCGTCTAAAAAGTGCAATGTGCAAAGTGCAAAGTAACACCGAGCACTTTGGACGAGAAATTTGGAATTGAGAAATGGCAAGACATATTGAACCCGTATGCCGGTTGTGCCGGCGTGAGGGAGAAAAGCTCTTCCTGAAAGGCTCTCGCTGTTTGAGCGGCAAGTGCGCGTTTGAACGACGCAGCTTTATTCCCGGACAGCACGGGCCAAACCTGAAGGCAAAGCGCGCCAAGACAAGCGACTATGGCGTGCAGTTGCGCGAAAAGCAGAAGCTGCGCCGCATCTATGGCGTGCTGGAGCATCAGTTCGAGCGGTATTACAACCGCGCGCTGAAGTCTCGCGGCGTGACAGGCGCGGAATTGCTCATTCTGCTGGAGCGCAGACTGGACAACGTGATTTATCGCGCTGGGTTCGCCCCCTCTCGCGCAGCCGCGCGGCAGTTGGTGAATCACGCGCACTTCATCGTAAATGGCAATCCGGTGGATGTGGCCTCGTATCTGGTAAAAGCCGGAGACAAGATCGGCGTGCGCGATGAGTCTCGCAAACTGCCATACTGGAAGACGCTGGCGGCAGACAAAGACTCTGCGCCCGCGCCCACCTGGATGGCGAGCGACCGCAACGCAATGCAGGTGCTGGTGCAAGCCATGCCAAGCCGCCAGGACATCGAAATCCCGGTCAAAGAGCAACTTGTAGTGGAGTACTACTCGCGCTAAATGATTCGCGTATTTGGCGATGGAACCCGGCGCAGGCTGGGAACCGCAAATCGTCAAATCGCAGGAGGCTGGATTGTTAACACCACCTGTGTTTCCGAAAATTGAAACCGAAGTAATCACCCGTGATTACGGCCGGTTTAGCATTGGCGCGATGGAGCAAGGCTATGGCATCACCATGGGCAACGCGCTGCGGCGCGTGCTGCTCAGCTCGTTGAACGGCGCGGCGATCACATCCATGCGCATCAATGATGTGCATCACGAGTTCTCGGACATCCCAAATGTGCGTGAAGATGTGATGCGGCTGATGCTCAACGTCAAGCAAATTCGGCTTCGGCTGCGCGGCGATATGCCTGCGCGGGCGCGACTGGAAGTGCGTGGCGAGGGCGTTGTGACCGCTGGCGACCTCATCATCCCGCCAGAAATTGAAATTGTGAACCCGGAGCAGTATTTGCTGACAACGGATTCGGCCAAGACCCGGCTGGATGTTGAATTCCAGATCGAGCCAGGGCGTGGATTCTCGCCAGCAGAACAGCGCGGGCGGTTGCCCATCGGCGAGCTGCCGGTGGACGCCATTTTCAGCCCCGTCAAACGCGTGGCGTTTGATGTGGAGCCGGCCCGCGTGGGTCAAATGACAAACTACGACCGGCTGGTGCTGGAAGTTTGGACAGATGGCACACTGCGCCCGCAAGAAGCGGTGGCGCAGGCCGCGCAAATTTTGGTGCAGCATCTGCGGCTGGTGGCGGGCGTATCGCTGGAAGAACCGGCGCTGGAAGCCCCCGCCGAAGTGAAGCTGCTGCCGCCGGAGATGAGCGGCAAACCAATTGACGATTTGAACCTGAGCGTGCGCGTGTTCAACGCGCTCAAGCGCGCGGGAATCTCGACCATTGGCGAATTGATGGACATGATTGATAAGAGTGGCGGCAACCTGACAAACCTGCGCAACTTTGGTGAAAAGTCTATGCAGGAATTGAAGGCCCGGCTTGTGGAGCGCGGTTTGCTGGCCGAAACCGATACCGTGCTTGCGTCGCCCTCTGCGGATGAAATGACGGAGGAGAGTAAGCAATGAGGCATCGCGTAGCAGGTTACCAGCTTGGCCGCACAAGCGGTCAGCGCACGGCATTGCGCCGCAGCCTGGTGACAGAATTGATTGACCACGGTCGGATTCAGACGACCGAAGCGAAGTGCAAGGCCATCCGCGACCAGGCTGAAAAACTGGTGACCCTGGCCAAAGACGGGCTGGGCGAGGCGGACAAGGGAAAGCAAATTCACGCGCGGCGGCTGGCGGCTGCCCGCTTGAATGGCAGCGAGGTGGTGAACAAACTGTTTACCGATATCGCGCCGCGTTACACCGACCGCAAGGGCGGCTACACGCGCATTTCCAAGCTTGGGCCGCGCAAAGGCGATAACGCCCCGATGGCGTTGATCGAATGGGTGTGAGAAGTGCAAAGTGCAAAGTGCAAAGTTGAAAGCGAGAAACGTTGCTTAAACTTGCGCCTTGCGCGTTACACGTTCGAGAGGCATGAAGGCGCGGGCGACGATTGCCTACGATGGAACCGAGTTTAGCGGTTTTCAGAGGCAAACGAATGCGCGCAGCGTTCAGGGAGAACTAGAGAGAGCGATTGAGCAGGTGACCGGCCAGCGGGCAAACGTCATCGGCGCGGGTAGAACCGACGCCGGGGTGCACGCCAGCGGGCAGGTGATCGCATTTGAGACGGACTGGAATCATCCGCTGGATGCTTTGCACAGGGCATTGAATGTGACCCTGGCAGAAGATGTGGCGGTGATGAGGCTGGAGGAAGCTCCGGCAGGGTTCCATCCCAGATACGATGCGCTCAGCCGCGCGTATGAGTACACGATCATCAAAAGCGAAGTTCGCCAGCCGCTGACACGCCGATTTGCATGGCAAATGGGCAGGGCGCTGGACGCGGGAAAGATGAACCGCGCGGCGCAGCGACTGTTAGGCGAGCACGACTTTGTCGCATTTGGCAGCGCGCCATCTGGCTCTGGAGAGAGCACCATCCGCAATATGTTGCGGGCGGAGTGGCGCGAAGACGGTGACAAGCTGGTGTTCTGCGTGGAAGCGAATGCGTTTCTGTTCCGAATGGTGAGGCGGATAACCGCCACGCTGGTGAGGGCGGGAATGGGCGAGCTAAGCGAAGATGAAGTTGGCGATTTGTTGGACAGCCGAAATCCAGACCGCGTGAAAGGCGCGGCTCCGGCCTGCGGCCTGTGCCTTGTGAAGGTGAGTTACGAATGAATACACAAAAGACGTTTCTGGCTAAACCAGGCGAAATTAAAAAGAACTGGTATGTGGTTGACGCCGAGGGCAAAACCCTGGGACGGCTCGCATCCAGCGTGGCGCGCATGATTATGGGCAAGCACAAGCCCACGTACACCGCGCACGTAGACACGGGCGATTACGTCATCGTGATGAACGCGGACAAAATTCGCGTGACAGGCAAGCGATTGACTGAGAAATTCTATTATTCGCACTCGCTGCATCCCGGCGGATTCCGGCAAGTTCCGCTGAACGAGCAGTTGGCAAAGGATCCCGAGCGCGTGATCCGGCAGGCCGTGTGGGGCATGATCCCCAAGAATCGCCTGGCCCGCCAGCAGATTAAGAAATTGAAGGTGTATCGCGCCGGCGAAGCGCACCCTCATGCCGCGCAGAAACCGGAGGCGCTGGAGCTTTAAGAGCAACGTGTAAGTTGTAGCGTGTAGGCAAAAGACAGAAATTGAATTTCATCTTACGTATTACACTTTACATTTAGTTGCATAGGAAAAGAAAATGGCAGATGTACAACAATTTGTAGAAGGCGTTGGCCGCCGCAAGGAAGCCACGGCGCGGGCGCGTTTGTATGCTGGCGGCACCGGCAAGGTTTTGGTGAATGACAAAGAGCACACCACGTTCTTCTCTCGCGAGATGGACATTGTGACGGCGCTCGGCCCCCTCAACCTGACGGGCGCCATTAGCCGATACAACGTGAGCCTGCACATTGAGGGTGGCGGCGTGACTGGTCAGGCTGTGGCCGCGCGAATGGCGATTGCCCGCGCATTGGTTGAAGCCGACCCCGAACTGCGCGCCTCGTTGAAGGACGCTGGTTTCCTCTCGCGCGATTCTCGTGAGAAGGAGCGCAAGAAGCCTGGTCTCAAGCGCGCTCGCAAGGCCCCAACCTATACCAAGCGCTAAATGTAGCTGTAATATGTGACGTGTAATGTGTAAAACACAAATTTAACTTTTACACGTTACAGATTACGCATTACACATCGTGGAGTTGATATGAATCTGGTTGAATCGCTCGAAAAGAGCTTGAAGGCAAATGCCAACATCCCGGCGTTGGATCCGGGCGACACAGTGCGCGTGCATCAGCGCATTGTGGAAGGCGACAAAGAGCGCGTGCAGGTGTTTCAGGGCACGGTTATCCGCCTGCGACGCGGCGGCGCAAACGCCAATTTCACCGTGCGGCGCATTGCCAGCAACAACGTGGGCGTGGAGCGCACGTATTTGCTGCACTCGCCCCGTATTGAGAAAGTGGAAGTCATTCGCCGCGCAAAGGTTCGCCGCGCGCAACTGTATTACTTCCGCGCCCTCAAGGGCAAGAGCGCCCGCTTGAAGGAAAAGATGAAGCACGCGGCTGCTCCGGCGGTCAAAGCCGAAGCCCCCGCGGCGGAATAAGCCGCCACGCTCAAAGTTAGATGGAAACTCCCCGGTTGTGAAAGTGACCGGGGAGTTTTTTTGTGCCGCGCGGCTGGATCATCTGGGTCATTTTGTATCGCCTGCAGATATTGAAAATAAACGCTTGTGCCATACAATGCCGATATGAGCACACCGAATACATCCAACACGCCATCTGCCAGCGAGTGCCCGGCTTGCGGCGCGCCATTGCATTTGAACAACATCCCCGCCGACCAAATGCAGTTGAAATGTGATTATTGCGGAACGCTGGTCAACATCCCCGGCAGAGAAAAACCGATCATTCACCAAACGGTGGTCAATATCAACACCGATGACTACATGCCGATGACCACGACCGTGACAAAAGTGAGCGGCGTTGTCCGTTTGATTACGATACTGGTCCCGCTGGTCATCGTTGTTGCCACGCTGGGCAGCATCTTCTCGGCTTTTGGCGGCTTGTTTAATTTTCTGGGCGGCGCCAATGTTTCGCCCCAAAGCGTAATTGATATTCCCAAACAACTCATCACTCAATCTGAATTTGGCAACAACGCGTTTAACAACCCGCTGCTTGTGCCCGCAGGCGATGGCCAGCCGCCAGAGATGATTTCGGTGATGCGAGACGCATCGGACAGCCAGTATTACCTGATTGATACGCTCATCAAAGACAAAAAAATTAAATGGAAGGGCGCCCAGATGGGCAAAGAGTATTACAACGTGACGATGCGCGCCGGGGCGGGGCAACTCTTTGCGGGCGATGCCGACAAATTGGCGGCATACAAAACAGACACCGGCGCGGCGGCCTGGCAGGTTTCGCTGGCAAGCGCGCCGCCGCTCAATTGCCCAACCTGCCAGCAGGTTTTGGGCAGTTCGGTAGTTAGCTTTGGGCGGGATGGGACATTGCAGGGGTTTAACGCCAGCGATGGCAAACCGCTTTGGAGCAAGCGGTTAGACCCCTTTAACGGCAAGCCTCTGGATGCGCCGGAGCATTTGGTGGTTGCAGATGCCATCAGCCAAACCAAACCGAGTTTGGGCGTGGCCCTGCTTGTGCTAGACCCCGCCACCGGCGAGACCAAACAACGCATTGAGGCCACTTGTGCGGCGGGAAATGCCAAAATTCCATCGCGGCTGCAAGACCGGGTTTATTTCACACCCAAAGGCGATGGCATGTTTGTGCTGTATGCCGGGTCGGATATGTCTGGCAATGGCGCAGGCTGCCTGCAGCGCTACGACCTGAACACGGGCAAGCTGCTTTGGTCAACTCTGTTCAAAGCTGGCGAGGGCTTTCCGTTTTCCATCGCCTCGTGGGTGAGCGTGCTGCCCACCAGCGATGCGCTGTTTATTTTGGATGATGGCAACGCGGCGGGGTCGCCGCTGCTGGTGATTGACCCGCAGACGGGCAAGGCCCGCAAGTTTGTGCTGGATGCGCAATACCGCTTTACACTGAAAGATGCCAGCGCAGATATGTTGATCGTTGAGGCGCATCCAAAATTTGACAGCACCCGCAACGAATACTGGGGCGTGGGCGTGGCAGATGGGGCGCGCAAATGGCAATTTACGATGGATAAAGCCATGCGCATAGATTCGAGCGCCATCAAAATGACAAAGCAGGGTTTTGTGATTTTGCAATGCGGCAATAACCCAGATAAACAATCGGATACGCGCTGCGCCTTTGACCGGCTGGACACAAAAACGGGCGTGAGCGGCGGGCAAATGAAGGTGGATGTTTCGGGCACGCCGCTGGGCATGCACCCGCACATCACGGAAGATGGCGTGTTCATCATCAATTACAACAAGCTCATTGGCCTGAGCCTGACCGATGGTAAGACGATTTACGAATTGCCGTAAAAAGACTGGCCTGGGTTGCCAAAATTGATGGCGATATTCATCTGCGTAAAATTTGGATGATGCGCAAAGTAGCCATTGTTTTGATTGAGGATGAATTTGGCAGAGTTGTCTTGCAACTGAGAGATGACAAGCCCGGATTGATTCACGCTAATTTGTATTCGTTTTTTGGCGGTGCGGTTGAACCTGGCGAGACGCCATCCGTTGCCGCGCTGCGCGAGCTGTGCGAGGAGCTTAGCATCCCAGCCCGCGCAGACAAGCTGGCGTTTTTGTGGCGCATGACCACCCATCAGCCGCAGGGCGTTTTTGACCTGCATGTGTTTCATTACCGCATGGGTGATGAAATTCGCGATGTGGTTGTGACCGAAGGGCAGGGCATGGGTCTGTTTCGCCGCGAAGACATCACGAGCTGGGAGAGGTTCTCGGATGTGGCGCAGGAATGCCTCACGCGCTTTTGGCAAATGCGTTAATTCTAAAGGGCGGCAGAGGCGCAAAATCTTGCGTCTCTACCCTCTCGCCCGTGTGGTTCCTAAATGATTAGAAAAGGATTGATCAAAAACCGAAGCTATTTCTGTGTCATGATCACATCCAGACGGTCTTCAATGCGGTTGACCCGCTCCAAAAGCTGGGCAATGCCGCGCTCTGCCGAGACATTCACGTTGTAATCCAACTCGCTGCGCAGGCGATCTTTGGCATCCTGCCGGTTCTGGCTCATCATGATCACGGGCGCTTGAATGGAGGCCAGCATGGACAAAAATAAATTGAGCAGAATAAACGGAAACGGGTCAAAAGCTTGTTTAAGAATAAGCGTGTTTATGACAACCCACGCCATGAGCAGCACGAAAAAGGTGCCAATAAAGCGCCACGAGCCGCCAAATTTCGCCACCGCATCCGCCACTTTGTCGCCCACTGTCATTTTCTCGGCAATTACCTCGTTGGGGTTGCGCGTGGTGCGTTCGCGCACAAGGGCGGTGGCGTTGCGCAATTGCTTCTCCACCATCGCCAGCATATCCAACCCGGCCATGGGCTTTTTGGTGATGAGAATCTGAAGATCATTGCGATCCAGCTCAATACAAGTGGTCTCATCCAGCGCAACCGCCGTTGTCTGATGCTCATCTTGGGCGAGCATGGAAGACAGGCCAAACACATCGCCGTTGTCTGCCTCATGCACCATCACTTCGCGGTTATCCGAGTCCATCACGGTGATGCTAACTTTTCCATGCGTCACAATGAAGGCTTTTCCACCGGGGTCGCCCGCCTTGAATATGCGATGGCTTTTGGAGAACTTGCGAATCTCCACCTGTTCGGCCAGCACCGCGCGCTCGTCATGATCCAGCATCGCAAACAGAGGCACATCCTCAAAAATTTCGGGGTTGCAGGACATCTTTCACTCCTTGAATACAGAATTCAGAAAGCAGAAAAAGCCGAGGTCTGCGCTGAGCAGGTTTTATCGTTGCAGACCTCGATATTCTGAATCCCGAATTCAGAATTCCAAATTCAGAATTCAGAATTCAGAATTCAGAATTCCTATCTTCCGTGCAAAGACGGATCCTTCATCGTGGCGTCGGTTGCCAGTTTTTCCAGCGGCTTGGCGTTGCCCAGTTTGAACACTGGCCCGCCGCTTGGCTGCGCCCAATACACGGCGTTGGCGATAACCTGGCGCACTTGCGGGTTAAAGTAGGTGGGGTAGGTCTCGTGGCCGGGGCGGAAGTAAAACACCTTGCCCATGCCGCGCTTCCAGCAGCACCCGCTGCGAAACACCTCGCCGCCCTGAAACCAGCTCACCATCACCAGCTCGTCTGGGTCGGGGATTTCAAAATGCTCGCCATACATTTCTTCCTCCGCCAGCTCAATATATTCCGGCAAGCCCCGCGCAATTGGATGCGCCGGGTTCACAACCCAAATGCGCTCTTTTTCATCGGCCTCGCGCCATTTAAGATGGCAGTTGGTGCCCATGAGCTTGATAAAAATTTTGGAGAAATGCCCGGAGTGCAACACAATCAGCCCCATCCCGCCAAGGTTGACCCGCTTCCATACTTTTTCCACAATCTCATCTTTCACCTCGCCGTGCGCCATGTGCCCCCACCACACCAGCACGTCGGTGCTGTTCAAAACCTCATCGGTCAGGCCATGCTCCGGCTGATCCAGCCAGGCGGTGCGCACTTTTAAATCTGCATTTTGGCGCAACCCTTCGGCAATGGCTTCATGCATTCCGTTTGGGTAGACCTTTGCGACAACTTCGTTCTTCTTTTCGTGGCGGTATTCGCCCCAGACAGTTACGTTGATTGTGTTCATGAACGAGATTGTAACCCCCGGCGCGGAAGGAGAAACTAAAAAATATCGCCTGCCAACAGCCATTACAATGAGCGTATGTTTGCAGGCATCATCGGCATTATTTTCGGGTTTATGCTGCTCATCAACGGCTTTGCGGCCATCCGCCGCCCGCTGAGCGTGTTGACGCAGAATGACCCCATTGGCAAGCGCATTTTGGCTGCGCGCGGCGAGAACTTTACCCGCATCGCTTACCGCGTGTATGGCGCGGTGTTTGTGGCGCTGGGCATGGTCGTCACCTATTTGTCCATCAACATGCTGAAAGGGTAGCCCGGCTCCCTTCAGGCCACCGCGGCGGCTCCCTTCTTCGCCAGAAAGTTAAACACGTCCTCCAGCGTCGGCTCCACCGGCTCAATCGCGTTCACCGTGATGCCATGTCCGCGCAAGTCTGCCGCCAGCAAATCTGGCGTAAGCGAATCTGAGCCAAGAATGATTTGGGCGCGGTCGCCTTGCAAACGCGCCTGAGAGATGCCGGGCATCTCGGCCAGCAGGTCAACCGCCTCCAGCAACGGGGTCACATCCAACGACCAGGCCGCCCCGCTGAGATACTTGTGCTTAAGCGCGGTGGGTGTGTCAAACGCCAGCAAATTTCCAAAGCTCATGAATCCAATTCGCCCGCAATGCTCGGCCTCATCCATAAAATGCGTGGTCACAAAAATGGTGGTGCCCTTGCTGGAGAGGTCATAAATCAAATCCCAAAACTCGCGGCGGGCCACCGGGTCCACGCCGCTGGTTGGCTCATCCAAAAACAGCAGTTTGGGCTGGTGTACGAGGGCGCACCCCAGCGCCAGCCGCTGCCGCCACCCGCCAGATAACTCACGGGTGAGGCTGTTCGTGCGGTTCTCCAGCCCGGCCATGCGCAAAATCTCTGGCGTGCGTTCGCGCTCCAGCTCGCGCGAGACGCCGTACACCCCAAAGTAAAACTGCAAATTCTCCAGCACGGTCAAATCGTCGTACAGCGAAAACTTTTGCGACATGTAGCCGATCTCTTGCTTGATTTGCTCCGGCTCCTTGGTAATGTCTTTGCCCATCACCAGCGCCAGCCCGGCAGATGGGTGCAGCAAGCCGCACAACATGCGGATCGTCGTGGTTTTGCCAGAGCCGTTTGGCCCCAGGTAGCCCACCACTTCGCCGGGCATCACATCAAATGAAACGCCGTTCACCGCGGTGAAGTTGCCAAACTTTTTGGTCAGCCCGCGCGTAGAAATGACGGAGTTGCGCTCAGCGGTCTGACCACTCGTTTTAATTTCACTCATTTCGTCTCCAGCAAATTCATAAACACATCTTCCAGCGTGGGTGAGACGAACCGGATATGCGCCATGCTCACGCCAGCCGCAACCAGCGCGCCGGGCAAACGGTTCATCACCGCGTTCGCGTCACGCGCGCGCAGGTGAAGCCGGTCGCCAAACGCGTTCACATCTTCCACATCCGGGTCTGCTTGCGCAACCTGATGCGCCAGACGCTGCGGCTGCGCCGAAAGCTCCAAAATGCGGCCATCCAGTTGAGCCATCAGCTCGCGCGGGGTGCCATTTAGCAAGGCTTTGCCTTTGTTCATAAACACCACGCGGTTAAAACGGGTGGCCTCATCCATATACGGCGTGCTCACCAAAACCCCAGACCCGCCGCGCAGCAAGCCCACCAACAAATGCCAAAACTCCTGCCGCGCAACCGGGTCAACCCCGCCGGTTGGCTCATCCAACAAAAGCAATTTTGGCTGATGGATGAGCGCCGTGGCGAGGCCGAGTTTCTTCTGCATTCCGCCAGAAAGGGCCGCGGCGGGCCGGTTCTCAAATTTTTGCAAGCCCGCAAAGGTGAGCAGCTGGCGCGAGCGTTTGATGCGCTCCTCGCCGGTGATGCCAAACACCTCGGCGTAAAACTCAAGATTTTCCGCAATGGTGAGGTCGCCATACATGGCAAATTTTTGCGCCAGATAACCCAGGTGCTCGCGGGCTTTTTCTATCTGCGCGGGCACATCGTATCCGGCCACGCGGATACCACCGCTGGTGGGATGCAGCGCGCCCACAATCAGGCGCATCGCGGTGGTTTTGCCAGCGCCATCTGGTCCCACCAGCCCCACCATTTCGCCGGGGTGCACCTCCAGGTTCAGCCCGGCCACCGCGGCGTGGTCGCCAAACATCTTCACCAGATCGCGGGTTTCTAAAAGTAGTTCGCTCATATATCAAGTGCAAAGTGGAAAGTGCAAAGTAATTCTGCGGCATATCAGGGTGAGCAGCTTTGCGCTTCGCACTCGCTATTACTTCTGCGAAAAGGTCACATCTGCTGGCATACCGGCTTTGAGCGCGTTATCTGGGTTGGCGATGCTGAGCGTGACGGCGTAGACCGTGTCTTTGCGACCATCGGCGGTGGAGACGTTGCGCGGGGTGAACTCGGCCTTATCCGCAATGCGCAAAACGGTGGCGGCAAAATCGCGCCCGGAATAGGCGTCCACATGCACGGTGGCGGCTTGCCCCTGTTTGACCAGCGCAAACCGATCCTCTGGCAAATACACCACCAGCTCCAGCGTGTCCAAACGCCCAATGCTGAAGACAGCCGCGCCCGGCGAGGCCATCTCGCCCGGCTCAATGTTGCGGGTGAGCAAAACGCCATCCATTGGCGCGGCGATGATTGTCTTTTTAAGTTGCACTTCAATGCCCTGCATCACCGCCTGCGCGGATGCAATTTGCGCTTTGGCCGCGTCTAATTGCTGCGGGCGCGGGCCGTTGTTCAGCGCATCCAGCGCGGCTTGCGCCTGCTGAATTTGCGCCTGCGCGGAGGCGATATCAAAATCACGGGCCTGGCCGTTCACTTTTTCCAGCGCGGCGCGGGTGCTCTCCACCTGCTGATACGCCGCCGCCAATTGCGCGGCATCGGCGGGCTTGGTCACTTTGTCGTATTGCGCTTTGGCCGCGGCGTAGGCGTTGGTGGCCTGCTGAAGCGCCAGCGCGGTGGGGCTGGCCCCAATTGCGGCGGGGTTCTGGCGGAAGGCGTTGTCGTAGGCAAACTGCGCCGTATCCAGCGCGGCTTTTGCAGAGCGCATGCTCGCCTCCACAACCGCGATGTCTTCTGTGGTTGCGCCGCCCTTCACCTTGGCATACGCGGCGCTGGCCGCGTTTAGCGCCGCCTGTGCCGCGGCCACATCGCTATCTCGCCCGCCGCCGATGGTGCGGCTGTAATTCGCGGTGGCGATCATCAGCGCGGCCTGAGCCTGCTTCACTTGCTCTGGGGTAGGGCCAGCGGCCAGCAAATCATAGTTTGCCTGGGCAGCCTGCACCGCCGCCTTGGCCTGGGCATATTGCGCCTGCAACGAGGCATCGTCTAATTTGGCCAGCACTTGCCCGGCTTTTACCGGCTGGCCTTCTTCTATTTTGGATTCGATCACGCGCCCCGCCACTTCTGCGGCCACATTTACTGTGCGGGCTTCAATTGTGCCAGATGCCCCCAAATTGCTGGTGGTGGCGTTGACGATTTGTTTTTGCGATTGGGAATAGGCATACACGCCCCCCGCAATCACGGCGGCGATAAGCAAAAGCGGCAATATGCGGCGGGCGGGTCTGGTTGTGTTGGTTGAGTTCATGTTAATTAAAAAAAATTACGAATTACAAAGATTCGTAATTTGCAATTCGTAATTGATTAGTCGAGTGATTTTTTGAATCTGGCGATGGCGATGCCGATGATGACGATTGAGAACACCACGAGCGCAATCACTTGCGGCATGAGAAGCTGAAGCACAGTTCCCTTCACCACAATACTGCGCACAATGACAAGAAAATAGGTGAGGGGCATGAACGAGCTGACAAATTGCAGCGCGGCTGGCAGCGCCGCCACCGGGAAGATGTAGCCAGACAACAGCATGGAAGGCAGCATGATCGGCATCGCCATCATCTGAGATTCCTGCTGGGTTTTGGCAACGGTGGAGATGAGCAGCCCCAGCCCCAGGTTGGGCAGCAAAAACAAACCCGTGAGCGCTATGAGCAACGCAAGGTTGCCGCGAATGGGCACATGAAACCAGAATGTGCCCGCCGCCAGGATAATCAGCACATCCACCATCGCCACCAGCACATACGGCGTAATTTTGGCAACCATCAGTTCCCAATTGCGCACCGGCGTGACGATGAGCTGCTCAATCGTGCCGCGCTCGCGTTCCTTCACAATGGCCGCGCTGGTAAGCGTGGTGGTGGTCTGCATCAAAATCATGGCGATGAGACCGGGGATCATGTTGTATGAGCTTTGCATATCGGGGTTGTACAACACGCGGGTGCGCACATCCAGCGGCGAGGCGGCCCCGGCGGTGCTTGCGCCGCGCGCGGCCAGTTGCTGCAAGCGCAAAGCTGCCCCATGCGCCTGCCCCACCAGCGTGGCGGTAGAGAGCGCCGTCCCCGCAATCGTGGGGTCAGAGCCGTCAATTAACACGGCCACTTCCACCCTCCGCCCCGCGGCAATTTCGGTGCCATACCCTGGTGGAATGATGATGCCCGCCCGCGCCTGCCCCGCGGCGATCAGCGTGTTGATGTCGTCGTCGCTGTGTACGATGTAATCCATTTGGAAATACCCGGTCTGGCGATACGCCTCCAGCAGGGCGCGGCTGGCCTGGCTGTTGTCCTGGTCATACACCGCCGTCGGCACATTTTTAACATCGGTGTTGGTGGCATAGCCCAACAAAAGCAATTGCAAAATGGGCATAAAGAACACGGCCATCAATGTGCGCGGGTCGCGTTTCATGTGCGTAAATTCCTTGCGCATCAAGGCAAACAATCGTCTCATTCAGTTCTCCTCTTTTGTATGTGATTTGTGTAATAAATGGATGCAGGCGTCGTCATCCCTTGCCCATCGCCTCATTTTGTTCTTCTTCCAGCGCAACCGCCATGCGACCCAGCAGCGAGACCATCGTCTTTTGCTCTTCGGGGGTGAAGTGGGCGAGCAGTTTTTGCACCCGCTCCAGCATGTAATCGCGCGCGCCGTTATAAATGACCTGCCCGCCGGGCGTGAGCGCCACGCGCACCACGCGGCGGTCGCCGGGGTCAGGCTGCCGCACAGCGTAATCGGTGCTCACCAGCCAGTCCACCAGCCGTGTGGCGGAACTCATCGGCACATCCAGGGCGCGGGCGATCTCGCTCATGCTCACCGGCGACTGGTGTTCTACCAGCAACGCCCCCAGGCTATATACCAGCGCGTGATCTCCCTGCGAGAGCGAACTGCCCTCGCCCCGCGCCGCGGCCAGCTTGGCTTTTGCCGCCGCCAGATGGGCTGGCATAATCACCTTGAACCGCGAGCGCAACCGCATGAAATGATGGATCACGCCAAGCATCTCACTGGCAACGGGCGGCGTATTTGCTTTCTTCATGATAATTTTCCAATTTGGAATATTTCTAAAACGGAAATATTTTACTCCTCTTAAAAATGGCCTGACTTTGCGAATAAATACCCTCAGAAATAGGACGCGAGGGTAGGAGTGGTCAATAGGCAAATGGCGAACGTCATTTCCGCGAAAGCGGAAATCCATAACGCGCCAGGCCAAAACGTAAGGGAAATGGCTTTCCTCACAATCGCTTTTGCGGGTTAGTTATAGATTCCCGCTTGCGCGGGAATGACGAGCTTTATTTTCCGCGCCAGACGAAACATTGCCCAATTGACCCCTCCTGCGCGGATAGGGCAATGCATTCGCCGTTACAATTCTTGCCGATGAGTGAGTGCGATATTGCGATTATTGGCGGGGGCGCGGCGGGGTATTTTGCGGCCATCGCCGCCGCAGAAGCCAACCCTGCCTTGCGGGTGATGATTCTTGAGCGCAACCGCAACCCGCTGAGCAAAGTGCGCATTAGCGGGGGCGGGCGGTGCAACGTGACGAACGCCTGTTTTGACCCCGCCGAGCTGGTGAAGAATTACCCGCGCGGGGCGCAGGCGTTGCGCGGGCCGTTCACCCGGTTTGCCCCGCAAGACACGATGGCGTGGTTTGAACGGCGCGGCGTGACGCTTAAGACCGAGCGCGATGGGCGCGTGTTTCCAATCACCGATGACAGCGCCACGATTGTGAATTGCCTGATGGATGCCGCCGCCCGCGCGGGGGTGAGCCTGCGCACGGGCGCCAATGTGGGCGGGGTGCAGCGCGTGGCGGGCGGATATGCCATCACCCTTTTGCCGCCCCGCGCGGACGACAACGCGCAAGAAATTTTGTGCGCCAAACTGCTGCTGGCCAGCGGCAGCAGCGCAAAAGGCTGGGCGATGGCGCACGCGCTGGGTCACACCATCATCGCCCCAGCGCCTTCGTTGTTTTCGTTTGTCCTCTCTGCGCCGGCGTTGCAAGACCTGGCGGGCGTGGCGGTTAAAGAAGCCCGGCTGCGGCTGGATGGAACGCGCCACGAGCAAACCGGCCCGGTTCTCATCACCCACCAGGGGCTAAGCGGCCCCGCCGCGCTGAAATTGAGCGCGTGGGCGGCGCGGGAGTTGCACGAGCGCCAGTACGCCGCCGGGCTGGAAGTGAGCTGGCTGCCTCATTTGCACGATGACGCGCTGCGCAAAACTCTGACCGAATACAAACAATCGCGCGGGCCGCAACTTGTGGCGGCGCATTCGCCGTTTGGGGTTTTGCCGCACCGGTTGTGGCAAAAGCTGGCCCACGCCGCGGAGATTCATGAGGATCAGCGCTGGGCCAAGCTGCCCAGGGCGAACGTGGAAAAACTTATCCGCGAACTTTTGCACGGGCGGTACGCCATCTGCGGGAAGGGCGAGTTTAAGGAAGAGTTTGTGACCTGCGGCGGCGTGGCGCTAGACGAGGTGAATTTTAAGACGATGGAGAGCAAACTTTTGCCGGGGTTGTTTTTTGCGGGCGAGGTTTTGGATATTGACGCGCTGACCGGCGGGTTTAATTTGCAAAATGCCTGGACCACCGGCTGGATCGCGGGGAATGCGATGGCCTAACCGCCTTGAATCACCAGCCGTTTTATGCCGGAGGCGAGAATGAGGTGAGCCAATAGCGCCATCGCGGCGCACCAAAAAACTTGCGCGGCCAGCGCGCCCGCCAGCGCCGGGCCGGTCAGGGCGTTTACCCAAATGGAGATGGGTGTCATGACAAACGAGGGGAACGGCGTGAAGTTGAGCGCTGTTTGCGCGGCGGGCGGCAAAAAGCCAATGGGCATGAGGAAGCCTGAGGCGAAGATCGCCAGCGTTGACCCCATGCGGCCAATTCCCTGCGCATCTGGCGACCAAAACCCGGCCAGGCTGTAGATGAACCGCCAGCAAAAACTGATAAACCATCCCATCAGCATGGAGACCAAAAAGGCCAGCGCCTGGCCCGCGCTGGCGGGCAGGGTGATGGGATATGCGACGAGGTAGATCAGCATCATGGGCAGGCCGCGCAAAAGTAGCTGGGCGGCCGCGCGGCCAAAATCCTGGGCGCACCAATACCAAAAGAAGGGGATGGGGCGTTGCAGGTCAGAGGCCACATCGCCAGTTTTGATTTGCAAAAGCAGATCCCACCAGCCCCAAAGCGCCACCCAGCCGATCATGGCCTGGCCGAGGCCGGTGTAGGTCACGGCGTCGCGCACGGTGTAACCGCCCACGCTCGCCCCATCTCGCGCGGCGTAAAGCGCGATGAGCACGCTGGCGCGCAGCATGGCAAAAAAAGCGTTGGTAAAAAACCCGGCCAAATTTGCGGCGCGGTATGCAAGCTGGCGGTGGAAAGACATCCGCGCGAGAGAAACCAGTGGCATGGCCGCGCGATTTTAGCAGATGAATAAAAAATAAGAGGCAACGGCCAAAATCTATCGCCGCTGCCTCTGCCCCCGCGAAGACTACCTCAACATAGTCTTTCAGCAAGGAAATTGCACGCGCTAACATGATATAAAAAAAGCATAGCCTGACAAGAGACCTTTGTCCTATTTACGCCGCCGCGTCTTGGGACAAATTTGGGACATTTTGCCCTGCGCTTTTCTTAAAAAGTTGTTTATGATGTAGATATGTCGTTTGCTGGAGAATCGCAGCGGGCCAGACCATTCATTATTTCAATCGCTGTTTTTTTTCTCGTCTTTGTCGTCTCTGCTCGGCTTTGGATGGGAGAACTGTATGGCATTGATGGATTTAATTTGACGCGCTTCTTGCTGGATTACGGCTCTTTGGCTGCCCTGCCTGTGCCGATGGATACTTCGCTGCCACTCCTGAAGTATGAAGCTGGAAATATAAAAGAATGGGTTGTCGCGGTAGATGGCAAATCGGTGGATGCGCTTGCCAACACTCTTTTTGCAAACCCGACCAGCGTCAACGCCAAATCCAGCCCAAACACCTGGGCGTTTGAACTTTTGGAGCCGGCTGATAAAACAACGGCGGGGGGAACCCGCACTATTTTTGTTGCCCCGCGCACATTTGCCCAGGTTTTTGAACGATTTGATGGCGCCTGGCGGTGGAGCAACCTGGTGTTTGTGATTGTTTTTGTGGTGTTGGGAATGTGGGTGTATTTTTTGCGCCCGTATGAAAGCAGCGCCATTGGTATGTTGGTTTTGGGCGTTTGCACAGGCATCTATCAATTTTTTCAGTCTTTTACCCGCCAAATCTCCAGCCTGACCCAGCCATTTGTGTTTTGGAATGATTTCTTCATCATGTCCCTTTTTGGTGTAACTATTTTTGGCGCGTTAATCCACATTGGGCTTGTCTTTCCGCAGCCTTTCACGGCAAAATTAAATATCCGGGGCAAAACATACCCCACGTGGAAGTGGATTGTGACGGCGTATCTGGGGATGCAAGCGTTGTTTTGGGTCCCAGCGGCGATCATTTTTTTGCGCAGTGTTAGCCCTGCGCAAAAGCTGAATGATTTGCAACAACTCTGGCAGGTGGTTCAAGTCACCGGGTTCACGCTGGCCGCGTTAATCGGAGTGCTGCATTATCACTTGGCGGACACGCCAAAAGACAAGACCGCACTAAAGCTGGTTGTCATCAGCGGGATCGCTGTTTCACTGTTTATTATCCTTGCGGAAAAATTGTTGTTGCTGGTCGTTAAAGACCCGCTCTTTGATGGCAATATGCGCAAATTAGTCTTGCTGGCTTTTCCGCTGATGCTGGCTCGCGAAATTCTGAGGCGCAAGATTTTTGAAATTGACCGCATCATGGGCCGGGCCTTTCTGAGCAGCATGGTTATGCTTTTCTTTTGCGCTCTTCAGGTTCTTCTGGTTTCGCTGGTCATTGGCATGCTTAATATCCAGGTTGGCCCGCTGGCCACTATTTTGCTGTCCTCGTTGTCGCTGCTTGTTTCCAGCCCGCTGGCGCCGCTGGCCATGCCGTTTTACCGCAGGCTGGAAAATCTTTTTTTTGACAAGCAGCTTTCCGCGCCGGAGCTGGTTCAGGCGATTGAGAAAAGTTTTGACCTCTCGCTTGCGCCGGAGATGGCGATGCGAAAGGCCACGGAGGCCATCACAAAAAGCCTGGGGCTGGAAAAGGCGGAGATTGCGCTGGCAGAAAATGCGGGGGTGCAAGAGGAGGGCGCCGCATCTCTGCAAGCAGTTAACACGCGGGTCAGGCAAATTCCACTTAGCTTTCAGGGTCAGGAGCTTGGGCATCTTGTGCTCACCTTTGCGCCAGACCGCGTGTTTTACCTGAACAGGGAAATCCGCGAACTCATCGGCCATGAACTGGGGGCCATGCTGTATGCCGTGCGAATTTCCGAGAATTTGCGCAATACCCAAAAGCGGGCGCAGGTGGTGGAGAAGAAGCAGCAAAGCATGCGCCAGCATTTGCATGATGGGCTTGGCGCGGAGTTGGGCGGTATGGTGCTGGGGATTGACGCCACAAAAAATTTGCTGGAATCTGGCAACCTGCCAGAGGCCAGCAACCTGCTAAATCTCATCAAAAAAACATCGGTGGGGATGGTGGCCGAGGTGCGCACAATTGCGCGCATGGACGAAGGCCAAATGCCGGCGGAACTGGCGCAACTGGGGTTGGAAAAGTCGCTGTCCTCGTTTCTTCAATCATTCACCGGGCGTTTTGAGCCGACGCTGGACGCGCGTCTGCCCGCCCGCCGCCTGCCTCCCGATGTTGAGGCCGCGGTTTATTTCATCACGCGCGAGGCGGTGAATAACGTGGCGAAGCACGCCAACGCCAGCCGCTGCGCCATCAGCATTGAAGCCCGCCAGGGTGACAAAGTTAAGCTGACCATTGCCGATGACGGGCGCGGGCCGGGCCAAATGGTTGTGCCGGGCGCGGGGATGCAATCTATGCGCCAGCGCGCATCTGATTTGGGGGGAACTTTTGAGATTGGCGACAACAAACCGGGAACCGTGTTGCGCGTAGATATACCTTTGCGCAATACGGATTAAAAAATTGCATGTTTGAAATTCAGTGGAGCGTTTAAATGTTAAATCAAACAGATGGGGTGGTGGAGCAAAACGATGACCCGCTTCAAGTGATTATCGTGGACGATCATCCTTTTTTTAGGCTTGGCGCAAAGGTGGCCTTGAGCAGCGCAAAAGATGTGAAAGTTGTGGCCGATTTTGACAACTGCGAGCTGTCTCTGGACAAGATTCAGGCGATGCGCCCGGATGTTGTGCTGATGGATATCTCATTCAGAGACGAAAATGGCGAGGCTGCCGGCTGTAATGGCATTGAGGCCACGCGCATAATTTCAGAAAACGCGCCCAGCATCCGCACAATTATTTTAACCAGCCTTGAAGAAGACAACGACGCCATCTTTCTTTCCATACGGGCAGGGGCAAGAGGCTATTTAAAAAAGGGGGCAGATCTAAATGAGGTGCTGCTGGCGATTCGGTCTGTGGCGCATGGCGGCACCTATTTTGGCAGCGGCACCGCGCGGCGCATCAAAGATTTTTTTGCCAACCGATCAAGCACAACCAGCCCAAGACCATTCAACGAGTTGCGCAGGCCGTTTCCAGAGCTGACCGAGAGCGAGTTCAAAACGCTGAACTTGCTGGCGCAAGGGTGCCGGAATTTTGAAATTGCCGAGCAGTTGGGGCTGGCCGAAAAGACGATTCGCAATTACGTGTCTAGCATTTTGGACAAATTGCAAGTGAGCGACCGGTTGCAGGCCGCGCTCATGGCAAACAAAGCTGGTTTGGGAAAACATGAAACAGAAAATTGAGAAATGATGTTGGGGCGGCAACGGGTGTGTTGTCGTTGTCGCCCCAAATATATGTGAATGAAGGCAGTTGAACATGCCTTCATTCTTGCAAATGTATGCCAGTTCGCCCGCCCTGAACAAATTGGCATGAGAATACGATACGCGTTGGCGCATCCCAAAACAATCACATCATGATGTGAATTTTCAAGCCTTTTAGGCGATACAATTTTGACTATGCAAGACCCCAGACTAAACAAGATGGCGCAAGTCATCGTTAATTATTCGATTGAAGTGCAACCCGGCCAAAGCGTGTATGTGTGGGGCAGCACCCACGCCGCCGCGCCCCTCATGCTGGAGGTGTATCGGGAGGTGTTAAAGGCCGGCGGAAACGCGTTTCTCCGAGCAGACTTGGCGGGCGCTCAGGAAATTTTTCTGGAAACCGCGCAGGGCAGGCAGTTGGATTGGGTCTCTCCGGTAGATCGCGTCTCGGTGGCAGAGGGCGACTTTGATTGTTACGTGCGCATTGGGGCCGATGTGAACACGCGCCGCCTCAGCAGCGCCGACCCGGATAAGTTTCAGCGGATGCAGACCGCCGCCGGGCCTGTGTTGCGCAAACGGCTGGATCGCAGCGCGGCGGGCAATTACCGCTGGTGTGTGACCCGTTACCCCACCGATGCTCACGCGATGGATGCCGAGATGAGCCTTGATGAGTACTCCGAATTTTTGTTCGCGGCATGTTTGCTGAACGACCCCGACCCGGTGGCAAGCTGGCGGGTGATGGGACGGCGACAACAAGGGTATGTGGACTTTTTGCGCGGCAAAAAAGCCATCAGCCTGAAAGGGCCAAACATTGATATGACGATGAGCATTGCAGGCCGCGTGTTTATGAACAGCCAGGGTTTGCGCAACTTCCCGGATGGCGAAATTTTTACCGGGCCGGTGGAGAACAGCGTGAACGGCTGGGTGAATTACACCTACCCCGGCATTTATAACGGCCGCGAGGTGGAGGGCATACGCCTGGAGTTTGCCCAAGGCCGCGTGGTGAAGGCCACCGCCGCCAAAAATGAGGTGTTCTTGAACAAGGTGCTGGACACGGATGAAGGCGCGCGCACCCTGGGCGAGTTTGCCATTGGCACAAATTACGGCATCACAAAATTCTCGCGCGATATTTTGTTTGATGAAAAAATTGGCGGGACGATTCACATGGCCTGCGGCAACGGCTACCCAGACACCGGCGCGGTGAACAAAAGCGCGGTGCATTGGGACATGATTGCCGGAATGCAAGAGGGCGAAATTTGCGCAGATGGCGTTGCGTTTTACCGCGATGGCAAATTTTTGATTTGATGCTGGGTTGAGCGTGTGTGTCAAATGGTCGAAAGAAAATCGGTCATTCCCGCGCACGCGGGAATCTATAACTAACCTGAAAAATGAGGGGCGAGGAACACGGATTCCATTGCATTTTGGTTTGGCGCGGTATGGATTCCCGCGTGCGCGGGAATGACGGTCTTGACGGTGGGCAAGCCCGCGTTTAAAAAGAAGCCCCATAAAACACGGGTTAAGATTGCGCTCATTCTCATGAGCATTTCTATACGAATCCCAACGCCATTGCGCGCGCACACGGCTGGCGCAAAACAAGTTAGCCTGGAGGCGGGCACGGTGGCGCAGGCGCTGGATGCGCTGGCGGCGCTTTACCCCTCGCTCAAAACCCATCTTTTTGATGACGCCGGAAAACTGCGCCCGTTTGTAAATGTGTATGTGGGCGATGAAGATGTGCGTTACCTAAACGGCATGGAAACCGCGTTGCCCGATGGCGCGGCGCTCAGCATCATCCCCGGGGTGGCGGGCGGGAACGATGCGACGCTGAGCAACGCCGAGATGCGCCGGTACTCGCGCCATCTCATTTTGCCGGATGTGGGCCTGGCCGGGCAAAAAAAATTGAAGGCCGCGCGGGTGTTGGTGGTTGGCACGGGCGGCCTCGGCTCGCCAACGGCGCTGTATTTGGCGGCGGCGGGCGTGGGCAAAATTGGGTTGATGGATTTTGATGTGGTGGACGAATCCAACTTGCAGAGGCAAATCATTCACGGCACAAGCGGCATTGGCAAATTGAAAGTAGACAGCGCCAGAGAGCGCATGACCGACTTGAATCCGTTTGTGCAGATCGTGACGTATAACGAGCCGCTCACCAGCCAGAACGCGCTGGAGATCATCCGCGAATATGACATTGTGATTGATGGCACGGATAATTTTCAAACGCGTTACCTGACCAACGACGCCTGCGTGATGCTGGGCAAACTCAACGTGTATGGCAGCATCTTTCGGTTTGATGGGCAGGCCAGTGTGTTTGGCGCAAAAGATGGCCCGTGTTACCGCTGTTTGTATCCAGAGCCGCCTCCGCCGGGGCTGGTTCCATCATGCGAAGAAGGCGGCGTGCTGGGCGTGTTGCCCGGCATCATCGGCGTTGTTCAAGCCACCGAGGCGGTCAAGCTCATTTTGGGCATTGGCGAGCCGCTGGTTGGCCGCTTGCTGGTATACGATGCGCTGGAGATGAGTTTTCGCACGCTCAAACTGCGCAAAAATCCGCAATGCCCGGTGTGCGGCGAGCATCCCACCATCACCCAGCTCATTGATTATGATGAGTTTTGCGGCGTAAAGCCTCATTCGCCCGCGCCCGGCGAGCAAACCACGCCAGAGATAACGGTGAAAGAGCTGGACGCGCGGATGAAAGCGGGGCTTGGTTCTGCGCGAATTATTGATGTGCGCCAGCCGTTTGAATTGGATATCGTGAGTCTGCCCGGCTCAACATTCATCCCGTACGACGATGTGTTTGAACGGATGGATGAGCTGACCCAGGCCAGCGAGTTGTTCATCATTTGCCGCACCGGGCGGCGCAGCGCCGAGATCACCGATCTTTTGCGCGAATCGGGTTATGCGAACGCGAAGAACGTAAAAGGCGGTCTGCGCGCGTGGTCGCAAGAAATTGACCCCTCTATGCCAACGTATTAAAAAAACTGGATTGCCAACCCTATTCGTCCTTCGACTGCTCGCTCCGCTCGCACTCAGGACGAGCGGGGCGAGAGAAAAGCAAAAATTGCACGCATTGCGCAAAAAACAGGGTTAATCTCTCAAAAATGATGGAATAAACCGAAGGTTTAGACGTAGAGGCGAGGCATGCCTCCATCTACTCCGATTAATTCACTCTGACGCGATGTGCGCCGGTTGCCGCCATCCCCGCTTTCGCGAGGAGGACGTGGATAAATCCGGCGGCTAGCCGATTAGGAAACCCGCTCGCGGGTTATATTGGCGTTTTTAACCCGCGCCAGCGGGTTTTCTAAAGCTTAGGCGGCGGATTTATCCGCTGCCGATGGAGCGCAGATATACACGAGCGAAGTTATGCAAGGTAAATCCGGCGAAAATACGCTTTTGAGCAACGTTTTTGAGCAGAAAGCGGCTTCAATCAGCCCTTTTAACGAATTACTCGGAATAGATGGGCATGCCTCGCCCCTGCCGCGCCATTTCGCGCATTCAAGGGATTTTTTGTGTAAGCCCAGTTTTAATTTTTAATTCGTAATTCGTAATTTGTAATTGACCCCAGCCACAAATTGGCCGCTGCGTCCAGCCCGCTGGCAGAGAAGTGGCAGCCCGCCCGAAAAGCGCCGCTGAGCACATCGGTGTCTGGGCCGGCCCAAATGCCCGCGTCGTGGTTCACCAAATTTTGTTGCGCCCCGCGAATGACATCGCTGGAGGGGTATTGCCCGCAGGCAGAAGCGGTGGAGATGAAGATGGGCGCGCTCACGCCCTGCTCTCGCAAACCGCGCGCCAAATTGCGAAAGCGCAACTGGTAATCTGCCCACGAAGTTTGCAAGTAAGCGTCGCTCTCGCCCTGATGCCACAAAACGTGGGTGATGGCGAGATTGCTTTTGCGGGCGGCCTCTAGCGCCGGGATGACCTGTTTTTGGAAGATGGGCATCTCCGGTGTCCATTGCGCAATCTCGGTGGAGCCAACCGCCACGGGGATGAAGATCACTTTGTCATACAACCCGGCGGCAATTATTTTGTCGCCCAGGCGCGTCCATACGCTGCCGCCCGTGCCGTTTGCGCCGGGGATGGGGTCACGGGCGCGCAGCAGCTTGCCGCCGCCAAACGAGAACACGTTTGGCCCGGCCAGCTTGCGCGTTTCGCCAAAGTTCGCGGCGTTCGATTGACCCATCACCAGCGCGACCATGACGCGCGGGGGCTTTTTGGCCGCCGCAGCAACTGGCGCGGCGGGCGCAAGCGCCATCAGCAAAACCAAGAAACAAACCAGAAATAAAAAATAAGAAATGACGCGCGCGCTGCTTTTTATTTTCTTATTTCTTATTTCTTTGCGCTTATAAATCTGTGCGTTTGGTAACACGTTTTGCATTTTGCCCATTCTCTCGCATTTACAATTACGCCATGCTCAAACTGTATTCGTGGAACGTGAACGGAATCCGCGCGGCGGAGAAAAAGGGATTTTTGGATTGGCTTCGCGCCAGCGATGGCGATGTGATCGCCGTGCAAGAGACCAAGGCACACCCAGACCAGCTTTCTAAAAATTTGCTCGCGCCCGATGGCTACTCGGCGGGGTTTGTGTGGGCAGAGAAGAAAGGATACAGCGGGGTGGGCACGTTTTCGCGGGCGCAGCCGGTTTCATCGCAGGCCGGGTTTAACGACAAGCGCTTTGACCACGAAGGCCGCGTTCTCATCAGCGATTTTGGCCGTTTTGTGTTTTACAACATTTATTTTCCAAATGGCGGGCGCGGGCCAGAGTGGGTGACGCACAAGCTGGCGTTTTATCGCAAATTTTTGGAGCTGGTGGCGCAGAACACGCAGGCAGGCCGCAGCGTGATTGCCTGCGGCGATGTGAACACCAGTTTTGCCGAGATTGATTTGGCGCGGCCAAAAGAGAACGCCAATCACAGCGGGTTTATGCCAGAGGAACGCGCCGCGTTGGGCGAGTTTTTCTCTGCCGGGCTCATTGACACCTACCGGATGCTCTGGCCGGACAAGGTGCAATACTCGTGGTGGGATCAGGTGACGCGGGCGCGGGAGCGCAATGTGGGCTGGCGGCTGGATTACTTTTTTGTCTCGCCAGACCTGCGCGGTTCAGTCGTGGCCGCCGAAATTCACGATCAGGTGATGGGGTCAGATCACTGCCCAATCAGCCTCACGCTTTCAATTGCGAATTAAAAATTAAGAATCAAAAATTGATGCGCGCGTAATTTTTAATTTCTAATTTTTAATTGCAATTGCATTTCATTCTTCGCGCAAAAAGCTGAGAATATCGCGCAGGGTGTCCAGGCGCAGGGGCTTGGATAGAAAATCGTCCATCCCGGCTTTGATGCAGTTGTCCCTGTCATCGGACATGGCGCCAGCGGTGACGGCCACAATGCGGACATGGCCGGTTTGGTTGTGCTCCCACTCGCGAATTTTTTGGGTGGCGGTCAGCCCGTCCATGCCGGGCATTTGCACATCCATCAACACCAGCTTGTAATGATGACCGGCGGTGGTCAGGGTGTCTATGGCCGCCTGACCGCTGGAGACGACATCGGCCGTATACCCCAAATGCGAAAGCTGCATTTTGAGCACCTTTTGGTTGGAGGGGTTGTCCTCCACAATCAAAATACTGGTTTGGGTCGTAATCTTGGCGGCATCCTGTTTCTCTGCGCCAACCGCATTTGGTTTTGCGTGTTCTCGTTTTGAGGCGACCGAGTAGCCGCCCATGATCACAGCATGACGATTGGATGACCACTCAATAGGCAGACTGAGCCAGAAGGCATCGGTTCTGTCCGTGCCTTCAAAAATTTTGTGGTTAGCTTCCGCAGGCTTATGAAGCTGGATTTGTGAGCGCGTTGAGATCTTCATATATTTTTATAAGTAATCCAGCCAAGTATAGAGCCATTTTATTTGCAGTGCATAATAAATTGGAGCCGATCTAACAATAAAATGGAGAACAAAAAAGTATTTTATAATGTTTGTCCATGGTGCAGCTTGCCCTGGCATGTTTGTGAATGTTTTCCCCTTGCAAAAAACGGATGCTGCGCAAGCGCGAATGGCGGTAAAAATTAAGCGGTTAACTCCCAGGTTGCGTTAAGTTCTACATTTGCCATTTGACGAAATTCAAAGCACGACTAGAATGCCTGCAACCGATAAAACCATTTTGCACTTTTGGAGGAGACCACGATGTTAAATCTATGTCAATTTGTTGACAACCACGGAAAGTTGCGCGGCAACCGCGAGGCTGTCATCTTTGGGCAAATGCGCCTGACCTACGCGCAAGTAAACGCGATGGCCTGTCAGGTGGCGAACGCTCTGGTGGGCATGGGGGTTCAGCCGGGCGACAAAGTGGCCCTCTCTTGCCCAAACTTGCCCTACTTTCCGGTGGTGTATTACGGCATTTTGAAGGCCGGGGCGGTGGTCGTGCCGCTCAATGTGCTGCTCAAATCGCGCGAGATCGCGTATCACCTGCAAGATTGCGATGCCAAGGTGTATTTTGCGTTTGAAGGCACCCCGGAACTGCCGATGGGCCAGATGGCAAAGGGTGGTTTTGATGAGGCTCAGGCGGCAGGCGCGCCCGTTCAACATCTTGTCTTAATGACGGCCAACCCCGCCGCGCCCAGCCCCATCGAGGGGATAAAAACACTGGGGCAACTGATTGGCGCGCAAAAGCCCGTGTTTGAGACCGTGTTGCGCAGCGAGACCGACACGGCTGTCATCTTGTATACCAGCGGCACAACCGGCAAAGCCAAGGGCGCGGAGTTGACGCACAGCAACATGATCACCAACGCCATCCTCTCGCGCGACCTGCACGGCGCGGCAATTTTGGGCGTGGAAAATCCCACCTCGTTGATTACCTTGCCGCTGTTCCACTCGTTTGGGCAAACCTGCCAAATGAACGCGATGATGTATCACGGCGGGCGAATTGTGGTGGTGCCGCGCTTTGACCCGGCCACCGTGCTGGATTTGTTTGTGAAGGAAAAAGTGACCGTGTTTAGCGGCGTGCCCACCATGTATTGGGCGCTCATCAACTATGTTAAAGCCAGCGGCTACGATGTGAGCAAGGTAAAAGAGTCTCTGCGGCTGTGTTCATCGGGCGGGGCGGCCATCCCGGTGGAAGTGCTAAAGGGATTTGAGGCGTTGTTTAGCGTGACGATTCTGGAGGGGTATGGCCTGAGCGAGACCTCGCCCGTAGCCACCTTCAACCAAATTGACCTGCCACGCAAGGTTGGCTCCATCGGCCTGCCCGTTTGGGGCAGCGAGGTGCGCGTGGTGGATGATCAGGGCAACAATTGCGCGGTGGATGTGCCTGGCGAGGTCATCATCCGCGGGAGTAATGTGATGCGCGGGTATTACAAAAAACCCGAAGCCACCGCCGAGGCGATGCGCGGCGGGTGGTTCCATACCGGTGATGTGGCCCGCATGGATGCCGAGGGCTACCTCTTTATCATGGATCGCAAGAAAGATATGATTATTCGCGGCGGTTTCAACGTTTACCCGCGCGAGATTGAGGAAGTGCTGGTCACGCATCCGCAGGTTTCTCTGGCGGCGGTGATTGGCTTGCCAGACCAGCGGCTGGGCGAGGAGATCAAGGCGTATGTGGTGCGCAAGCCCGGCGCGACCGTCACCGAGGAAGAGCTGATGGCGTGGTGCAAAAATACGATGGCCGATTACAAATACCCGCGCCACATCGAGTTCCGCGATGCGCTGCCCATGAACGCCACGGGCAAAATTCTGAAGCGGGAATTGCGCGCCGAATAAAAAAAGGCCGGGGAGTTTTTCCCCAGCCATTTTTATAAAGCGCCAAAAACAATGCCAGCCGGCAGGTAGAGACGCAAAATTTTGCGTCTCTACCAACACCCGCGTAAACAACTTTTGGGCAAGTTACGTAAGCCCCAATTAGTTGATGCAGAATATCTTTTCGTTGTAGCCGGTCACGCCGCCATCTTGCCGGGTGATGCGAAGCTCAACCTTGTATAAGCCGCGGCCATAGTTCTTGATATTAAAGGTGTAGCTGCCCGTGCCGTTCACACCTTTGTCTTCCACGGTTGTGCCCGGCCCGCATCCCATCTGCCCGCCGCTCCACGGGAAAATGTGAATGTTGATGCCAGAGATGCCAAAAATATCCCAGTTCGCCGTAAACGATTTATCTGTTCCGGCGGAATACGAATGCAAGTTGGGGTCATCGCCCGCAAATTGCAAATCTTGCCGAGCGCAGAATTTGTAATCGGGGTTGCTGCCTGCTTTCCAGTATGGGCTGGAGGCCGAGCACGCCTCGGATGGCGCAGGCGCGGGGGCGGGGGCGCTTGCATCCAGCGTGATGTTGGCCACATCTTCCTGCACGCGGCCATCGCTGTATGTGGCCTTAAGGCGCACCACGCGGTTGGCGGTGATGTTGGAGACGGTGAAGTTCCATGTGCCGATGGTTGGCTTGTAACCGCCGCCAGCGCCATCATCAAAATCAATCCGCTGAAGCCCGCCCACATTCCAACTGACCGTGACCGAGCCATTGGGCGGAACCACCGTTTTGTCCACAATCAAATTGCCAAATTGCTTTGGCCCAGAGGCAACCGGCACGGGCACAGCCGTTGCCGGAATAGCCGTGGGCTGCACAACCACCGGCGGCGGGGGAGGAGACGTGGGCAGCGGCGGCGCACTGGCAACCGGGACGCCGCTGGCAGCGGCGTTGCCTTGCACAAGCTCGCCAAACACCCAGCCTACGCCGCCCGTGCCTTGGGCGTACGAAATTTGCCACCATGTTCCATCCGCATTTTTGCCGCGCACGGGCACGGTTTGGCCGTTTTGCAACTGACCCAGCAGCGCATACCCCGTGTTGGGGCCAGAGCGCACGTTCGCAAAATCATTGGTCACGGTCACGCTGGGGGCAGATGAGCCCGTATCTGGCGTGGGCGTTGCCGCTGTCCCTGTGCCGGGGTTGGCGGCGGTGGGCACGGGCGCGGGCGTGGCTGTTGGGGGGATGGGAGCCGCGGTTGGCGGCAACGCGCCCTTTGCAGTCACAACCAGCGGGTCAGACTTGCCCAGCAGGGTTTCATTTGGCCCATACGCGCGGAACTCAATCGCGTGCAAATTCGCGGTGGTGGGCGTCCATGCCACGTTGTCAATTTGCATTTCGCTCACGCCCTTGGTGGGGTCGCCAGATGAGGCCGAGCCATACAATTTGCTGTCCACCAGAATATCCACCCGCACAATGTTGTCTCCGGTGGCGACACCCTTGATGATGATGCCCTTGCCTACATCCACCTGCGCGTTGGGGGCAGGCGAGGTGATGGTGACCACCGTTGGTTTTGGCGCAGAGCCGCCGCACGCGCCCAGCAGCAGCGCCATCACCACAAACAGCGCGCCAGATTTGCGAGCCAGTCGCATTTCGTTCAATTTCATCTTTTCAATTTCTCCAGTTTTTTTTACAGACGCCGGGCATGAGGCGATTGTTCCGGTTATGTCTGCACAACACCTTGTTTTAACTATTGTATCCATCTTGCCTGCCGGGGCGCAGCCGCTTGGAGGAAATTTCTAACACGCCTCAGGCGCGTCAAATGCGTCTTGAGCCGCGCGGATTAGAATTTCGCCATGCGCAACCCGCTTTACATTGCTCAATTGCTGATTGACCATGCCAACCGCGCCTTTCCCGGCGAGGTGGCGATTGTGGCGTATTACGGCTCACACGCGCGTGGCGCGGCCACGGCCAGCTCCGATTTGGATTTGTTTTACATCCCTGCCGATGGCGCAGACCCCGACCTGTGCCGCCAGTTTGTTTTGGATGGCCTGCCTTACGATTTTTGGCCGGTGCGCTGGAGCTTTGCCGAACACATTGCCAATGCCAGCTCAGATCGCCCGTGGGTTCGCGCGGCCTCGCTTATTGCGGGCGCAGAGGTGGCGTATCACCGGGCAGATGAGGACTTGGCCCGCTTTGTTGGGCTGCAAAACCGCGTGGCCGAGTTGATGCAACCCGATCACGCGCCAGAGATGATCGTCCGCGCGTTGGACGCCTGGCGCAATGTTCTGGCGCGGCTGGGCGCGGCGCATTTGCTAATCGAAATTGAGGGTAGGGGCGAGGCACTGCCACGCCCCAGCGTGGGTCTGACCGCTACGACTCTGGCCTGTTTCCAAGTGGCAGATGAAGTGGTGAACTGTCTTGCGCTGGCGAGCCAGACCCATTTGCCGCAGGGCTGGGCGGCAGACCCATCCCGCGTGGCGCAGTTCCGCATTGCGCCGCCAGACGTGGCCGAGTTGCTCACGCGCGTGGCGCACGCGCAAGATGCCCGCGCCCGCCTGGCCGCGGCAGATGCGCTGGCGCAGGCCGCGCACAAGGTTTTGCTGGAGGCGCAACGCGCCATCGCAAAACCCATCCCCGCCAAAGATGCGTTTTTGGGCGTGTATGCCTACGCGCTTGAATACCGCAATAAAATTTTGAAATGGCGCGAGGCGAATAATTTGATCGCCGCGCAATATGATGCGGCGCAATTGCAAAACGAGCTGGCGCGGGCCATGAGCGCCTATGCCAGCGGGGTGAATCATGGCGAGTTCAACACCTTGCGCGATGTGATGGCGCCGTATGTTGCCGCGGGCTTGCCAGATATGAACGCCAACGATTTGGACGAACTCGCCCGCCGCGCCATCCAACTGGAAGAGACGTTGCGCGGGTTTATGCAGGCGCGGGGCGTGGATATTGGGGTTTTGGCGAGCGAGGAAGAGGTGCTGAATTTTCTAGACCGAAGACCGGGGATGGGAGACGGTTAATATCCGTCCTCCGTCTACAATTGTCGCCATGCCATCCATTACCGATTTGCCTGCGCTTGTTGCGCGGCTGAGGCCGGAACAACGTGCCCGGTTTGAGCGTATTTTTGATGTTGAACTCGCGCCCGGCCAGTGCGTCATCCCAGAAACCATGCGCCAATGGGCCATTGACCGATTTGGCAGCGTGGATGAAGTGGAACATCAGCATGTGGCGCGCATTTTCAATATCGTCACGTGGGATGGCGCGTTGATAAACCCGTTGCGGGCGCGCCGGCTGCCAAAACTCCCGCGCGAGCCGTTTGTGCTGGCCGAGGCCGACGACATTTTTGCCCACCCGCTGGAAACCACCGCCGCCGACTCGTTTGGGCGTGTGCGCGGTAGGCATTGCATTACAACCGGCAATGTGGCGCGTTGGGAAGGGCTTCACGCCGTGCTGATTTTTGACGAACCCAACCCGCTGGCGTTTACCCGCGACCATCTGCGCGATTATTTTGAGACCGCGTTGGTTTGGGCGAACA